>OMAG01000645.1_pt1 | contig 13285 bp, 1 predicted proteins | sample 1673781 | NCBI WGS metagenome assembly OMAG01 (sample SAMEA103958127, study PRJEB25191) | human gut metagenome | biome: human-associated habitat [ENVO:00009003]; feature: intestine environment [ENVO:2100002]; material: feces | place: Germany | collected 2013/2015 | reverse complement strand
CCTGGGGACTGGGGTTGTTATTGCTTTAGCTGATTTTGCTTTTAACTGGTTTACCAAATCCGGTAGTGGCAGTTTTAGAGACATGCTTTTTTCAACTAGTACCTTGTGGTCATTTATCTGTGGTTTATTTTTAGGCATTATCTGTTTTAAAGGAAAGAAAAAATAATTTAAAGAAGGGTGTGTTGAAGGTGTCGAGTAGAAAAAATCAGAGTTTATCAAAACAAAATTTTATATTGGTGTAATTAATGAATTATTTGAAAGTATTGGCAATACTTAGTTTATTGTTTATATTTTGTGGTTCAGTTTATGGTGCAGGTGAAGCTGATTCTCCAGATATTAACGGAGTTAATGCAGTTATTGACGATACAATTACTGTTGAAAATGCTAGCTTAACCTATGATAAACTTATCACAAGCAATAACTGTGAGGAAGTTGTTATTGGAGATAATTCTATTTGGGATGTTCCGATTAGGGAAGGTCCTATTGTAGAAAATGATAACACGTCTATTCCGGATATTACTTTAAAAGGCGAAAATGGCAATAATATGTCTTTTAATAATCCTGCAGATGTTTTTATCAATGAATCATTCAACTTCCAAATGGTATTTAATAATTTGGGGGACGCTACTGGATTCCAACCTTATATCCAGTTAATAGCTCCGGATGAATTAACACATTTTACTGTTTCATATTCTAATAGGAAGATAGTCCCGATAAAAGTTGGAGTATTTAATGAAAGTACTTATGACAATACAACGGGTTTATACACATTAAGGGATCCATTTACTAAAAAAGAAGTGCACGGTCCGGCAAACAGTACTTTTTATATTCTTCAGTATCCTTTAGGTAGTTTTACTGTTGATGCTCCTGATGCGGTTTTAAATATTACTTCAGGTATCGGAGTATTGGAAATAGGAAAATTACTTAATTTTACTGTTACTCCTGTTTTTAGATATGGGAATAGTCCTATTGATGATCCGGTGAATTATCCTCCAATTTATGGAGAAACTGTCACAGGATGGGTAAATCCTGTTGTTGTTAAAATAGATAAAAGTTCAAGTCTTAATGAACATGAAACTGCTACAGGTTCAAATTTTCCATTTAGCTATTCTGTAAATATTAACATAGCTAATGGTGCAAAAATTGAAAATATTACTATTACAGATGTAATTCCGTCTGATGTAATGTATTTGGGAAGTCCGGTTTTATATGATTCTAAAGGAAGAGTTATAGACTCTGGTTTATATACTATTGAAGAACCTGCTGGTAATAAAACAGGCGGAAAACTAATTTTAAAATTAAAGGAAGCTGTTGGAGATTTAAGCACCACAAGTATCACTTTAAAGTATAAGGCTTATGCTCCGGAATTTGATAACAGTACAGGTGACAACATAACCATTATCAATTCTGAAACTGGTGGAGGTGTTGCTGCTGCAAGTACTGTGGATATGAATTATACTTATGTTAATGATACTTACAATGCTTCAAATAGTTATAGCATATATTTAAAATCATTAGCTACTCAAAAATATTCAGAAATTTTAACAGGATCAGGTCAGTTACATCCTGTTGTTCCTCATAATTTAATTGTGTATAAAATTGATTTTGAAATTTCTGATTACTTTGCTTTTGATGATTTGGTAGTTTATGATAAATTTGACACCCATAAAGTAGGTTCAGCTCAAAAATTCTTAAGCGAATATGAACCTGTCCTATCAATTTATGGAAAAACATATGAATTAAATGAAAGTTATTACAGTGTTGTTTCTTTAGGAGATATTGATGAATCAGTTACATTTTATATTTCAAAATTCTTAAAGGATAACAATATAAGTACAAGCTTAAAAGGCGGATATTATACAAATAGAAGCGTTAATCAGGGTGCAATGGTAGGGTCTTTAAATTTTGTTGCAAAAGTTATTATTCATTATTCAAACGGATCTTCTGTTGTATCAAATGATTTGGTTATTAATCATGTTAAAACATCAGCTACTGTTTTAAATACATTTAATACGGTTTCTGATAACAGTTACACACAATTAAGAGTTCCAAGTGTTACACTTAAGAAAGATATTATTGCAGTTAATGGTGAAATCATAAATGATACTGACTTTTATAAAGTTTATCCGGGTCAGAATATAACTTTTGTATTGGATATTCATTTTCCTACAGGTTCTGTAAACGATTTTATTGTTACTGACTTTTTACCAATTCCGTTATTTAACTTAAAAGGATTTAATCTGGTTAATTCAACTACTGGAGTAATTCCTAAAGGCGGATATTGGGCTTATGCAAATGACAGCGGATTTTTATATGATGAAAATACAGGTAAGGTTATTGTTCCTAAAATTGGTATAGATACTTTTAATAATGCACTTTCATTTAATTTTGGAAATACATTAGATAATATGGCTCATCCTGTTGATGTTAGGTTGTGGTTTACATTTCAGGTATCTTCAGAACCTATGGCAGACCAACTTAATTTGGCTAATCTTGCTGAAATGAAGTTTAAGGATTCCATTGATGTTGTATATGCAAGCTCAAATATTGTACTGATGCTTACTAATGAACCTGAATTGGAAATTACAAAGTATGTAAATGACACAAAAATTTTAGAAAATATTGAAAATGCAACTGAAGTTGAATATAATATAATTATAACTAACACAGGTCATTCTGCTGCTTATGATATAATTGTAGCTGATGATTTTGTTAACAGAACAACTTCAAATGGAATTACAAAAGCTGATGTTAAATCTGTTAGTTTGGTTTACTCAAACGGAACTGTTGTTGATATTACTGCATTTAAAGATGACTTATTTACAAAAGGATATATGATAGCTCAGTTAGCTCAAAACACTTCCTGCAGTATTATATATACTGTCAGGTTTAGTGAATATTTAATCCCAAAGGAAAGTATTGTTAACAATGTATGGATTACAAACTTTGCAGCATATCCTAATAGTACAAACTTTGCAACCAACAAAGATAAGTATAGGGATAATGCAACTATTATAGCTAAAGGGTTAAACATTACAAAAGAGTTCATTGGATCTAATGTTACTGACAATACTGAAATACTGTTTGTTGGTGAAGTGGGTATTTATAAAATAACTGTAAACTTCCCAGACTTAAGAGTTCCAAACTTAGTTATTAAAGATGAGTCATATGGAATTAAGTATACTAACTTTACAATAACTACCAGTGATGGTGTTACTGTTCCTGAATATGCATATACAGTAACTTATACTTCAAGTGCTACTCATCCTGAAAAAAGTTATTTGACTATTGACTTTAATGGTGACCTTGTACCTGCTTATGCTAAGAATAACCAATTAATTGTTAATGCATATTATACTGTTGTTAATAATGAAAATATTATTCCAACTGGTGCAGACAGTGTAACAACCAGTAATCATGCAAGTATTAGTTGGACTAATAATACCTTAAATTCTGATACTGTTTATGTTGATATATATCAGCCTAAAATAGACATAAATAAGGTATTTGGACCGAATATAGTTCAGGGTAATGATGAGGCTAGTTTCACAATTACTGTAACTAACAGCGGTAAAGGTACTGCTTATAATACTACTATTACAGATGATTTAACAGAATTTATCAAAACCTTTGTAAATAGTAGGAGTGATACAGGTGTAACTATACTAAAAGGTAATGAAACAGGTAAAGTTATTTTTAATTGGAATAATGATGTAGCTACTTTGAATGTTGGTGAACTTTTAGCCGGTCAAAGTGTCAGTGCTAAATTTACATTCAATGTAAAAAATGATGTTGTTATTGGAAAAGAATTTAAGAATATAGCTAAAGTAGATTATTATTCTATTTTTAATGAAACAAAATTCGATGAAAAAAGAAATTACTCTAACCAGGCAAGCAGTACCCTACACACTTACGATGCTAAAGTAAATAAAACTGTATTTAATACAACTATTGTAAATGGTAAGGATAAGGTAACTGTTGGTGAAAATGTAACATACAATATAACTGTAATATTGCCTGTTGGAAAATACAATATTTTAAAAGTTACAGACACTCTTCCGGAAGGTTTAAAATACATTGACGGTTCAATTGTAGTTTACAAAGGAAATACTCAAAATAAAGCTGTTGAAGGTAAGGATTATACTGTAACTGTAAATGGCAATATTGTAGAATTAACATTTGCTTCTGAATTTGCAGATGAAATTATTAAGGAATATGGCGGTAAATTCCAGGCATTTTTAAATGCCACTGTATTAAATGTTAACAATAACAAAGCAGGTGCTGTTAAAACTAATAAAGCAGTACTTACCTGGAATACTCATGAATCCATATCTGATGCAGCTGTCGGTATTGTTGAACCTGCCATAGATATTACTAAAAACTTCAATGTAGACAATGTTATCGGTGGAGATGTAATCTACTTTGATATTACTGTAACTAACCGTGGTCAGTCTCCATTATTTAATGTAACACTTAGTGACGATTTAAGTGATTTAATTAGTAAATTTGTCAGTGGTAGTATTAATGTTACATCTGGTGGTGCTGTTGTAACTCCGACATGGAATAACAATATTGTAAGCATAAATATTGCTGAACTTGGTATAGGCAAATCATTAACTTACAGATTTACATTTAAAATAAGAGAAGATGTAATTATAGGTAGTAGTTATACTAACACAGCTAATGCAATAGGTTACTCTGCACCGTCTAACGGTAGAAATTACACTGATGTTGCAAAAGACAGTTTTACCACCAAACTTCCGGTAATTACTAAATGGGTTGTTGATTCATCTATTGATAATGGTAGAGATAAGGTAACTATTGGTGAAAAGGTAATTTATGGTGTTAATGTAACTTTGCCTGTTGGTAATTATACTAAATTGGTGATTAAGGATACTTTGCCTCAGGGATTTGAGTATATTGGTGCAGGTGCATTTTATGCAAATGGTACAAAATTAGTAAATGGCAAAGATTGGACTGTAAATGTAAATAATTATGATATAACTATTACAGTTAACAATGTTCATTCCAGTAGTTTTGCAAATGGTGTTTTGTCTATTAATTTGACTGCCAGACCTACAATATTTGATCCGTCCAATAAGGAAGGTGCGGTTAAAGTTAATAATGTGGAATTGTTCTTAAATGATAAGACTATGGGCAGGTCTAGTGCAAAGGTTACAATTGTAGAACCTACGGCAGACATTACTAAAAAATTCAATGTAACTGAAGTTGAAGGCTTAGATCATGTTTCATTTGATGTAATTGTTAAAAACAACGGTAAAACCCCATTATTTAATGTAACTATCTTTGATGGGTTAGATGATTTTGATTTATTTATTGGTCAGACACCTAGTGAAGATAATGTGGTTGTCAAAGTAACTGGTGCTGATGGAAACCCAATTGATGCTAAAATCAAATGGATTGGTTCTCATGTTGAAATTGATGTGGCTCAGTTAAATCCTGGAGATATAATTCATGCAAAATATTCATTTGTTATAAGGTCAGATATCCAAATTGGAAGCCAATATGTAAATATGGCTTATGTTGTCGGATATTCCGCACCTTATCATGGTAGAATTTACTATAATGAAAGTAAGGATACTTTAAAAACTAAAATGCCAAGTATTACTAAATTAGTAATTGGAACTACACTTGGCAATAAAGAAGGCAACATTTTTACACCAAATATTGGTGAAAATGTAACTTATCAAATTATGGTAAAGTTACCTAAAGGTAATTACACTAATTTGCAGGTTAAAGATATCCTTCCACAAGGATTTGAATATCTTGAAAATTCAGTTATTTTATCAAATGGTACTTTAATCAGTGATGTCAGTGTAAATGGAAACCTTGTAACTATAAACTTTGGAAATACTACATCTTACAAATATTCTGACAACATTATATTTAATTTATCTGCTGTTGTCTTAAATGATCAATCTAACAAAGCACAATCTATTAAATCTAATAATGTTGAATTATATTTAAATGATGATAAAATAGATAATTCTAATGCACAAGTTAAAATAGCTGAACCTAATATAAGTGTTGTTAAAACATCAGATAAACAGAAATATGAATATTATGAAAATGCAACTTATTCAATTGTAATTACAAATAATGGAAACGGAATAGCATATAATATCACAATTAAAGATGTGCTGCCATTAGGTTTAAAATACACTGGTATTAATTCAACTTCCAAGTCAAATGGATGGGTTGTTGAATTTGATGAAAATACACGAACATTTACAGTTAATGGTCTTAATTTAACTGTTGGTGACAAATTCACATTCACATATAAAGTTTCATTTGATGAATGGGAAATAGATGGTGTAAAATACTCACCAATTGGCCAAAACTTTATAAACTCAGTTAATGTAGCTTATGTTTCAATTAATGGAACAAATCCAAATAATAGGACATACACTACTCAAACAACCAAAGAAGTTCATGTTACTGAAGCTGATCTTAATGTAGTTAAAAACTGTAATAATAAAGTAGTTATAGCTGGTGAAGATATTTACTACACAATTATAATTACAAATAACGGACTAGATACTGCTCAAAATGTTAAATTAAATGAATATTATCATTCAGAATATTTAACTAATTTAGAATACTCTTTAGATGGTAAAACTTGGAATGTTTATACTAATCCTATTGATTTAGGAAGTATCAGTTCTAAAGCTTCTAAAACTGTCTATATCAGAGGACATTTGGATGCAGGTATTGTTGATGATACAATATTAAACAATACTGTCAGAGTCAACACCACTACAGGAGAATTAAAACTTGAGGATAATGAAGCTATAAACATTAAAAATGTTACTACATTAGCTGAATTGCATGTTACTAAAGTTAATATTACTGAAGCAATTGCAGGTAAAATTATTAAATACGAAATAGTAATTACCAATAATGGCCCTTCATATGCACGTGATATTATTTTAAAAGATATTTATAATGATTCTGAATTAACAAATATGTTGTATTCTTTAGATGGTCAATCATGGACTCGTTATGATGCTTCTATTAATATTGGAACATTAGCTAATGGTCAAAATAAAACAATATTATTTGAAGGATTCATTAAAACAACTGTTCGTGGAAATGTAATAAATAAAGCGGTTATTGGCTCTTCAACAAAATTAAGAGATAATAGTACTTTAGAAGATGATGTTGCTGTAAATGTTAAAGGAGATACTACATTGGACATTACAAAAGTAGCTAATACCACTCTTGTAAATCCTGGAGATGTAATTAAGTATACTGTTCAAATAACTGCAGGAGGATTGTCAGATTCTTTAGATGTTATTTTAACTGATAATTTAAGTGAAATGTTCTTTGATGTTAGTAAGGCAACTTATTCTGTAAACGGAATAGACAAAGGTGTTTGGATAGGAAATGCAAACCTTGGAACCATTTCTTCAGGAATGACTGTTAATGTAGTAATTACAGTTCCAGTTAAAGCATATGTTGATGTTGGAAAATTAAACAGCATTACAAACTTTGCATCTGTAATTAATTCAGATAAAAAAGCAGCTAATGATACAAACATTGTTCCAATTAATGTAATTGATTTGGCAGTTAACAAAACAGCTAATCATCAAAAAACATATAATTATGGAGATAATGTTGAGTATGTTATTGAAATTATTAACAATGGTCCTGGAATAGCTACTGATATTATAGCTACTGACAACTTACCAGAAGGATTGAAATTTATTAATGCTAATGTTCCGGGTGGTTGGACTCTTAGTATATCCAATAATAAAATCACAATAAATGGTGAAAAATTAGCTAATGGTGAAAAAGTTTTAATTACTATTATAGCAAAAGCTGCAAAATCAAATGCAACCCTTATAAATAATATTAAAGTTAATGGTACTGGATTTGATTCAAACATCTCAAATAATAATGATTCTGAAACAGTTAAAGTAACTCCTTTGGTTGATTTGGCTATTACAAAAGTAGTTGATAATGCAAATCCATTATTTGACTCAATAATAACTTACACAATCACTGTTGTTAATAATGGTCCTGATGCATCTACAGATGTTGTTGTTAAAGATATTTGGCCGGCAAACGGTTTAAAATTCATAACATCAACAGGTACATACAATCCAGCTACTGGAATTTGGAATGTTGGTGAATTAGGTTCTAATGAAATAGCTACCCTTACAATTACAGCTAAAACAACAGCTGTTGGCAAATTTGAAAATAAAGTATCTGTTAATGGTACTGGTTATGACAGTAACCTTTCAAATAACAATGCAAGTGTTAATATAACTGTTCCGGATTGTGTAATCTTAAATATTACTAAAGTAGCTACTGGTGGAATAGTATCTGAAGAACCAAATAAAGAAGTTATTGCTGGTGAAAAAATAACTTATACTGTAATTGTATCCAATTATGGTCCTTCTGTAGCAACCAATGTTTATTTAACTGATTTATTCAATGCTGATGAATTGCTTAACATGGAATATAATTCAAACGGCAACTGGGTAAAATATAATAATGGAATTGCACTAGGGGACATTGATGTAAATGAAGCAGTAATGATTCTGTTTAGAGCAACTGTAAATCATTCTACAAGAGGTTTAATTAACAACACTGTTAAAATCACAACTGACATAAAAGATGCAAGAGGTAATTTTGAAGCTAATGAAACAGTCAAAGCTATTGATAACTCAACTTTAGTTATTAATAAAACTTCAAATGTTGATGCTATTAATCCTGGAGATTTATTCAATTATACAATTGTAATTACTGCTGAAGGTTCATCTGATTCATTGGGAGTTATTTTAACTGATAAATTAGATCAAAGCTTATTGGATGCTCAAAATGCTGTTTTCTATGTAAATGGAAATTATGTAGGAAAATGGAATGGTTCATATAATATTGGAACTCTAAAAACAGGAAATTCAGTAACTGTAACTATTGAAGTTAAAGCATTAAACAGTGCAAATAAAGATATATTCAACAAAGCTATTGTTGAAAATGAAGAAGGATTTATTAATGAATCTAATAAAACAGTTCATGTAAATACTGTTGATTTAGCTATTAACAAAACATCAGATAAAGTGACTTACAAATATTTGGACAATGTAATTTATACAATCGTTGTAACAAATCATGGTTCAGATGATTCATTTAATGTTACTGTTCGTGATATGTTGCCAAATACTTTAAGATTTATTAGTGCAAGTGGAAATTATGATCCTGTAACTGGAATTTGGTTTATTGGTCATTTAGCTAAAGGTCAAAGTGCAACTTTAACTATAACAGCACAAGCAATCTTTCCGGGAATTATTACAAATGATGCAAATGTAACTGGCAGCGGTTATGATGTAAATTTAACTAATAACCATGATAATATTACAATAACAGTTCCGGATTGTGTAATATTAAATGTAAACAAAGTAGCTATTGGCGGTGTTATTAACATTACTGGCGGTATTAAAAATGTAGTTGCTGGAGAAGAAGTTATTTATCAGGTACTTGTATCAAACCAGGGTCCTTCAACTGCAGTTAATGTGGTTTTAACTGATAATTATCAAACTAAAGATTTAACTGTTGTAGCATACTCTTTAGATAATATTACATGGATTCCATATACTAAAGGAGCTAATATTAACTTAGGTGACATGACTTCAGGAAGCAGCATACTTGTTTACTTTAAAGCAATGGTAAATGCTTCTACAAGAGGAATTGTGCACAATGTAGTGAATATTACAACAGACACAGATGATGTAAGGGGAATATTCAGTGCTGAAGAACATGTAAATGTAATGGCTAACAGTACTTTAAAAGTTGATAAAACAGCTGAAATTAAGGAGTTAAACCCTGGAGACACTATACATTATATAATAACTGTAACTGCTGGTGGATCTTCAGATTCATTGAACATTGTTTTAAAAGATATATTGGATTCAACTTTATTGGATGTAAATAGTGCCACATATGCTGTTGATGGTGTAAACAAAGGAGTATGGACTGGAAGTCTAAGTTTAGGTAAAATAGCTACTGGAAATAGTGTAACTGTTGATATTTGGGCTAAAGTTTTAAGTTCTGCGGATAGGGATGTTTTCAATTTGGTTAATGTTACTAGTGATGAGCATCCTGAGGGTAATACTTCTAATGTTAGTGTTCATGTGAGGATTGTTGATTTGGCTGTTGATAAGCTGGTAAATGATTCTGTTCCTAAGTATTTGGATATGATTGAGTATACTATTGTTGTTGTTAATAATGGTCCTGATAAGTCATTTAATGTTACTGTTGGTGATTTATTGCCTGATGGTGTTAAATTCATTAGTTCTACTGGTCAGTACAATCCAGATACTGGTGTTTGGTTTGTTGGTGATTTAGATGCTAATGAAAGTGCAACTTTGAAAATTGTTGTTCAGGTTATTAAGGTTGGAAATATTACTAATAATGTTAATGTTACTGGTACTGGTCATGATACTAATTTAACTAATAATAATGATTCTGTTAGTGTTAATGTTCCAGATTCAGTATTGTTAAACATTGTAAAAGTTGCAAATTCAACAATAATTGTTGCTGGTGAAAATGTTGGATATACTGTTACTGTTACTAACAATGGTCCTTCTGTAGCTACTGATGTTGTTCTAAAAGATATATTCAACAGTAATGAATTGCTTAACTTACAATATTCATTAAACGGTAAAGATTGGTTCAATTACAATGAATCTATTAATTTAGGTAATATTGATGCTGGTGCTAACATAACAGTTTACTTTAGGGCTAAAGTTAATGGTTCTGTTCGTGGTGATGTTTTAAATACTGTTAATATTACTACTGGTGTTGATGATGCTAGAGGTAATTTCTCTGATAATGAAACAGTTAATGTTATAGCTAATACTACTTTAGTTGTAATTAAGGATGCTGAAATTAAGGAGTTAAATCCTGGAGATACAGCTCATTTCATTGTTACTGTTATTGTTGGCGGATCTTCAGATTCATTGAATGTAAACTTAAGAGATATTTTGGATAATAAGTTGTTAGATATTAATTCAGCTAAATACTCTATTAATGGCGGTATTTTAAGTGACTTTAATGGAAATATTTATTTAGGCAATATGCTTACTGGTACTACTGTTACTGTTGATATTTGGGTTAAAGTATTGGATACTGCTGATAGTGATGTTTTCAATTTGGTTAATGTTACTAGTGATGAGCATCCTGAAGGTAATACTTCTAATGTTAGTGTTCATGTGAGGATTGTTGATTTGGCTGTTGATAAGCTGGTAAATGATTCTGTTCCTAAGTATTTGGATATGATTGAGTATACTATTGTTGTTGTTAATAATGGTCCTGATAAGTCATTTAATGTTACTGTTGGTGATTTATTGCCTGATGGTGTTAAATTCATTAGTTCTACTGGTCAGTACAATCCAGATACTGGTGTTTGGTTTGTTGGTGATTTAGATGCTAATGAAAGTGCAACTTTGAAAATTGTTGTTCAGGTTATTAAGGTTGGAAATATTACTAATAATGTTAATGTTACTGGTACTGGTCATGATACTAATTTAACTAATAATAATGATTCTGTTAGTGTTAATGTTCCTGAATCAGTATTGTTAAATATTACAAAAGTTGCAAATTCAACAATAATTGTTGCTGGTGAAAATGTAGGTTATACTGTTGTTATAAACAATTATGGTCCTTCTGTTGCTAGTGATGTTGTTCTAAAAGACATATTCAGCAGTAATGAATTGCTTAACTTACAATATTCATTAAATGGTGTAGATTGGTTCAATTACAATGGATCTGTCAGTTTAGGTGATATTAATGCAGGTGCTAATATAACTGTGTATTTCAGAGCTAAGGTTAACGGTTCTGTTCGTGGTGATGTTTTAAACACTGTTAATATTACTACCAGTGTTGATGATGCTAGAGGTAACTTTACAGCTAATGAAACAGTTAAAGTAATAGCCAACACTACTTTGGCTGTAATTAAGGATGCTGAAATCAAAGCACTTAACCCTGGAGACACAGCACACTTTGTCATTACTGTTATTGCTGGCGGGTCTTCAGATTCATTAAATGTTAAATTGGAAGATATTTTAGATGCTGAATTGTTGGATATTAAATCTGCAACCTACAGAATAAATGGAGGTAATTTAACTGATTACACTCAAATTATTTCATTAGGAAATATGCATACTGGCAGTAAGATAGTTGTAGATATTTATGCTGCAATATTAAGTACAACCGGTCAGGATATCTTCAATTGTGTAAATGTTACTAGTGATGAGCATCCTGAAGGAAACACTTCAAATACTACAATACATGTAAATATTGCTGATTTAGAAATTATTAAAATAGTAAATAATGCTACTCCAAATTATGGAGACGAAATAACTTACACAATAACTGTAAGAAACAACGGTCCGGATAACTCAACCAATATTAAAGTATCTGAAGTATTGGCAGATAATTTCAAATTCATTTCAGCTAATGCTTCTAAAGGATATTATGATTTAACAAATGGTGTTTGGGCAGTCGGTAATTTAACTAATAATGAAACAGCTAAATTAGTTATTACTGTAAAAATAGTTAAAACAGGATTTATTCAAAACAATGTAAGTGTAAATGGAACAGGTTTTGATCCTAACGTAACTAACAACAATGCTACTGTAAATATTACTGTTCCTCAAACAGCAGATTTGTCTGTTGTAAAAATAGTTAATGTTGATAGGGTAAGTGTTGGAAATAGAATCACATACACTATTGTTGTTAAAAATAATGGTCCTGACACAGCATTAGATGTTTATGCAGTAGATAAATTATCAGATGCTCTTAAATTTGTTTCATATAAAGCAAGTGTAGGAGTATATGATCCGGCAACTGGTATTTGGACAATCGGTAATTTAACTAACAAAAGCAATGCTACATTGGAAATTACATGTATTGTTTTAAAAACCGGCGTAATATCTAATGAAGTATTTGTAAATGGAAGTACAGTTGACTTGAATATGACTAACAATTATGGTAATGTTTCAGTTACTGTAATTCCGGCTCCTGCTCCAGTACATCCTGCTGATAAAGATATTATGGATTCTGATGAAGTTGCAATGGGTGTTGATGCAATGGCAAAAACAGGAAATCCAATACTTGCTTTATTGGTTGTTTTAATCTTCGGAATATTTGGATTTGGAGTTTCCAGAAGGAAAAAATAAATTTAAGGGATTTTTATAAATCCTTCTCTTTTCTTTTTTTTATTATGATGTTAGTATAAATTTGTTATGTGACAGTTAGA
>OMAG01000642.1_pt1 | contig 13341 bp, 9 predicted proteins | sample 1673781 | NCBI WGS metagenome assembly OMAG01 (sample SAMEA103958127, study PRJEB25191) | human gut metagenome | biome: human-associated habitat [ENVO:00009003]; feature: intestine environment [ENVO:2100002]; material: feces | place: Germany | collected 2013/2015 | reverse complement strand
GGTCTTCGACCCTCTGGACTCCCTTTCGCGCGATTGAGTTGGATGCGGCTGCATACAGTGCCCGCGTGTTTATGAGGGAAACGGGCGAAATTAGAAGCGCATCCGCTCCTCGATGTAGCTCCGCAGATCCTTCAGCGCCACGCGCTCCTGCAGCATGGTGTCGCGGTCGCGAACCGTGACCGACTGCGTCGCTTCGGTGTCGAAGTCCACGCAAATCGTGAACGGCGTGCCGATTTCGTCCTGACGGCGATAGCGCTTGCCAATCGAACCCGTCTCGTCGTAATCCACCGGGAAATACTTCGCCAAATCCGCGTGGATTTCGCTCGCCAGCGCGCCCAGCTTGTTCTTTTGCAGCGGCAGAACGGCAGCCTTGTAGGGCGCCAGCGCCGGATGCAGGTGCAGCACCGTGCGCACGTCGCCGCCCTCCAGCTCCTGCTCCTCGTAAGCATTGCACAGGAACGCCAGCACCATGCGGTCAACGCCCAGCGACGGCTCGATGCAGTAGGGGATGTAGCGCTCGTTCGTCACCGGGTCGAGGTATTCCAGCGACTTGCCGGAATGGTTTTGATGCTGCGTCAGGTCGTAATCCGTGCGGTCGGCGATGCCCCAGAGTTCACCCCAGCCGAACGGGAACAGGAATTCGAAGTCCGTCGTCGCCTTGGAGTAGAACGCCAGCTTCTCCGGCTCATGGTCGCGCAGGCGCAGGCTGTCCTCCTTGATGCCCAGCGAAAGCAGCCACTGCTTGCAGAACGAACGCCAGTAGTCAAACCACTGCAAATCCTCGCCGGGCTTGCAGAAGAATTCCAGCTCCATCTGCTCAAATTCGCGGACACGGAAGATGAAGTTGCCCGGGGTGATTTCGTTGCGGAAGGATTTGCCAATCTGCGCGATGCCCGCCGGGAGTTTCTTGCGCATGGAGCGCATGACGTTGGCGAAGTTGACGAAGATGCCCTGCGCGGTTTCGGGACGCAGGTAAATCTCGTTCTCCGGCGTTTCCATCACGCCCGCATGGGTCTTGAACATCAGGTTGAACTGGCGGATGCCGGTGAAATCCTTCTTGCCGCACTTCGGGCAGACGATGTCGTGCTCGGCAATGTACTTCTCCAGCTCAGCGTTCGTCCAGCCGTCGCCGGTTTCCGCGCCGCCGGTGAAGTCCTCAATCAGTTTGTCTGCACGGTAGCGCGCCTTGCACGCCTTGCAGTCCATCAGCGGGTCATTGAAGCCGCCAACGTGGCCCGACGCCACCCACACTTCGCGGTTCATCAGAATAGCGCAGTCAAGCCCCACGTTGTACTTGCTTTCCTGCACAAATTTCTGCCACCACGCCTTTTTCACGTTGTTCTTGAATTCCACACCAAGCGGGCCGTAGTCCCATGTATTTGCCAAACCGCCGTACAGTTCGCTTCCGGCAAAAATCAGACCGCGGTTTTTGCACAGCGCAACCAGTTTGTCCATCGTCAAATCAGCCATCGTGATTTCCTCCTGAAAAAGTGAGAATCTAACAAATGTAATGATAGGCGCAAACGCTCACTTTGTCAAGGCTGGAACGCATTTTTTCCACCGAAAACGCTGATTTTCCGTGCTGAAATCTGCTGATTTTCCCGTAAACGATATTTTTCGCAAATTTCCCGAAAAAAATTTCATTTTCCCTCTTGCATTTTCCGAAAAAGTGTGCTATTATATCAATGTTGTCAGTGCGATTCACTCGCCGGCACACGGATGCTGATATAGCTCAGTTGGTAGAGCGCATCCTTGGTAAGGATGAGGTCACCAGTTCAAATCTGGTTATCAGCTCCATAAGCCTTGCATTTTGTAGGGCTTTTTTCGTGTTTTGGGGCAGATTTTGCATTTATAAGCAGAACGCATTGCGGTCTCGATGTTTTTCCTGACCTCATCCCTGTTTTTCTGCACCTGCCGCTTCCTTGACGGTGAATTTGCCCCCCAAAAAGCACGGTGCGCAGGTCTGCCAATCGCCTGCGCACCGCGAGGTTCACTTGCTTTTCTTATCTTCTACCGTCTGTACCGACTCCTTCGACTCCTCCCGCCACGTCTCTTCCTTCACCAGCGTCGCGAACCAAATGCAATCCCCAACCATGCGGTTCTTGTGGCTCGATGGCGAGTTAATCTTCTGATTATTCAGCGCAATCGTGCTCGATGAGCCGCCGTCGAGGTTGTATGCGTTGTCCAGCCCAAACTGCACGCACAGGTTTGCCATCTGCACAAGGTCGAAGCCGACGGATTTCGGAGCGGTGCTTTCCGGCCCCTCGTTCGTCAGTATCAGGTATTCCAGCTTGCCGACCTGCCCGATGACCATCCGCTGGGCTTTCTTCGCTTTGCCGTTGTCGATGGTTACGCCATCAAGGCTCGTGAGCGGAACGCCGTCCACCACCAGCGCGGGGCCGAAACAGAAGGCGTGCAGGACGGTGCCGCCGCCGGCGATGTACTCGTCCCACTTCGCCTGCGTGGTGCAGGTGATGAGGTGGAAGTCGCCATTTTCGTCCACAATCAGCTCGTCGCGGCCCTTGTGCGGGCGCATCCGCAGCGTCTGACCGTTGCGGACGACGATGCCTTGCTCATGGTAGAGGCAGTAGTCGCCGTCGATGCCCATGACGGCGTTGAAACGCTTCGTCATGTCGTTAACGTGGCGCGCCTGCTTCGACGGGTACTTGTTCGCGAAGCCTGTGCGGAACTGGCTCACGTCGGTCAGCTTCACGCGCGCGGACATGACGGTCGTTGTGCCTTCGCCGGGTGCATCAACCTGCTGCAAATCTTGCGTCCAGTAGGTGACGTTAATCTGGATGTCGATGGAATCATCATGGTAGCCGCCGTTATTGGGCAGGTAGCAATCCGGGTTCGGCAGGTTGGGGGAAACCTTGATATCCCACGGAATTGGCTCGAAATCAGACGCGTCCTCCGCCAAAGCGGGAACAATCAGCAGCGCGCAGAGCAAAAGCGAAATCAGGCGTTTCATTCGGAAATGTACCTCCTACGGTGTTCTACTTATCAGACGAATCAAAAGGGGAAAACGTTGTCATGTACGAAAATTTAATTTTTTTGTAACAATTTTGCGGATGCGCACCATTTTACCCAAAAGTTGAAATTCCCTCTTGCATCAGCGCGCAAAATGGCGTATAATAAGCCTGTCAAATGACCCCGCTTGACGGGAGAAAAGCAGCTTTTGTCCTTCCAGAGAGCCGCCGGATGGTGCGAGGCGGCAGGGCGCGGGTGCTTCTTCCACTCCTGAATGGGGGCAGACGAGGAGTCTGCCGGGTTCGCCCGATACAGCGAGCATGAGTGGTCTGACGTGCGTCAGGCAAACTGGGTGGCAACGCGAGCTTCTCGTCCCGGAATTTTACGGGATGGGAAGCCTTTTTGGTTTCCGCCAAGCAAAAAAGGAGGATTTTTTCCGATGCTGGACATCAATCTGCTCCGTACCAATCCCGAATTGGTGAAGGAGAACATCCGCAAGAAGTTTCAGGACGAAAAGCTCGTCATGGTCGACGAAGTCGTCGAGATGGACAAGGAGTACCGCGCCGCGATTCAGCAGGCGGACACCCTGCGCAACCAGATTAAGGTTGCGTCCAAGCAGATTGGCATGCTGATGGGCAAGGGTCAGAAGGAAGAGGCCGAAAAGGCGAAGGAACAGGTCGCCGTTTACAAGGCGGATCTGGAGGGTCTGGCGGCGAAGGAAGACGAACTGCAGGCGGAAATCCGCAAGCGGATGCTCGTCATTCCGAACATCATTGACCCGTCTGTGCCGATTGGCAAGGATGACAGCCAGAACGTGGAAATCGAGCGCTTCGGCGAGCCCGTCGTGCCGGATTTCGAGATTCCGTATCATGTGGATATCATGGAGCGCCTGCACGGCATCGACCTTGACAGCGCCCGCAAGACCTCCGGCAACGGCTTCTATTACCTCATGGGCGATATTGCCCGCCTGCACTCCGCGATTCTGTCCTATGGCCGTGACTTCATGATCGACCGCGGCTTCACCTACTGCATCCCGCCGTACATGATTCACGGCGACGTGGTGACGGGCGTGATGAGCTTCGCCGAGATGGAGAACATGATGTACAAGATCGAGGGCGAAGACCTCTATCTGATTGGTACGTCCGAGCACTCGATGATCGGCAAGTTCATTGACACGATTCTGGACGAAAACCAGCTGCCGCAGACGCTGACCAGCTATTCCCCCTGCTTCCGCAAGGAAGTTGGCGCGCATGGCATTGAGGAGCGCGGCGTGTACCGCATCCACCAGTTCGAGAAGCAGGAGATGATCGTCGTCTGCAAGCCGGAGGACAGCCCGATGTGGTTCAACCGCCTGTGGCAGAACACCGTCGATTTCTTCCGCTCGATGGACATCCCGGTTCGCACGCTGGAATGCTGCTCTGGCGACCTTGCTGACCTGAAGGTGAAGTCGCTGGACGTGGAAGCGTGGTCTCCGCGCCAGAAGAAGTACTTTGAGGTCGGCAGCTGCTCGAATCTGGGCGATGCGCAGGCGCGCCGCTTGAAGATTCGCGTCAAGGGCGACGACGGCCGCAAATACTTCGCGCATACGCTGAACAACACCTGTGTTGCGCCGCCGCGTATGCTGATTGCCTTCCTCGAAAACAACCTGCAGGCCGACGGCCGCATCCGCATTCCGGAAGCGCTGCGCATGTACATGGGCGGGAAGGAATATATCGGCTGATTGGGCTGAAGGGAAAATTGCAAAGGGACGGGTGCAGGGGGTGCAATGCTCCCTGCCCCCGTTTTTTCTTTTCCCCGCGCCCTTCTTTTCCGCCGCCCGCCCGCATACCATCCATCAGCCGAATCAACGGGCAAGGAGGCGGACAAACATGAAACTTCCCAAACTTCCGAAACTTCCATCCCTCAAATCCCTTCATCTCCCCAGGCGCATCACCATGGAACGGCTGCTCATTGTCTCTGCGGCGGCGCTTGTAGTTGTCCTCGCCGTCCGCGGCGGACAGCAGACCCAAACCGCCATGCAGCAGACTGACTTCACCCCCGATGTCAGCACCCAAACCATCGCGGACGCATCGCCGGATGTCGAAGTGACCTCCACCGTCTGCTGGTATGAGGACGGCGAGGGGTATCTCGTGCCGGTCACGCGCCAGATTCCGCTGCAGGACGGCGTGGCGAAGGCGACGCTGAGCCTGATGGTGAAGTCGTCGGAAAATGACCTCGCGGCGGCGCGGATGGGGCTGCGGAACGTTATTCCAGAGGGCGTGACGTTCGATTTGGACATTTCCGGCGGCAAGGCGCGCGTGGACTTGAGCAAGGAGGCGCTGAGCTGCCAGAACGCGGAAGAAGAGCTGCTGATGGTGCAGGGGACGGCGGCGGCGCTGTGCGGATTTGACACGGTGCAGGAGGTAACGTTCCTCTTTGACGGTCAGAAGCGCTCGCAGCTGACGCACGGGACGGACGTGTCGGGCGTGTTCAAGGCGGACGGCGTGAATCTGGAAAGCGTGGAAACGACGGCGAACCTGACAAATGCGTCGCGGGTGCAGCTGTATTTCCCGTCGGCGGATGGGCGGCTGATGGTGCCTGTTACGCGGACGGTGTTTTCCCCTGCTGACCTGACCACGGCAATGCTGGAACTGGCGAAAGGCCCGGAGAAGGACAGCGGGCTGGAAATTCCGCTGCCGAAGGACTGTGGTCTGCGGTCGGTGACGCTGAAAAACGGTGTCGCGACAATTGACTTCACGAAAGAATTTGCGTCCCTTGCGACGGCAGAGGACGCAAGCGCGGCGACAAGTCAGGCGCTCCGGGCGATTGTGTTCACGGCGAGCCAATTTCCGGGCGTGAAGAAAGTCGAGGTGCTGGTGGAAGGAAAGCCGTTTGAGGCGCAGCCGTCCGCGGTGACGACGTTCGTGAATCAGGCGGACGAAGTGATGGCGCAGTATCCGGGGCTGATTACGGTGGACTAAGGCACCACCGCACAACTCGGCGGCGCGTCTGCCGATGTCTTTTCCGCCATCTGCGGCATGCAAATTTCTCGATTTACCGCCAGTAAACCTTCGAAATTTGCATTTGCATCTGACGAAAAATCCATTCGTCAGCCGACCACCTCATTTGTACGGTGTTACCCTAATACTATTTCCTGCATTCGCCTGCGCCTTCTGCTTGCGCCGCGAATTTGGAAATAGTATAAAAAGGCGGGTGCGCGGAGCTTCAAACTCCATGCACCCGCTTTGCGTATATCAATAATTACTTCTTGTTTCCCCCGAACAGACCCGTGATTCCGCCCAGAATCCCGCGCGTCACCTGCCGCGTCACTTCGCGGGTCGCGGTGCTAATCGCCGTATTCTGCACGCGCCCCAGCAATGAGTCGTTCTTCCGGGCGCGCGCGGCACGTTCTTCGCGCAGTTCATCCGCGTGCTTCCGGCGTTCTTCCGCCTGGCGATCCTTCTCGGCTTTTTCAGCCGCTTTGCGCTGCTTCTCCGCCTCGCGCTCCTGCGCCTTCGTCGTTGTCGGCGCTGCTGCGGGCTGCGCCTGAGCCGGGACGTAATTGCCCGTCGCGGGGTCAAGCTGCATCGGCATCATCTTCTGCACATACTGCCCGCTTGCCGGGTCGTAGACCATCACCAGCATGTTCTGTACCTGCGGCTGCTGCACAGTCAGCACCGGGACAGGCTGCGCCTGACCTATCGGCTGCTGCTCCTGCTGATTCTGCCACGCCGGACGTGCGGGCTCGTCCGCCGCCATCCACGCGGGACGCGGCGTGCTGCCCTGTGCGGCAGGCTGTTGAACAGGCTGCGCCTGAACCATCGGCTGCGCCTGAGCCATCGGCTGTGCAGCCTCGCGCTGCACATAATGCCCTGTCTGCGGGTCGAACACGAGGAACGCATCGGGGCGGCTGACCGTCGGCGCAGCGGTCGAAATCTGCGGCGCGGCGGCTTCCGGCGCGGGCATCTGCTCCTTCTGGAATGCGCTTGCCAGCATTTCGTAGGCGGAAACGCGGTCAACCGGCGTGTCGTAAACGCCGCGGAAGGGGCTGGATTCGATGCACTCCTGCCGCACATCGCCGTCAATGGCGTTCATGGCGCTCTGCGGGGGAAGGATGGTCGCGCGCTCGACGATGCTCGGCGCACCGTCCGCATCGAGGAAGGAAACCAGCGCTTCGCCTGTTTTGAGCGTGGTGATGGCTTCTGCCGTATCGAACGCGGGATTCGCGCGGAAGGTCATCGCAGCGGTGCGGACGGCCTTCTGGTCAAGCGGCGTGTAGGCGCGCAGGGCGTGCTGGACACGGTTGCCAAGCTGTCCCAGAATGCTCATGGGAATGTCGCAGGGGTTCTGGGTGACGAAATACACGCCGACGCCCTTGGAACGAATCAGCCGGACGACCTGCTCCAGCGTTTCCAGCAGCGCCTTGGGGCAGTCGTCGAAGAGCAGGTGCGCCTCGTCGAAGAAGAACACCATGCGCGGCTTGTCCAAATCGCCGCATTCGGGCAGCAGCTCGTACAGCTCCGAAAGCATCCACAGCAGGAAGGTTGAGTACAGCCGGGGCTTGCGGTAGAGCACGTCCGCCGCGAGGATGTTGATAACGCCGCGCCCGCTTTCATCAAGCTGCATCCAGTCGGCGATGTTCAGCGCGGGTTCGCCGAAGAACGCATTGCCGCCCTCGTCCTCCAGCATGGCGACGGCGCGCTGAATCGCACCGACAGATGCCATGGACACGTTGCCGTAATCGAGCGTGTACTCCTTGGCGTGCTCACCGACGTAGGCAAGCATGGCCTTCAAGTCCTTGAGGTCGAGCAGGAGCATGTTCTCGTCATCCGCGACGCGGAAGAGGATGCTCAGCACGCCTGCCTGCGTGTCGTTGAGGTTCATCAGCCGCGCGAGCAGCGTCGGCCCCATTTCGCTCACGGTCGTGCGGACGGGATGCCCCTCTTTGCCGAACACGTCCCAGAACACGGTCGGGAACGTGCGGTACTCGAACGTCGGCACGCCGCACTGCGTCAGGCGATTGGCGATATTGTCGCTGTGTGTACCGGGCTGCACCATCCCGGCGAGATCGCCCTTGATATCCGCGAGGAACACGGGCACGCCCATGTCCGAAAATCCCTCTGCCAGCACCTTGAGGGAGACGGTTTTGCCCGTACCGGTCGCCCCGGCAATGAGACCATGGCGGTTTGCCATCTGCGGCAGCAGGCAGACGGGGTGTTCACCCGTTCCAAGCCAGATTTTGCCTTCGTAGAGCATGTGTGTGAATCTCCTTTTACCTTATTATACGATGATTCTAAAGCAGGGGAGACGTTACTCCTTCTTCTCCATCTCCGCTGTGCGTTCCGAAATAATATACCGCGGACGCTGCTTGACTTCCAAGTAGATTTTGCCGATGTATTCCCCGATGATACCGAGAAACAGGCACTGCATCCCGCCAACGAAGCATACCAGACAAGCCAGCGACGCCCAGCCAGCCACCGAATGCCCGGCAATCGCGGCAATCACCGCCCAGATAATGCCGATAAATGACAGAATCGTGATAAACAGCCCGGCGAAGAACACCATGCGAATCGGTTTGACCGATAGGCTTGTGATGCCGTCGAACGCCAGCCCCAGCATCTTCTTCAGCGGATAGTGGCTTTCGCCCGCAATGCGCTCGTGGCGCTCGTAAGAGACGCTGGTGGACTTGAACCCGACCAGCGGAACCATCCCGCGCAGATACAGGTTTACTTCACGGAATTTCGCCAATTCCTGCAGGGCACGGCTGGAAATCAGGCGGTAATCCGCGTGATTAAACACAACCTCCGCGCCCATTGCGCTGAGCAGCTTGTAGAAGCCTTCCGCCGTGAAGCGCTTGAAGAACGTGTCGGTATCACGCTTGGAGCGCACGCCGTAGACGATTTCGCAGCCGTCAAGGTACGCATCCACCATCGCGTCCATGGCGTTGATATCGTCCTGCCCGTCGCAGTCGATGCTGATGGTGATGTCGCAGCGGTCTTTCGCCTCCATCAGCCCTGCCCAGACCGCCCTTTGGTGGCCTCGGTTGCGGCTCTGCGCAATGCCTTGGAAGCACGGGTCTTTCGCGGACAGCGCCGTGATAATCTCCCACGTCTTGTCCTTGCTGCCGTCGTTGACGAACAGAATGCGGCTCTCGTCGCTGATTTTCCCCGCGTCTGCGAGCTGACGCACCTTGTCGCGGAACATGCCGCTGGTAATCGGCAGTACGCTTTCTTCGTTGTAGCAGGGAATCACAATATACAATACAGGCTTGTGTGCCACGCAGAAACACCTCCAGTATGGTTGATTATGTCTTATTATAGCACATTTTCGCCTGCTTGAACAGGTTCTTTTTGCAACAGTTTCGACGCAATTATTGTTCACAAAATATTTACAAACACTTCCGACATTCGTTACAAAGTCGTGCTATGATACGGAAAGTACTCCAAGAGGGGTGCGGCTATCAAAGGAAGTGTGCTTATGAATCAGGCGGCAATTGGTCAGTATATCGCAGGCAAGCGCACTGCGCAAGGGATGACGCAGGAGCAGCTGGCGCAGAAAATTGGCGTATCGCAGAAATCCTTGATGCGCTGGGAAACGGGCAAACGTCTGCCCGATGCTGATGCGGTGGAAGCGCTCTGCACGGCGCTGGGTATCACCCTGCCGGAACTGCTCAACGGCAAGGATTCGCCGCAGAAGGAAGAAATGCAGCTGACGCATGACGCACAGATGCTTGACCTGCTGCGCCGGATGCAGCGGACGGTCTACGAGCAGCATATTCTCTACGGCGTTCTGCTGATTCTGCTGGGCATCGCGAGCAACGCATTGTCTGCGCTGGTCGGCGGCAGCCATGTCAAGGAATTCTTTTCGGGTGTGCTGATGGGGATGTCCGTTGCGGAAATGCTGGCGGGGGTCGTCATCGTTGCCATCCATGTGATTCACGGAAAATGCGAGGAGTAATTAGCAATTAGAGAAATCGAGAAATCAATGCGCATTCTGCATTGCGAATTGCGCATTGAAAAGCGGCCGCGTGACCGCTTTTTTCGTTTTGGGAAATCGCAGAAACATGCCTTTTTTCCTTGACCCCTTCGGCATTCCGATGTATAATAAACAATGGTGTATTAGCGCATTGAGCAGAATGGGGTGAGTGTTCTGTACGCACAGGTAATTGTGGACATTGTGCATGAGAATGTTGCGCACACGTTTACCTACCGCATTCCGGACGGCATGACGCTCACCGCCGGACAGCGCGTGGAAGTTCCGTTCGGGCGGATGCGCAAGGAGGGGGTCGTTCTCTCCCTGACGCAGGAGACGGACGTGCCGCCGGAAAAGCTCCGCGATATCCTCCGCCCGCTGGAGGATTATGCCGCTATCTGCCCCACGCTGCTGACGCTCGCCCAGCAGATGGCGGACGACGTGCATTGCCCACTGGCGGAAACGCTGCGGCTGATGCTGCCTGCCCAAATGCGCGGTGGACGCATTCAGGTGAAAACGCAGACGGTCGCGCAGGCAGCGAAGCCGCGCGAAATGCTGGAAGCGGCGGCACTGGCGGAGAAACGCTCGCCGAAACGGCGTCTGCTGCTGACGGTCTTATCCGACGGGCGGACGCACCCGGTGGAGGAATTGAAGCTGCTCGTCCGCGAGCCGCTGCAAGCGCTGCGCCAGCTGGAAGCAGCGGGGCTAATTGCCCTGCGGGAAGAAGAAGTGCTGCGCCGGCCGGGCGGCAATACGCCGGACACCGCCGTCCCTGACCCGCCCCTCACGCCGGGGCAGGAGGAAGCGCTGTCTGTCATGCTGCCGGATTTGCGCAGTGGACAGGGGAAATACCTGCTCCACGGTGTGACGGGCAGCGGCAAAACCGAGGTGTTCATCCGCCTCGTGCGCCAGACGCTCGTGCAGGGGAAATCCGCCATGATTCTCGTGCCGGAAATCGCCCTTACGCCGCAAATGGTCATGTGGTTTCGGGCGCGGTTTGGGGCGGTTGCGGCGGTGCTGCACTCGCGGCTCAGCGCGGGCGAACGCTTTGATGAGTGGCGGCGCATCCGGCGCGGCGACGCGCGGGTCGTCATCGGCGCACGGTCAGCGGTGTTCGCGCCGTGCGGGAACTTAGGGCTGATTGTCGTGGATGAGGAGCACGAATCGACGTACATCTCCGACCGTCATCCGCGATATGACGCGCGCGAAGTTGCCATCCGCCGATGCGAAAATGAGCACGCGACGCTTCTGCTTGCCTCCGCTACGCCCAGCATCCTGTCCTTCGCCAGGGCACGGCGCGGGGATTATGTGCTGCTTGAAATGCCCTGCCGCGTCGGCAACCGCCCGATGCCGCAGGTCACGCTGGTGGACATGCGCAAGGAGATGGAGAACGGCAACCGAAGCGTATTTTCCGGGCAATTGGTCGCGGCACTCAAGAACTGCGTCGCGCGCGGCGAACAGGCCATGCTGCTGATGAATCGGCGCGGGTACAATAGCTTCGTCAGCTGCCGAAGCTGCGGATATGTCGTCAAATGCCCGAACTGCGATGTCGCCATGACCTACCACGTCGTGGGCAGCGGGCAGACCGAGGCGAAACTCCACTGCCACTACTGCGGATTCGCCGCGCTGCCGCCGAACACCTGCCCGAAATGCGGCAGCAAGTACATCCGCTATTTCGGCGCGGGGACGCAGAAAATCGAGGAAGAATTGAAAAAACTCTTCCCGCAGGAAAACGTCATCCGCATGGATATTGACACGACCTCCGGCAAGGATGGTCACGCAAAGCTGCTCGATGAGTTCCGCTCCGGGCGCGCAAAGCTGCTCGTCGGCACGCAGATGATTGCCAAGGGGTTGGATTTCCCGAAGGTGACGCTGGTGGGCGTGATTGCGGCGGATATGACGCTGAATCTGCCCGACTACCGCGCGCGGGAGCGGACATTCCAGCTGCTGACGCAGGTCGCCGGGCGCGCTGGACGCGGTACACTGCCGGGGCAGGTCATCATCCAGACGTACAAGCCGGAGGATGAGGTGATTCAGACCGCTGCCGCGCAGGACTACCGCGCGTTCTTCGAGCTGGAGTTCGATCGCCGGCGGACGGGGCTGTATCCGCCGTTCACGATTCTGGCGCGCCTGCTGGTGGAGAGCAATTCGCCGCAGAAGGCGCGAGAGGTCGCGACAATGCTTCATGCGCGGTGCGAGGAACTGCTTAACGCGCATCCGCAGTGGAAGAAGCGGGCGCTGATGGTGCGGCTTGACCAGCCGAGCATCACGGTTTTGCGCGGAAAAACGCGCTGGCATGTGCTGATGAAGCTGCTGGTGCATCCGGAGACGGAGCAGTTCGCCGCGGCATTGAGCGAACTGGCGCGGGAGAAGCAGGAGGGCGCGGAGGTGTACTTTGAGTACAACCCAACGACCATGATGTAAATGTGGTTTTATTTCCCTGAAATCGCGTGGATTGTGTGGGTATCCTGTGGATAAACACGCGGAAGAAGTAAGAAGAAGTCACCAACTCAATCGCGAAAAGGGTGTCGAGAGGGTCGAAGACCCTTCGCGGGTGCAGGGCAGCGCCCTGCTGGGGTTTAAGGGGCGAAGCCCCTTGGTCTCCCCTATATATGGAAGGAGTATTGTAATTTATGGCGATTCGGAAGATTGTGAAGATTGGCGATGATTGCTTGCGGCAGGAGTGCCGGAAGCAGGAGAAGTTTGATTTGCGGCTGAAAATCCTGCTGAAGGATATGGCGGACACGATGTATAAGGCGGAGGGCGTCGGGCTGGCGGCGCCGCAGGTCGGGGTGCTGCGCCGCGTGGTTGTGATTGATGTGGGCGATCAGGGGGACGGGCTGCTGGAACTCATCAACCCCGTCATTACCATGCGCGAGGGCGAGCAGTGCGGGCGCGAAGGCTGCCTGTCGCTGCCGGGACGTCAGGCGGTCGTTACCCGCCCGCGTAAAGTCACCGTGCAGTACCAGAACCGCGACGGCGTGCATTGCGAAAAGACGGTCGAGGGGCTGTTCGCACGCGCGGTCTGCCACGAGCTGGATCACCTGGACGGCAAGCTGTACATCGACGTGATGGATCGCGAACTGACGCCGGAGGAAATCGAGGGGCATATCCCGGAGGACGACAACCAGTGAGAATCGTGTTTATGGGTACGCCGGATTTTGCGGTTCCGGTTCTGGAAGCGTTAAGCAAAGAACATGAGGTTGTCTGTGTTTATACACGGGCGCCGAAAGAGGCCGGCCGCGGTCAAAAAGAGAGCAAAACGCCGGTTCATCTTTTTGCCGAACGGCATGGTATAGAAGTGCGGACGCCGAAGTCTTTGCGTAATGCCGAAGAGCAGGAGAAGTTTGGGGCTCTGGGCGCAGATGCGGCGGTTGTGGCCGCTTATGGCCTGATTTTGCCGAAAGAGGTGTTGGAAGC
>OMAG01000639.1_pt1 | contig 13379 bp, 20 predicted proteins | sample 1673781 | NCBI WGS metagenome assembly OMAG01 (sample SAMEA103958127, study PRJEB25191) | human gut metagenome | biome: human-associated habitat [ENVO:00009003]; feature: intestine environment [ENVO:2100002]; material: feces | place: Germany | collected 2013/2015 | reverse complement strand
TGCCGTGTCCAAAATGTGGATACCCGCATTTCATTAAGCGGCATAGAAACACCGTGTTAATTAATTTTCCAGCCTATTGTAAAGGCTGTAAATCAGAAGTAAATATTTCCACTAAGAGCCGAGAGCCAAAATCTGAGTCAATGACTTAGATGAGGCTCTTTTTTTATTACTTTTACCTCCCTTTATTTATGCCCGGTTATGCCGGGCAACATGGCGGATTAGTGAAGAGGTATCACGCTGGTTTCCTTATCCAGAATGCGGGGCTCGATTCCCCGGTCCGCGATTATCTGTGGGCGATTCTCCCACGTTAAATAAATCATCGTTAAAGGAGATAGAGAAGAATGAAAAGAGAAGACTTAGAAGCACTTGGATTATCCAAGGAGCAAATTGACAGTGTGCTTGATATGCACCACAAGGAGTACGACCCTGTTAAGAAAGACTTGGAGACGGCTCAAAAGGATTTAGAGAGTGAGAAGGAAAAGACTTCCACGCAGGAAACTACTATTAAAGATTTAAAAAAGGACCTTGAAGAGTTCAAGGATGCGGACGTCAGCGGAATGAAGCAGAAGATTGCTGATTTGGAAAAGGATATCCAGATAAAGGATGAAACTCACCAAAAAGAAATCGCTGACAGAGACTTCAATGACATTCTGAAAGATAGTATTGCATTAGCCAAAGGGAAAAATGCAAAAGCAATTACCGCACTTTTGGACATTGATACCTTAAAAACATCAAAGAACCAGAAAGAGGATATTGCCTCAGCACTTAAGGAATTGGCAGAAGCAGAGGACAGTAAGATGTTGTTTGGAGAACCAGAGCCTACCATAACAGGGAATGGTAATCCAATCGGCATTGTGACAAAGCAAGGAAATTTGGATGATATGGCTGCAATGAGAGCAGCTATGGGATTGCCAGAAGCAAGTAAAGAGTAGAGGAGGATAATTTATGCCAAACACAATCGAAAAATTCAAAAAGTATGTGACCCTTTTAGATGAGGTCTATAAGAATGCAGCTAAGACATCCGTTCTGGATGGTGCCGCAGAGTTGGCAAGTCAGGGAGCGAATGCGGATGAGTTAATCATTCCAAAAATCGACATGGACGGATTAGGAGACTATGACCGTAATTCCGGCTATACAAACGGAGATGTTACTTTCACAAATGAAACCGTAAAATGTAACTTCGACAGGGGCAGAATGTTCACGGTGGACAATGTAGAAAACATGGATACAGCAGGACTGGCATTCGGCAGACTTTGCTCTGAGTTTATCAGAACGAAAGTAACACCAGAACTTGACGCGTTCCGATTTGCCACCTATTCAGCAACAGAGAAAGCAGATATTGATGGAGTTGCGGCATATGCAACTGGAGAAGCCGTGATTAAAGTAATCTCTGCAAAATACGATGCCATGACAGATGCGGAAGTGCCGGAAGAGAATCGGTACTTATTTATCACACCGGTACTTAGAGGGTTTATCAGAGACCTCGATACTACAAAATCTAAAGAAATCTTATCTAAGTTCACAGGTGTGATTGAGGTTCCGCAGAGCCGCTTCTATACGGCTATTACACAGAACGATGGAAAAACAGAAGGTCAGACTGCAGGTGGTTATAAGAAAGCCGATAACGGCTATAATTTGAATTTCCTTATCGTGCATAAAGAGGCGGTTATTCAGTTCCAGAAGCACATTGCACCGAAAGTAATCACACCGGAGATGAATCAGGATGCAGATGCATACAAGTTCGGATACCGGAATGTAGGTATTGCAGATACTTATGAGAATAAGGCTGCCGGAATTGCCGGAACCTATGTAAATGCATAAGGAGGTTTATTATGGCAAAAACAGTAGGATTAACAAAAGAGTTAATTGAGAAACGTAAGAAAGAAGCTGCAGAAAGAGCAAAGGTTGTAAAGCAGAAATCCGAAAAGGATGCAAAAGAGTCGGAGAAGTAGAACAGGAGGGAGCAGTAAATGCCACAGTTGGTTAATTGGGAGCAATACAGCTCCCTTCATTCACAAATAGAAGAGGAAGAATTTGACCGTGCAGAAGCTCTTGCAGAAAAAGAAGTACAGCGTGTCATTGGATATATTCGATGGGCGAATATCAATGAGGAAACTTTTGGATATTCGCAGTTACAGGATTGTATCTGCAATGTCATTGATAAAATGGCAGCGGATGTGAAGTCCGGTAAGGGCAAAGGCATTTCATCCGTCAGCAATGACGGATATTCCGAAAGTTATGTTGTACAGACTGAGGAACAGCTTCGGAGCGAGTTGCAGAGTTCAATCAGAGCATGGTTGAGCGGTACGGGATTGGTAGGTGCGTACTGATGAAATTTAATCTTTGGAAATTTATCACATCTTATTCATATAGATTCGCATGGAAAAACCGTAATTTATACATTGCTTTTAAAAAAGGAATTGAGGATGGTCAAAAGATGGCATTATTTACTGATACAGTCACAATCTACAATAAAATATCTGATTCAGAGTGGAAGTGTACTGTCGTTGAAGGTGTTCAATGGGCAGATAAGACTGATAAGAAAAACGAAAATGGAAAAATTAGTGTTGCCCGGTATGCGTCCATAACGTTTCCAGAGGGCACTTATGATGGATTAGTGCTTGATTCTTCAAACGAAGAAGATTGCATTGTATTTGGGGCAGTTGAGGATGTTGTCGAGGATGTAAAAGGCAAACGCATTTCCGATTTGATGAAGAAATATCCAAAGTCAGGCATCATTCAGTCTGTCAATGATAATTCCAACAGGGATTTTCTTAAGAATATTAAGGTGGTGGTTGCTTAATGGCTGATTTTTTTAAACTGAAATCAGTTGAATGTGATGTAAACAAGGTCATTCATAAAAGAGGTCTTGATAAAAACGGAAATGTCCAGAAATTCATTGACACGAAGTGTTTAGAACTATGCAGACAGAAGGTGCCGAAAGATTCTAACGCATTGATTGATTCTGGAGACGTTCATACAAAGACAGGCAGCGGAGAACTTGAGTACAGAACCCCATATGCCAGACGTTGGTACTATATGCCAGCGAATTTTAATGGAGCTCCCGAGAGAGGAAACTATTGGTTTGAAAGGATGAAGAATCAGTACAGGACTAAGATTTTGAAAGCCGCACAGAAAATAGCAAACGGAGGATAAAATGACAGTATCAGAGTATATTGTAAATTTTCTTAAAAACTATGATGGAATAGAGATTGACACCAATCACGTACCGGATGGATCCGATAAATACGGATTGTTTAAATCTCCAAGCAGGGATATTAAGGATTTCAATGATTCCAGTTATGAGATAACAGAACACTATCAGTTCCTTGCAAGGCAGAAGGCGGTCTCTAAGTCGGAGAGAAAAGAAGCAGATGAGTGGTTGGAGGATTTAACATACTGGATGGATGATTACCCGTATAATAATTCTTTTCCACCGTTGGACAAAAATCGTGAGGTTATTGGACTATCCATTACAGGTTGTCCATATCCGATAGAGGCAAATGATAAGGAGAGTCTCTACCAGATACAGTTATCAATTACTTATATTAGAGAAAGAGAGGAGATTTAGATGGCATTAGAAAGATTGAAAAAATTTAAAACCATTCCGTTTTTGAATATTTCAACAACAAACGCAGAAAGTTGGGCAAGAATTGGAAAATCAACCGTATTTGACTTGGTCTTGAATGCACAGACAGAGGATAACGATTTTATCGAAGATGAAATGACAACTACGGATGTCATGTACTATAAACCGGAGTTGTCACAGGAGTTGCAGGCAAATAAAGGAGACCCTGCATTTGATTATCTTTATGATATGTTTTACAACCTTCCAACTGGAGAGGATGTTAAGAAAAATCTTCTTATCGTATTTGCTGGAAATATTGGCACGGAAGATGAACCGAAGTTCAATGCTTGGAATACAACATCAACATTGATTTTAGAGCATTTTGATTCTGTTGCAGAAAAAATTTATTTCAAATTCAGCATTATTAAAATTGAAAGAGGAACTTGCACTGTCGAAAATGGGGTTCCAACATATAGCAGCGAAGCATAAGAGGAGGGATTCAAAGAATGGTATATACATTTATCATTAATGGAAGGAGCTATGACCTTCCTAAAAAGACCGTATCTGTAATGGAAAAGATGGATGATGTCTTAAAAGTTGATGAAGTAAAAGGCTATACAGTTAGACAGAAGTTTGAAAAGCTTCATGGTTTTGTAAGAGACCTTGTCGGTGATGAGAATGCAAGAGAGATGTTTGGTTCTGATAATATCACAGAGATTGACTTATCAGATGTGACACTTGCTGTTAAAAAAATAGTCGATGCATACGATAAGCCGATTATTGACTACGATTCCGAAAAGAGCATGAATAAGCTGAGCGGTTTGCCTATTGAAAAAATCATCTCAATAGCGAATGCGGCAGAAAAAATCGCAACGATGCCGAAACAGAAATGATAGATTTAACAAAAAAAGCTCTACCTAATACCGTTATGGTAGGCGGTAGAGCATATTCGATTTATACGGATTTCCGAGTATGGATGCGGTTTGAAATATCCGTGAGAAAATTAAAACGTGGTGAAAAAATGGATATATCGTATCTGTTCAAAAATGACATGCCGGCATATTGCGATTTGAGAGAAATATTTTCTTTCAGTAGACCGGAATCAGTTCTTCCTAGGCAGAATTCACACAGTAATGCCATTGTCCTTGATTATGAGTTAGATTCGGATCTGATTTATGCGGCATTTTTAGGGCAGTATGGCATTGATTTGTGCGAAGTGAAAGAGTTGCATTGGCATAAATTTTTAGCTCTTCTTAGCGGATTGAACGAAAGCACAAAGTTGCGTGAAATAATGGGGTATCGATGCTATGAGAAAACTACAGACAAAGGCAAGGATATATACGAAGAATTAAAAAGAGCTTGGGAAATCGAACCGCCTATTAGTGTGGAAGAGCAAGCAGAATTAGATGAATTTAGCAACTTATTTATTTAAGGCGGTGATACAAGGGCAGACGGAAGCCTGATTTTTGATACAAAATTAGACAGTAATGGAGTGAAAAGTGGAGTAAAAGCACTCGGGAGCACTCTCGGAAATGTAGCGGCTGGTGGTTTAAAGATTTTTACGGCGGGAGTTGCGGCTGCGGCTACAGGTGTTTCTGCACTTGGAACTGAGGCCATAAAAAGCTATGCAAACTATGAGCAGTTGGTAGGAGGTATCGAAACACTGTTCGGAACTGGTGGAGCTTCCGTGGAAGAGTACGCCGATAAAGTCGGAAAATCAGTATCTGATGTGCAGGAAGAGTATAACACTCTCATGGAAGCTCAGACGCTAGCACTTGATAACGCCCAAAAAGCATACAAGACAGCCGGCTTATCTGCAAATGAGTATATGGAAACTGTCACCAGCTTTGCCGCATCATTAAAGCAGAGTACAGCGAATGAGGTTGAGGCGGCAGAAGCGGCAAACCAAGCGGTCATTGATATGTCTGATAATGCTAGTAAGATGGGTACCAATATGGAAGATATCCAGAATGCTTATCAGGGATTCGCAAAGCAGAATTATACAATGCTTGACAACCTCAAACTTGGCTATGGCGGTACAAAAGAAGAGATGGAGCGCCTCCTTGCTGATGCTGAGGAAATCACTGGTATACATTATGACATAAGCAATCTAAATGATGTATATTCTGCAATCCACGTCATTCAAGATGAATTGGGAATTACTGGAACAACGGCAAAAGAAGCAAGCACTACCATTTCTGGTAGTGTAAACGCCATGAAAGCATCATGGACAAATTTAGTGACCGGAGTAGCAGATGACAATGCAGATTTTGAATCGCTTGTTAATGACTTTGTAGAAAGTGCAGCTACAGTAGCAGAAAACATCCTACCTAGGGTAGAGACAACAATCACAGGCATAGGAACTCTTATAGAGAACCTATTGCCGGTGATATTTGAAGAGATTCCTGTATTAATTAATGATGTGCTTCCAGATTTAATTGAATCTGGAATAAACATGATAATGGCTCTTGTAGAAGGTATCTCATCTAACATTTCATTGATTGTTGAAAGTGCGTTGGAAATCGTTACTCAGCTTATAACTTCAATTGTCTCGATGCTTCCACAGATTATTGAGACAGGAATGCAGATACTGATACAGCTAATCGTTGGAATTGCACAGGCATTGCCGGAATTAATACCTCAAATAGTCAATGTTATGCTCACGATAGTAGATACATTGCTTAACAATATCGATTTATTATTGGATGCCGCACTTCAATTAATCATAGCACTAGCAGAAGGATTAATTAACTCTCTTCCTTCCTTGATTGCAAGGCTGCCAGAGATAATTGTGAAGTTAGTACATACGTTAATTTCATTAGCTCCAAAACTTGGCGAAGCTGCGTTGAAGTTAATTATTGCATTAGCAAAAGGCCTTATCGAAAACATTCCTAAACTGATTGAAAGTGTTCCTAAATTAATCAACGCGATAGTTGACGGATTAAAAAAAGGAATTTCAAAAATAAAAGATATCGGCAAAAATTTAGTTGAGGGACTATGGGATGGTATCGGAGACAAGGTATCGTGGATAACAGACAAAATTAAAGGATTCGGAGAAAGTGTAATGGATTCCATCAAAGGAATATTTGGAATACATTCTCCGTCAAAGGAATTTGCTTGGATTGGTAAAATGTGTGTTGCCGGATTTGATGAAGGAATTGAAGATTTGGATAACATGGACAGTATTAAAAAAAATATTGGTGCAAGCCTTAATTCAATGAAGATGAGTGTAAACGGAGTGAATGATTTAGGAGGAAACACTACATCCTACGGAGATACAAATATCATTATTCAGCAGCCGGTAAAAACACCATCTGAAACAGCGAGAGCTATCAGAATGGAAATGCAATACGGATTGGCAGGTGCATAATATGTTTTTAACATTCATAAGAGATGATTTTAAAAAATTTACTCTCGGTGGGCGGTATTCCGATACCGCTAGCTGGGGGATTACAAAAATAAGTGGTATCGGAGAAATTGAATATGATATTTCTACAGAAAAAAATGGGGTTGGAGACGGAGAGACAGTCACATCCGTGAAGATACCAAAAAGGAATATTGACATAGTTGCAAAAATAAAACGACGTCAGTATAACAGCATAGAGAGGGCAAGAGCACTTTCGTTTTTTCTATCCAACCACACTTTTGTACTATACATTGAAAGAAATGATAGTTCCAGATGGATTGAGTGCATTGTTCAAAATGTGAAATGTACGGATAGAGCTCTAAATGCTCCTCTGCAACTCGAATTGGCATTGATTTGCCCGGATCCATATTTCAATTCAAAGGATAACTATGGAAAAAATATTGCTGCTGTTAAGGCAGGATTTGGATTTCCGTATATATCTCCGTTGGCAAAAGGATTTAATGTAGGTATTTATAACTTTGCTGAAAAGGTGGAAGTGGAAAATACAGGAGATGCCGAGACGTATTTTACCATCAGAATTGAAGCATTTGGAGAAGTAACGAATCCAAAGGTCATGCGGGATGATGCGTATATAAGGCTTATTGATACGCTTGTTTCAGGGGATGTAATTAATATTGACCTTGTTGAGAACACGATAAGGAAAAACGGTGCAAATTGCATAGGAAAAGTAGACCGTACATCATCGTTTAGCGGAATGGTTATGCCTGTAGGTGATAATACCATATCATTTTCAGCAGATGATGGAGATAGAAATATGAGAGTACTGATTTACTATAACCTTAGATATCTGGGGGCATAAACATGGAAATTAGAGCATTAAATGCATCTTTTGAGCCGGTTGGAATGACAAAAATTAAATATTTCGATTTAATGTGGAATCGAAAGTACTATGAATCCGGTAGCTTCTCTGTGCAAATAATGGCATGTGACTATCTTCCAGATATGTCATATATCTATACGTCAGAACGACCGGAGCTTGGAATGGTTCAGTCAATAGAATATAGCGATGATGGTAATGTGGTAGTGTTAAGCGGATTTTTTTATGAGAAAAAGCTGGCTGACAAGATTGTATATCCGGTTTATAACGGTATCGGAACACCGGAAGAAATAGCAAGAGAAATAGTATTTACATACAAATCTGACATACCGAAGATTTTTCTTGGAGAATCAACAGGTACCGGCACATCTGTTACAAAACAGGAGACTGGCGGCAATCTTGATGAGGTTGTATCTAATCTACTTATGACAGAAGAGAAAGCCTATCGGTGTAGATATGATTATATTGCAGACACGGTATATTTTGACGTGTGGCAGGGCGTTGACAGGACGCAGTCTCAGTCGGAGAACAACTTTGTTACATTCTCAAAAGGATTTCGGAATTTAACGAAAGTGAAAACAAAGGATGATTGCAGTAACTTCAAAAACTATGCTGTTGTTGCCGGGAGTGGACAATCAGATGAAAGAATCTATCAGATTGTGGATTTATCAGATGGAGAGTATAAGCAACAGATATTTGTTGATTGTAGAAACGAAAAATACAATCCGAGCAATCAGACATTGGAAGAATACAAAGCAGCTCTTTATCAAAAAGGAATCGAAAAGTTACAGTCTTATGTAGACATACATAATATTGAATTTGACGCTTTGGCAAATAGTGGGTTCGTGTATCTGGAAGATTACGACCTTGGCGATAAATGCGACATAATCGTAGAAGATGTACAGCGTTCTTATGAGGCACGAATTATTGAAATTTGCGAAACGTGGAATAAAGGAATACATACAGTGACGTTGACATTTGGGGATAAAATCCCAACAAAATATGAGAAAGCGAGGATAAAATAATGAAAAGTTTTCCATTTGATAGTGATGTAACATATGATTCTGATGGTAATCCAGAATATGACAGGGGTGTTGACAGTACGATACTGTCTGAATTTTTGCATCTGATGTATAAAGATGGAGTGTTCCCGAATCCGTCAACAGGATTACAGGTAACATCATCAAGCGAAGAAATGAGTGTTGTAGTGAAGCCAGGTAACTGCATGATTCAAGGAAGAATGGGGATTGAAGAATCATACAGAACGCTTGTATTTAATGCTGCCGGAACATCTTATGACAGAATCGATAGTGTCGTTGCGAGATTGAATACAAACCACGATTACAGAGATATTGACCTGTATGTGGTGAAAGGAACAGAAGCAAGCACTCCAACAGCTCCGGAATTGACGAGAACAGGTGGTATATATGAGCTACGACTTGCGGATGTTTTTATTGCAAAAAACACAACAACAATTTCAGAAGAAAGAATCACTGATACTAGATTATCAGATGAATGTGGAATCGTTACATCCAATCCAAATCCGGTTGATACAAGCACAATATTTAAACAGTATCAGGCATCATTGGACGCATATATGCAGTATGTACAGGAATGTATCGACGGAACTACGGCCGGGAACCTGCAAAAACAGATTGATACATTGGATGTCCGCACTACTGATGTAGAGAATGGCTTAGAAGAGTTAAACTCAAATTTAAACAATATTTCCACATTATTAAATTCGTTGGAATCTAAAAGGTTCAAATCTACATTGCTAAAACGTATAACAGATGCACAGTCGTGGGTAACAGTAGGCTCATTATCTGGTAAAGATATATTTGAAGTTGCTGTATTCACAGGTACTGGGAATGTAATCACAAGTACATTTGTAAGTAAAGTAGTCGCGAGACAATGTACAGTTGCTTATCCGTATCAGATATATAATGGTTCTGCACTTGCTGTGCAGTTCTATGTCAGTGGAGATACTTTATATATCTTCAACTATACGGGATATGTTTCAAATATATATACTTAAATTTGAGTTTAAGTAATTGAATAAATTAAAATAGAGCCAGAGAGCCAGATATCTTAATGATGTTTGGCTCTTTTTAAATAAGAAAAAGGAGAGATGCGTATGATTGCATTCATAAATGACTACTGGCAGATACTCACAACCTTTTTAGCAGTTGTAGCTTATCTGTACAGGCAGATAGTGGCTACCAGAAAAGGGGTCAGAGCATTGCTGAGAGCGGATATTATCCGGCTCTATAATAAATACCATGATGACCTTGGATACTGTCCTCTCTACGTCAAGCAGGCATTAGAAGAGGAATATAAGGAATACCACGCATTAAAAGGGAATGGAGTAGGCACCCAGATGTATGAGGCTTTAATGGATTTACCAACAGAACCACAGGAGGAATTAAATGAAAGGAATTAAAATTAGTGAAAAAACAAAGAAATGGTTGAAAGCGGCAGGAATCCGAGCCGTAAAAACAATGGCACAGACAGTAGTAGCATTAATTCCAGCTGCTGCAACCATTACACAGGTGGATTGGCTTACCGTTATCGGTACTGCGGCATTAGCAGGCATAACATCTGTTATCACATCATTGGCAGGATTGCCAGAGCTTAAGGAGGATTAAGATATGAATATCATTGAAACAGGTTTAAAATTTGGAAGTTTGAGTTATCGAAAAAGCACAACGAGGATTATCTTGCATCATGCTGCCGCTACTAATTGTAGTGCAGATGATGTTCACAGATGGCATAAGCAGAGAGGATGGAGCGGAGCAGGCTATCATTTCCTTGTGAGAAAAGATGGTTCCGTTTACAGACTTCGCCCGGAGGCGGCAGTTGGTGCTCACGCTTCAGATAATAACAGTAACAGCCTTGGAATCTGCTTTGAGGGAAACTTTGAGACAGAGAGCATGACAGATATCCAGAAGAACGCCGGAGCAGAGCTTGTGGCATATTTAAAAAATAGATATGGCATCAGCACTGTACAGCGGCATAAAGATGTAGGTACTACATCTTGTCCGGGTAAAAACTTTCCGTTTGATGAGATTTCCTCTGGACAGCAGATAAGCTCTACACCTATTCCGGCACAGACTGCATCAGAGACAGCACCGGCAGGATTCTCACAGGATGTCCTTGATTTTCAAAGAGCCTGCAACGCAGACGGTATCACAGATGAAAACGGAAATGAGCTGAAAGAGGACGGCCTTATCGGAACTCATACCAGAGCGGCTGCAGCTAAAGTGCTTTTAAAAGCAAAGCTGGTAAACGGAAAATACAAGGTCGGCTCTACAGGTGTTCTGGTAGAATTCGTACAGTTTCGTATCGGATTCACAGGAGCAGACATTGACCGGAAATACGGTGCAGATACCAGACAGGGAGTGATTGCATATCAGCAGAATCACGGATTAACAGCAGATGGAATCGTTGGTGTGAAAACAATTACGTGTATGCTGGGTTGTTAATCAGAGAAGAAAAGGCGTCGAGAAGTCGGCGTCTTTTTTTATTTCAGAAAAAATATACCGAGATTTCTATAAAAAAGAGTGGGAATGATTTAAGTTCTAATCATTCTATTATAAAGATTTCGTGTTGCATTTCGTGTTGCATTTAGCCGAAAACGTGTTGCATTTCACGAAAAACATAATATTAAAGCGAAAAGTAATGAAACCAAAAACCCCAGTAAATATCGGCATTAACGATAAATACTGGGGTTTTCTTTTACTATGCTTATAGGGTTCGACTCCCGTCTACTCCATTATAAAAGTCTAGTATTTACTAGGCTTTTTATTTTTTGTGTTGCATTTGTACAAAAACTAAAAAGGGAATACCATTTTGTGGAATGGTTTGTGTTAGATGGAAATACATTTATACTCTTAGAGAAAAGGAGCAGAATAGCTATGAAGAAAATTCTTGATGAAGGATAGCATTCCAATTGCTCTTTTGGTATAGAAAACGAATAATGATGACCATGTTTTTCTCATCATCAATGATATAGAAAGCAAGGTAATTGTTTAAAATAATGAATCGGATACCCCACGAAGATAGAACCGGGTCGTCCACCAGACAGAACCTTTCGGGAAAATCAGCAAGGCTGTAAATTTTCTCTTCGGTTTCGTCTAAAAGATTATCGGCAGCTTTTGGATTCTTTAGAACAAACTCAATGTGGTCTGTAGCATTAAGTAGGTCCCGTCGTGCTGCGTTTGTGATATGGATATCGTAACTCATCGTTTGCGGCGACTCCTAATTTCAGACATTGCTTCGGAGAATGACTTTGTGTTGCCTGTGGCAACATCATCCAATCCCTCTTTTAACAGACCATATAATTCAAAGCGGCTTGTAAGTTCTTCGTAAGCTTCAATACTCATTACCGCAAGATCGCCCTTGCCATTCTTTGTAATGAATACCGGTTCAGAATAATTATGACAGAAAGTAGATATTTCATTGTAATTGTTTCTGAGATCGGCACTTGATTTTATAGTTGGCATAGATACACCTCCTTGTTGATAACAAAATTATACACAAATTTTGTTATGGAGTCAAATTTAAAAGTTCACATCAGGGTACGGGTTCCATTGGGTTATATTTTGGAAATTCTATCATTACGGAAAAATTTATAAAAACACATGAGAAAGGGAGGGAATGTTTTATGAAAGAAAAAATGATGGATACCAATTATGCTTTTAAAAATTCTGAAAACGTTTTTGTTCCAAAGCAGTATACAGAAGAGAAAAAAAGAACAACTTTATTACTGTGTATATTTGGAGGATGGCTTGGCATCCATAGATTTTACGCTGGGCATTATAAGATGGGAGTTTTATATTTTTTAACAGCCGGGGTATTTTTTGTCGGATGGATACGTGACATAGTGTGCTTGATGAACGGTTCTTTTTTTGAAAAATATGATGTGAAACAGCACAATAAAGCTGAAACTCTTAGAATACAAAAAGAAATGTATGAGAAATATCAATTAAATCCAACACCATTTCACATTCTTGCGAAAGAAATCAGTGCGGAGAACAAAAAGAAATCAATCGGCAAAATAAAGAACAGTTCTGGAGTTCTTTAGAAACTTTATCAAACCTATCTTCGTCCTCGAAGGTAGTAAAATGTCCAAAATGCCATTCTACCAGCATATTTTATCAGGATAAAATATGTATAGGACGTGCCATAGTCGGTGGAACTGTTGCCGGTAAAGAGGGAGCCGTTCTCGGAGGTCTGACAGGAGGAAAAGGCTATGCCGTATGCTTGAATTGTGGCAAACGGTGGAAAATCTGACGGAACAGCTCTTGATATTTACCAAGATGTACAGTATTATATGAAAGATAACCAGAGTTTGAACAGTTGGTTTTTTGTATATTCATTAAGGAGCATAGAAAATTGCATTTGTTTTTTGCTCAGAAAATCAATAAGAAAGCATAGGAGGTAACAACATGTCAAGAAATAGAAGAAAAAACGGAAACAAATGGATGGTAGTACTGGTGTGTGTAGTCATTGTAATTGCAGTACTGGGAATTCTTTTTAAAGTATTGATTTATGATACAGCAAAG
>OMAG01000636.1_pt1 | contig 13452 bp, 9 predicted proteins | sample 1673781 | NCBI WGS metagenome assembly OMAG01 (sample SAMEA103958127, study PRJEB25191) | human gut metagenome | biome: human-associated habitat [ENVO:00009003]; feature: intestine environment [ENVO:2100002]; material: feces | place: Germany | collected 2013/2015 | reverse complement strand
ATGCCCGCGGCGTGGCTGGGGTCAATCACAACCGGCAGATGGGTCATCTTTTTCAACATAGGAACGGCGGAAATGTCCAGCGTGTTGCGCATGCTCGTCTCAAAGGTACGGATGCCGCGCTCGCACAAAACGACGTTGGGGTTGCCCTCTGCCATGATGTACTCAGCGCTCATGACGAGCTCCTCCAGCGTCGAGGAAAGGCCGCGCTTGAGCAGCACCGGCACGTTCAGCTTGCCGACAGCCTTGAGCAGCTCAAAGTTCTGCATGTTGCGCGCACCGATCTGGATCATATCGACCTTGGCGTCAACGAACAGCGGGATGTGCTCGTTGTTCATCAGCTCGGTCACGATGGGCAGCCCGGTCTGCTCGCGGGCATGGCAGAGCATGTCCAGCCCCTCGTATGCCAGTCCTTGGAAGGAGTACGGGGACGTGCGCGGCTTGAACGCACCACCGCGCAGCACCGTCGCGCCCGCGTCCTTCACCGCCTGCGCCACGGCGGTAATCTGCTCGTTGCTCTCCACGGAGCAGGGGCCTGCCATAATCGCGAGTTTCTTGCCGCCGACAACCGTGTTCCCGATTTTGATTTCGCTCGGCGCGGGGTGGAACGCGCGGTTTGCCTTCTTGAACGGCTCGGCAACCTTCATGATGCGTTCGACGCAGTGGAAGGATTCCAGCTGGTCGGGGTCAATGCGGCTCGTGTCGCCAGTCAGACCAAGGATGGTCATCTCCGTGCCTACAATCGGGCTGACGGATACGCCGCGCGCAACCACGGCATTGGTGACGGTGTCGATTTCCTGCTGGGTCGTACCCTGCTTCAAGACGATAATCATGGTGTTCAACCTCCTGCGTCAATCATTATTGGCTCAAAATCATTATTGGCTCAAATGGACGAAAAAAAGCACGGAAGCCCGCAAAAGAGCTTCCGCGCCTGATGTTTTCCTCAATCGCTGCGGCTGCTGCTTCACGGTACGTCAATTTGCCCGGCGAAAAACGCCGGGAACGTAAACGGAAACAGCACAGACAGCATCATGGAGAAAATTCCTCCGTTCGGCGGCATCATTGCCGCATATCCGCATTTATTATAGTCCGCTCATCCCGCGCTTGTCAAGGGCAGAATTGTACATTTGCTGTTTTTCGGGCGAAAAGTTTGTCAAAGCTAACCCGTATCGGATGGCATTCATCCATACTCGGACACACACAGCTATCCTTCAGAAAAATTTCGGGAAAATCGTGTAATCCTCTTGACAATCAACCGATTTGGGCATTATAATAGCCATAATGACAATTGTGCCATTTGGTTGAAGGAGGATGAAGGGCATGGAGTCTTACCTGTTCGCAGACGTAGAGGCTGCGGCGGATACTATGGTGGTGGAAGGATACCACAAGCCGGGCAGCTTGACCCGCTCCAGCGGTGCGTGGATTCACGCGGCAGGCACGGCGATGTTTGAGGCAGGGAGACGCCCCATTAAGCCGCATGACCAGTGGATTTGGTTTGCGGTGGAGGCAGGCGAAGCGACGCTGGTTTGGCAGGGGCATGAGCTGACGCTGAAACAGCAGGAAACGTGCTTCCTGCCCGCCGGCAACCGCGACGCTGCCCTGCAGATTGACGAGAGCGTCCGCTGCGTGTGGATTGCGCTGGAAGGCCCGCTTGCGCCGATGGTCGTACGCAAGATGGGCGCGCTGCTGCATATGCCGCTGAAACAGGGGGCGCTGCCGAGCCAGATGTACTTGGCGAAGCAGATTGTGCAGGTCATCGTCCGCCACACGGACACCAGCGACGCGACATATCAGCTGCAGCACCTGATGTACGGGATGCTGGCAAGCCACTGGGGTCAGCCGGTCGCCATGGACGCGATGCTTTCGCACGAGATTGCGAAGGTCGTGGACACCCTGCGCGCCAATCAGTACAAGGACAACTTCTCTCTGGCGGAGATGGCGGCAATTTCCCGTATGCCGATGGAAACGTTCCGCAAGCGCTTCGTGAGCGAAGTGGGTATGCCGCCGCTGTCGTATGTGCTGCACTGCAAGATGGAGCGCGCGAAGGAGCTGCTGCGCGAGGAAGGGCACACGGTTCGTCAGGCAGGCATCGAAGTCGGGATGCAGGATCCGTACCACTTCTCCAAGCAGTTCAAGAACATCGTCGGCATCAGCCCGTCGGCGTTCATGAAGCAGGCCGCCAAGCCGGATGCGACCATCCGCGGCAGCAGCAAAGTAGAAAAGAAGTAAACAGTGAGGCGACTGTCAGGGGGATAAACCGGGCAGCCGCCTTTTTTTCTTCCACATAACCGCCACATTTACCGCACGGGATTCGGGCAGCCTTGGACTTTGTGTTGCTCGGCACACTCGTCCGCCCCTCTACGGTCTACTATGTGATTTCTGTTCGTCGGTTCGGGAGTTTGCCCGCTGGCATCCAGCTTCCTTCAGACTCCGCCTCTCGATGGACACCCTTGCCTTCGGTTAAGCCGGGCACACCATAACGGCCGTTGCAGAATTCGTATTCTGCAACGGCCTTAAAAACGCTATGAAATGGGATTATTCCGCTGTCGGTATCAGGCGAATCAGCGCGGTGGGAATTTCTGCATCGGTGAAATTCAGCGTGAACACTGCGTTTTCACCTTCCACGATGTAGGGCAGATCAATTTCCGTATCGTCGGCATTCAGCAGCGCCAAGGTAACGCCGTTCAGCAGCTCAGCGGGCAGCGTGATTTTTACCTCGCCCTTCGGCTGGGTGAGCTTGCCGGAAACTTCAAAGCAGACGCTCAGCAGCGTATTGCCGTTCGCAGTTTCACCCATGCGCAGCACCAGCTCGCCATAGGGCAGATGCTCGCCCTCCGCCGTCACTTCTTCAACCAGCGCCAGATGCGTGCCATCGCTCACATTGCCGCATACGGGGCAGAGCGTGCGCGTCGCTTCATCCTGCTTGAATTCGACGATGGCGCATTCGGTCTTGCCGACGTGCTTGCAATCCTTGCGCTTGCAGGTCGCGCTGTGCGTGCCGTCGCCGTTACTCGTCCATTCGCCATACCAGTGCAGCAGCGTCTTCGTCTGGTGATCCTTATAGCTGTCATTGCAGTTTTTGCAGGTGTGCAGCGTGTAGCCGACCTTTTCGCAGGTGGGCTTGACGACCTTTTCGGTATAATCGTGCCCGGGGGCAGGGATTTCCACCTTGGTGGTGTAATCGCAGCCCTCACGCTGGCAGGCGTCATATTCATTCCAGCCAATTTCGGTGCAGGTGGGTGCCTTGGCGTCGTGGTGCACCAGGTCGTGTTTCAGCGCAAGCAGCTCCACCTTAGTGGTGTAATCGCAGCGGGAGCAGGTATCGTATTCCTCCCAGCCAATTTCGGTGCAGGTGGGCGCTTTGGCGTCGTGATGCACCAGCTTGTGTTTCAGCGCAGGGATTTCCACCTTGGTGGTGTAAGTGCAGCCCTCGCGCTGGCAGGCGTCATATGCATTCCAGCCAATTTCGGTGCAGGTGGGCGCCTTGGCGTCGTGGTGCACCAGGTCGTGGTTGTTCGGGTCAGGTCCATACCATGGGTGTACATAAGTATCCGTTCCCTTGCGGTAGCAGTAAGCGCAGTTTGTGTAGTACACGGGCGGAGAAACGCAGGTGGCTGCAGACTTAAGGCACGAGCTATCGTTGCCCTGAACGAAGAAATGTGCGCCCACCTTAGTTTTCGCTTCGTGGCAGACGGTGCAGCTAACCCAGTGGTTTTCGGCATCCGAATCCCAGCCCTGATTCGCAGGGAAGGTATGTGCGCTGTAGTACTGCCCGCCGCAGGTAGTGCATGTTCCCAGGGTGATGCAGGTCGCACTGCTGTCGCCGGAGCAGCTTGCAGTGTCCACCGCATCGCAGCCGTCGCGCTGGCAGGTGCGGAAATGCTCACTGTTGTTGCCCCTGGATTGCCATGCGCCCCAGTCGTGACCGAGTTTGCCGTATTGAGCGCCGCACTTGGCGCAGGTTTTGCCCGTGGTGCAGGTCGGCGTTTCGGTGCCGCCAGAGTGATAGCTGATTGGATTGCCAAGAAATATGCTACGTTCACTTTCACCGCAGTTTGGACATTTGTGAATTACCCAATGCTGAACGTCGTTGTATCGCTCGAATCCTGTAATCTCATGATATGCCCGCGTGTTACAGAAAGAACATATGTCGCGGATGGTTTCCGCCTTCGCTTCCAGCGCCATTCCCGGCAGCAGGCACAGCAGCAGCGCCGCAGCCAGCAATATGGCAAAACTCTTCTTCTTCATCTTCGTCGCCTCCTTAAAGTTAGGGTAACACCGCACAAATGAGGTGGTCGGCTGGCAAATGGATTGTGCGGTGTTGCCTTTATGATGGATTTACTGTGCCAGTTCCACCAGCGTGTCAAACGCGGGCTTCGGCTGGGCATCCTTGTCGAACAGGAGCGGGTACTCGTCCGCGCGCCAGCTCAGGTCGTCCACCGTGCCCCATACCTGCACCGCTTCGATGCGGTCGGCGTAACGCAGGAAAATCTTCATCAGGTTGCCGTAATACTTCGCCTGCTTCTGCAGATTTTCCTCGCTCGTATCGTCAATGCCCACGTCAAGTTCGGACACGCGCAGGAGCAAATCACGCTTGGCAATCTGCTGGAACGCCCAATCCACGCGGTCAATCGTCGGACTGCCGACGGAGTAGTGTGCCTGGAAGCCGTAGCCGTCAATCGTGCCATCCGCAATCAGGCTGTCCAGCAGAACGCAGATGCCGTGCAGCTTGGGGTCAAGGGGGGTGTTGTAATCATTGTAGTACAGCTTCACGCCGTCCGCGGCGTACTTGCGGGCGTACTCAAACGCGCGGTTCACGAAATCCTGACCAACCGTCTTTGTCCAGTTGGATTCGCGCAGCTGGTCGCTGCCGTCCGCCACGGCTTCGTTCACAACGTCCCACGAGACAATCAGCCCCGGATAATTCTCGTTCGTCCACGTCAGCACCTGCTGGATGTAGCTTTCCATGCGGGCGAGCATGGTTTCGCGGCTGCACAGCGGCTTGTGGGTCGCGTAGCCCTCATGGAAGAAGGCTTCGGGCGTCTGGGAGTGCCACACCAGCACATGCCCATGCACCTTCACGCCATTGTCGCGGCACCAATCGAGGAACGGAATGCAGTTGTCGAACTTCACAGCGACGGCCGTGTCGTCCGTGCGGCTGAGCTTGCGGCATTCCGCCATGTCCAGCAGCGAATCCGGCTTCATCTCGTTGCCCGCGGTCATGATGGTGAACTGGCTGCCGTAGAACGCCATGCGTTTGCTGTCCGCCACTTCACTGGCAACAACCGCCGTGCCGAAATCGAACTTATCCGCATAGAGCGTCTTGAGGACAGGCAGCGAAGTGGTGTCGAAGGAGTCAATCTTCTCGTCGCAGGTGAAATTGCGGATGGTGAAGGACGTTTCCTTGCCCGCACCCTCAACGTACAGCACATACTTATCATACCGACCGGGAATGTACGCGCCGGACAGCATTGCCCATTCGCCCTTCTTCGCCGTGCCGGTGACAATGTTCTCATAGGATTCCTCGCCGTCGCGGGTATGGGCGACGGACAGGATGAAGCTGCACGAATCCATCTCGTCCTGCTTCACCTGCACGGACAGGTTGTAGGCGCGCCCCGGCACAAGGTCGAAGTCGCGGCCGGGAGAGTTCCACGTCGCGGTACGCCCGGTGATGCACAGCCCGTCAGCGGTCGTCTCGATGGCGGCACCGCCCGCAGAACGCGCATACCAGCCGTCCGTGCCGCTGGTAAAGTCCGACGTGTAGTGAATCTGCGGCGCGTCGGAGTAATCCACTTTTTCGGGCGCGGTGATGGTCAACATAACGTCATCAAGGCAGTAGTTTTTGCCCAGATAGTTATCCGACGCCGTGAGGAAGCGGATGTTGATGCCCGCGTCCGCCTCGAAATCGCAGGAGATTTCCGTCCACTCCTTGCCCTTGACGTTCACCTGCACGTAGTAGGCGTAATCGCCGCCCGCCTTGCCAATCGCCATAACGCCGTCCTCCGAGCTTTCGACGTAGACGCAGGCGGACAGGTGGACTTTCGCGCCGGCTTCAATGCCAACCGACGCAGCGGAGAGGTCAACGGCATCCCAGTTATTGCTGCCGCGTCCAGAAACTCGCAGGCTCTGCTTACCGCTGTGTGCCTGCGATTCCGTCACGCCGACGGTGCAGGAGCCAGACTGGCTGAATGCGGCGGCGTTGCCATCCTCAAAGTCGATGGTGACGGCGGTCTGCGCGGCTTCTTCCGCTGCGGCGAAGCAGGGCAGAAACAAGCAGAGTGCCATCAGCAGAGAAAGCGCTTGTGCGACCCAGTGTTTCATGTTTAATTTCCTCCCTTAGCGTCTTGGGGGTCTATGGAATGGATGATGCAATAATTTAATTATACACAAAAATTGTGTTTTGTCAAGAATGTCTGATTTCTTACCAGAACGAAAATGGTTTCGTTGGGTGGTTTTTTCTGATTCTATGCTGATGGGCATGGTTGAACTGGTCTTTTCCATGCTTCCAGAGGGCAATGAAAACGGACGAAGTCTGCGGTCGTCTGCTGGACACCTTGCTTTCGCCACTCCTGTCGCTGGTTTTTATCGCTGCATTGTGCCTTTTGTCCTTGAATTTTCCGGTTTTTTGTTACTTAACTGATGGGCAAGAAATATTGTCGAAATCTTTCCAAAAGCCCCCTTGAAACAAGGAAAAAACCGTGCTATCATCAAACCGTTTCTAATGAGGCTTTACGACTGAACGACCCGTCTTTCTACAAGGGAGGACAACCCCATGAACATCCGCTGCTTCTGCTGCATGGGCGACAGCATCACCAGCGACCAGGTCAACGGTATCGGCACGATGGTGGCGCATCGGCTGAACGCGCAGGAAGTGCTAAATGCCGCCTGCGGGTACGCAACCTGCTCCGACTGGCACGAAGGCGATAGGAACATCACGCCTGTAACGCTCATCGAGCCGCCGAACACGAACACGGCGGACAACGTGCTGTCCAATCAGGTGCGGCGCGTTTTGCAGGCGCTTACGCCGAAGGGCAGCATCATCCGCTGGACGGTGGATGGCATCGTGTATGCGATTCCGGCGGAAATCGGTATCGGCACAGGCACGCTGAGCACGCCGGACGTCATCTACATCGCCATCTCCAGCAATGACGGCAATCAACCGGAAAATGCCCCGGCGGATGACTTTGCGGCTGTCTGTGAACTCCCCTACGCCGCCCTGACCCGCACGTCGATGGCATCTGCGCTGCTCTGGGCGGTGCGGACATTGCAGGCGTTCTGCCCAAACGCGGCGATTTTTCTCGCCACGCCGCTGCAAACATACACCCCGCAGGCATGGATGGACGAATCTCACGGGCCGCTCAAGCGCAGCGTCATCCAGAAAGTCGCGCAGAAAACGGGTGTGTACTGCATCGACAGCTTCTACGGAAGCGGCTTTGACCGCAGCGTTGCCCGCTCTCACGGCGAAGTCCACCCGGACGAGGAATGGAAAATCCGCATTGCTGACTTTGTGACAAAGGAAATCGAATCGACCCTGTATAAGGAGTAACCGATGGAGAATATCAAATGGCTGTGGGGCGTAATGGACAAGCGCTACCACAAGTGGCACATTCTTGGCCTCATCATCAGTGCCGTCACGTCGCTGATGCTGCTCATCAACCCCTACCTGACGATGCGCCTGATGGATGACGTCATTGTCGCGCAGAACCCCGAACCGCTCGTCGGCTTGCTGCTGACGATGCTGATTGTCAAGGTTACGCGCGAAGGTCTGCGCTACCTGATGGTTGTCCTGCTGGAGCATTCCTCCCAGAACACGCTGATGAACCTGCGCATGCGGCTGTTCACGCGTCTGCAGTATCAGGACATGCGCTTCTTCGACATTCACCGCACGGGCGACCTGATGACGCGCCTGTCCGCCGACACAGACTGGTGCCGCCATTTTCTGGCATACATAGACTATGTGGCGGTAGACAGCATCGTCATGTTCGTGTCGTCGTCGATTTACCTGTTCTCGGTGAACTGGAAGCTCGCGCTGGCAATGGTCTGCGTCACGCCGCTGCTGATGATTATCACGAAAGTGTACTCCAAGGGCGCGCGGCGGATGTTCGTGGACATGCGCGACAAGATGAGCGACATGAACGCGAAGGCGCAGGAGAACATTGCGGCAAACCGCGTGGTGAAGGCGTTTGCGCGTGAGGAATACGAGGAGAACCGCTTCGACGAGCGTTCCCGCGCCTTCCGCGATGCGAATCTGGATATCAACAAGCGCTGGCTGTCCTTCTACCCCTTCATCGAGATTCTGGCGAACGCCATGACGCTGCTGACCGTCTTTTTCGGCGGCTACCTGATGATTACCGACGGCATGACGGCGGGTGAACTGACGATTTTCACCCAGCTGGCGTGGACGCTGAGCGTCCCCATGCGGCAGCTGGGCAACCTGCTCAACGACTGGCAGCGCTTCATCACCTGCTCGAACAAGGTCATGGAGATTGAAGTCTCCCGCCCGGAGATTGTAGACAGCTCCTGCGCGGTGAATCACGATCACATCGAGGGTGCGATTTCCTTTGAACATGTATCCTTCGCTTACGGCTCACAGCCGGTGCTGTCCGACGTAACGTTCTCCGCCAAGCCGGGGCAGACCGTCGCCATCATGGGGCCGACCGGTTCCGGCAAAACGACGCTGATTCAGCTGCTCGCCCGCTGCTACGACGTGACCAGCGGCAGCATTTCCGTTGACGGCTGCAATGTGCGCAAGTGGAAGCTGCAGCAGCTCCGCGACGGCATCGGCACGGCGACGCAGGATGTTTTCCTCTTTTCCGACACGGTGGAAGGCAACATTGCTTTCGGCGACCAGACGCTGACGGAGGACGAAGTGCACGACTTCGCCCGCCGCGCGGCTGCAGACGACTTCATCAAGGGCTTGTCCGAGGGCTACGACACGATTATCGGCGAACGCGGCGTGGGTCTTTCCGGCGGGCAGAAGCAGCGCATTGCCCTGGCGCGCGCGCTGGCAGTCAAGCCCGGCATCCTCGTCATGGACGACACGACTTCCGCTGTCGATATGGAGACGGAGAAGTACATTCAGGCGCAGCTGCGTCAGCTCCCCTACGACTGCACGAAGCTGATCATTGCCCAGCGCATTTCCTCCGTCAAGGATGCTGACCTCATCCTGATTTTGAAGGACGGCGTCGTGACCGAGCGCGGCACGCATCAGGAGCTGCTGCGTCAGCGCGGCTACTACTACGAAACGTACTGCCTGCAAAACGGCATCACGCCCGACACCGCTCCGCAGGAGGTGATGTAACATGGCGCGCAACAAATTTGACGTAGACGAGCGCTTGGAAACCCCGTTTGACTTCCGGCACTTGAAGCGCGTGGGCGTTTACATCGGCAAGCACAAGTGGAAGATGCTGCTGGCGCTGCTTTTGTCCGCCTTGGCATCGGTAACGAGCCTCGCCGTGCCGAAAATCACCCAGACCGTCATGGACGTCGCTGTACCGCAGAAAAACGTTGACCTGCTGCTGAAGATGGCGCTGGCGTTCATGGGCATCATCATCGTCGGCATCGTCTTCACGGTCATCCGCTCCCGCATCATGGCGTTCGTCAGTCAGCAGATCATCTACGACATCCGCAAAGACCTCTTCGCGCACCTGCAGCAGCTGCCTTTCGCCTACTACGACAGCCGTCCGGCGGGCAAAATCCTCGTGCGCGTCATCAATTACGTCAACAGCGTGTCGGATATTCTTTCCAACGGCATCATCAACTCGATTCTGGAAATCATCAACATCATCTTCATCGTCGTCTACATGTATACGACCGAGCCGACGCTGGCGACGATTGTTGTGGCGGGTCTGCCGATTTTCGTGGCGATTATCATCATCCTGAAGCCTCGTCAGCGCCGCGCGTGGCAGAATCAGTCGAACAAAAACAGCAACTACAACGCGTATCTGGCGGAATCCATTGACGGCGTGCGCGTGAGCGAACTGTTCGCGCGGCAGGATGTCAACTGCTCCATCATGCAGCGGCTGGCGACGGCGTGCCGCGCGGCGTGGCTGAAGGCGATTTACATCTCCAACAGCGTCTGGCTCTCTTCGGAAATCATCACCCAGATTGTTTTCACCCTCATGTACTACGCGGGCGTGTACTGGCTGGGCGGCGCGGTGGTCTCCTTCGGCGTGATTCTCGCCATGGGGCAGTACGTCAGCCGTTTCTGGCAGCCGATTACGAATCTGGCGAACATCTACAACAGCTTCGTGAACAACATGGCGTATCTGGAGCGCATCTTCGAGACGATGGATGAACCGGTCGTAATTGACGACAAGCCGAATGCCGAGACGCTTCCGCCCATTACCGGCGCTGTTGATTACAACAACATCACCTTCGGCTACGAGGAAGGGCAGACCGTCCTCAAGGATGTTGACCTGCACGTCAAGGCGGGCGAAAGCATTGCACTTGTCGGCCCGACAGGCGCGGGCAAGTCCACCATCGTCAACCTGCTCTGCCGCTTCTACGACCTGCGCAGCGGTTCCATCACGCTGACGGATGAATCCGGCGTGAAGCACGACATCACCGACGTGACGCTGCACTCCCTGCGCTCGCAGATGGGCATCATGCTGCAGGATTCCTTCATCTTCTCCGGCACGATTCTGGACAACATCCGCTACGGCCGTCTGGACGCGACAGACGACGAGGTACGTCAGGCGGCGGCGGTTGTCCGCGCGGACGACTTCATCCGCGAAATGCCGCAGGGCTACAAAACGACCGTGAACGAGCGCGGCGGCAGCCTTTCGCAGGGGCAGAAGCAGCTGATTGCTTTCGCGCGCACGCTGCTGAGCGACCCGCGCATCCTGATACTGGACGAAGCAACCTCCTCCATCGACACCAAGACGGAGAAGCTGCTGCAGGACGGCATTCAGGCGCTGCTGAAGGGACGCACGTCGTTCATCATTGCGCACCGCCTGTCCACCATCAAGAACTGCGACCGCATCCTGTACATTGGCAATCAGGGCATCATGGAAGCAGGCTCTCATGACGAATTGATGGCCAAGCGCGGCGCATACTACGAGCTGTACACCGCGCAGGCGCGCGACCAAGGCATGGGGGAATAAGGTGCGTACGGCGCTTCTGAGAATTGCATAGGGACAAAAAGCGGGGTTGCGTGAAAAATGCGCAATCCCGCTTTTTGGGTTCTTCCGCCGCCTGCTTGTGCTCATACAGCTCCGATACGTCGCCGATGCCGCCGACGGCCTCGTCATACGCTTCCTGCTCTGATTTTCCGGCGGCGATCAGATCGTCGTACCGGTCGAGCGTATGCTGCAAAATCTCCTGCTGCACCTCCGCGTTGCGGATGGTCAGCGCAGCATCGGAAAAAAGTTCATCTACATAGACACTGATCTTCTCTCTCATGCTTCTCCCTCCAATAATGCGTTCAGAATGCGCACGCTTGCGTCCCATTCTGCCCGCGCCTGCCGGTAAGCCTCCCGGCCCTTTTCTGTAATTCTGTAATACTTCCGTCTGGCTCCGACCGCTTCATCGCCCCAGTAGGAGGTAATGTACCCGCTGTCCTCCAGCCGCCGGAAGGCGGTATAGAGCGTGGCCTCCTTCAGGACGAATTCGCCGCCGGAACAATTTTCAATGGTTTTGTTGATCTCATAGCCGTAGCTGTCGCGGCGCAGAAGCTGCGCCAGGATCACCGCGTCCGTATGACCGCGGATCACGTCTGCCCGAATGGACACATCCCCACCTCCGTTTCGGTGCGGCTAGTATAACACGATATACCTCGCCTGTCAAGGTATATCACGATAATATTTTACATGAAGAAATTTCATGAACTGCATTCGAAATCAGCACTTGTCATGCGACCCGTAATATGCTATACTTCCACACAGCAAGATACGGAAGAAGGGACGCCTGTATGCGCATTGTCATTAAAATCGGCACCTCCACCATCACGCATCCAACCGGCAGGCTGAACATCCGCCAGATGGAAGCGCTCTGCAAGGTGCTCAGCGACCTCAAAAACGCCGGGAACGAGGTGATCCTTGTCTCCTCCGGCGCAATCGGCATGGGCGTGGGCAAGCTCCGCCTCGGAAAGCGGCCGGCAGATGTACCGACCAAGCAGGCTGCCGCCGCAGTCGGTCAGTGTGAGCTGATGTATACCTATGACAAGCTGTTCTCCGAATACCGCCACACCGTCGCACAGATCCTGCTGACGGCGGACGATATCGCCGACCCTGTCCGGCACGAGAATTTCCAGAACACGATCCAGCGCCTGCTGGAGCTGGATGCGATTCCGATCGTCAACGAGAACGACACGGTTTCCGTCGCAGAGTTCGGCATCGGCGACAATGATACGCTCTCGGCCATCGTCGCGACCAGCGTTCACGCCGATCTGCTCGTGCTGCTGTCGGATATTGACGGTCTGTACACTGCCGACCCGCATAAAAATCCAGACGCTGCGCGCATCGAATTGGTTCCCGAAATCACAGAAGAAATTCTGCGCCTTGCCGACGGCAAGGGTTCCGAGCTTGGAACCGGCGGCATGAAAACCAAGCTTACCGCTGCGCAGATCGTCACAAGAGCCGGAACGGACATGATTATCGCCAACGGCGCGGAGGTTGAAAAGCTCTATGCGCTGCTCGACGGCAGATCCATCGGCACAAGATTTTTAGGAAAGAAGGCAGACATATGACGACACAGGCGCTTTTACAGCAGGCCAAGGCCGCCTGCCCGCAGCTGGCATGGCTCGGCAGCGAAGAAAAAAATCAGGCCATTTACAAGATGGCCGATGCAATTGTAAAGAATACGGACGCCATTCTCGCCGCAAACGCGGAAGATCTGCACGCGGCGCAGGGCGTCATTTCCGATGTCATGCTCGACCGTCTGCGCCTGACAAAGGGACGCATTGCCGCCATGGCGGACGGTATGCGGCAGGTCGCGAAGCTCCCTGACCCGGTTGGGGAAATTCTGGCTGAGGTGAAGCGGCCCAATGGACTTGTGATCCGCAAAACTGCGGGTCCGATGGGTGTCGTCGCCATTATCTATGAAAGCCGCCCGAACGTTACCTCTGACGCGGCGGTGCTCGCCCTCAAAAGCGGCAATGTCTGCGTCCTGCGCGGCGGGAAAGAGGCATACTGTTCTGCCGCAGCCATTGTTGCGGCTATGCACGAGGGCCTGCGCGCCGTCGGCCTGCCGGAAGCCTTCGTGAATCTGGTGTCGGACACCACGCGGCAGAGTGCGCACGAGCTTATGACGGCAAACGGCCTGGTTGACCTGCTCATCCCGCGCGGCGGGGCCGGACTCATCCGTGCCTGTGTCGAGAACGCGAAAGTCCCCTGCATCCAGACCGGCACCGGCATCTGCCACGTTTATGTGGACGTTGCCGCTGATCTGGAGATGGCTGTGAACATTGTGGAGAACGCCAAGACCAGCCGTCCCAGCGTTTGCAACGCCGAGGAG
>OMAG01000633.1_pt1 | contig 13482 bp, 15 predicted proteins | sample 1673781 | NCBI WGS metagenome assembly OMAG01 (sample SAMEA103958127, study PRJEB25191) | human gut metagenome | biome: human-associated habitat [ENVO:00009003]; feature: intestine environment [ENVO:2100002]; material: feces | place: Germany | collected 2013/2015 | reverse complement strand
AGGAAAATAAAATGTGAGATTTACAGAGATTCAATGCAGAACTACAAGAAATATGCCATACCACCGGCACAGCTTATCATCGCTGATGTTCCATATAATGTAGGGAAGAACTTCTATGGCAGTAATCCAATGTGGTACAACGGCGGCGATAACAAGAATGGAGAAAGTAGATTGGCAGGAAAGGCGGCATTCAATTCGGACTTCAATTTCAATCTGTACGAGTATTTCCACTTCTGTAGCAAAATGCTTAAAAAAGAGGATAAGAAGCCAATACAGAGAGGAAGAAGTTCAGACAGTCCGTGTATGATTGTGTTCTGTTCATTCGAGCAGTTGCCTATTCTGATAAATGCGGCAAATAAACATGGATTTGTGAATTACATACCGCTTGTATTTGTAAAGAATTATTCTCCGCAGGTGCTAAAGGCAAATATGCGAGTGGTAGGTGCTACGGAATATGCTCTTGTGCTTTACAGAGACAGACTTCCAAAGTTCCGTAATGGTTGTCAGACAGACGAAAACGGAAAGAACATCCGGGGCACCGGACACATGATTTTTAACTGGTTCACATGGGAGAAAGACGGAAAAGAGATTCCAAAGATTCATCCGGCACAGAAGCCGGTTGCAGTATTGAAAAAGCTGATTGGGATTTTCACAGACCCAGGAGACAGTGTCATTGACCCGTGCTGTGGAAGTGGCGCAACACTTAGAGCGGCATACGAACTTGGGAGAAGTGCATACGGATTTGAGATTGACCGGAATTTCTACGGAAGAGCCAAGAATGAAATGCTAGTATTTAATAAGGACGGGCAGATGAGTATAACAGATTTTCCGGAGGTGATGCAATGATAAACGGAGAGTTAATGGTGGACAACTTCGCCGGAGGAGGCGGTGCTTCTACCGGAATGGAAATGGCAACCGGAATCAGCGTCGACATAGCGATTAACCACGATCCAGAAGCTATCCGTATGCACAAAACAAATCATCCAAACACGAAGCATTATTGTGAAAATGTGTGGGACGTTGATCCTGTGGAAGTTTGTAAGGGAAGGCCGGTGGCGATTGCGTGGTTTAGTCCAGACTGCAAACACTTTTCAAAGGCGAAAGGTGGAAAGCCAAAAGATAAGAATATCAGAGGTCTTGCATGGGTAGCTCTCAGATGGGCGGGATTGGTACGTCCAAGAGTAATCATGTTGGAAAATGTAGAAGAATTTAAGACATGGGGACCGCTGAACCGAAGTCACAGACCTATTAAAAACAAGCAGGGAGTTACTTTTGAAAAATTCGTAAAACAGTTCAAAGAACTTGGCTATGATGTTGAGTACAGGGAATTAGTAGCGGCTGATTACGGGGCACCGACTATGCGAAAAAGATTCTTTTTGATTGCCAGGTGCGATGGAAAACCGATTGTGTGGCCGGAGCCGACACACGCACCGGCAGACAGTGAGGAAGTGAAAGCAGGATTATTAAAACCATACGTTGGAGCATACACGCAGATAGATTTCAGCCGTCCGTGTCCGAGTATTTTTGATACATCAGAAGAAATCAAGGAGAAGTATGGCATCCGGGCGGTGCGTCGGCTGGCTCCTAAGACAATGGAGCGTATTGCAAGAGGACTTAAGAAATTCGTAATCGATAATGCGGAGCCGTTCATTGTTCCTATTGGGTACGGAGAGAGAAAAGGACAAGAGCCGCGTGTACATGATATTAAGAAACCTTTGCCAACCATAGTTGGAAGCGGAAAGCATTATCTTTGCGAGCCGTACATGGTACAGATAGGACAGACTGGATTTACAAAAGACCGGAGCAAGGATGTTAGGGAGCCACTCACAACGATTGTGAGTAAGAATGAGCATTGTCTGATTAGTCCAACACTTATTCAGTACCATTCAGAAACATCTGAGAATGAAGTGAGAGGACAAGCAATAGAAAATCCAATTATGACCGTGGACGGCTCTAACAGATATGGGCTTGTGACATCATTCTTGAGTAAGTTTTATGGTACAAGCACAGGTCAGAGCGTTAATGAACCTTTACACACCATAACTGCCGGAGATGGTCATTTCGGAGAGGTTCGAGCTTTTTTGATTAAATATTATGGGCAGGGAGTAGGTCAGAATGTGGATGAACCGCTCGATACAATCACTTCCAGAGACAGATTCGGACTTGTCACAATCGCTGGAGTTGATTATCAGATAGTTGACATCGGACTGCGGATGTTAGAACCAAAGGAACTATATGGATGTCAGGGATTCCCGGATGATTATATCATTGACCATGACTATACAGGAAAGGCGTATCCAAGGACTGAACAGGTTAAAAGATGTGGAAATGCGGTATGTCCGCCGATTCCTGCGGCACTTGTGATGGCAAATCTTCCAGAACTTTGTAGGTGTAAAAGAACCGGAAATATGAAAATAGAGACAGAGCAGACCGGACAGCTACGGTTTGCGTAAGGAGGGATTCTATGAAATGTCCATACGATAAAAACAAAGATTGTAGCGAGAAATGTAAGCACGCCATGACGTGTATCCAGAGGAAGGAGAAGAAAAGATGGAAGATAGATATTTATACCGTGCAAAGCGGACGGATAACGGAGAATGGGTGGAAGGATTTATTGGAATACATACTTTTATTCCACCAGAAGAATCTGGGAAAGAAACGTATCTTGGAACTGTGATAGAGAAAGTACCAGAAAGAATTTACGATTGCGAATCGTATGAGGTAGACGAATCCACCATCTGCCAGTGCACCGGGCTGAAAGATAAGAACGGTAAGCTGATTTGGGAGAATGATATTCTCATGGGACATGGAAATCCGAAGGATATTGCCAAGGTAGTATTTGGAGAGTTTTTCGTTATCAATGTTGAAACACTGGAAAGAATCGATAAGGTCGTAGGATGGCATTATGAGGTTATTCCGACAGATGCTATCAGCAAATGTGATCCGTTCTGTATACCAATGCCATTGACTGATGAATACATAGAAAGATGTGAATTTGAGGTTATAGGTTCAGCTGTTGACAATCCGGAACTGTTGGAGGTGGAAGAATGATTAAAGGCAGAAAAGTGTACGACCCAACAACAAATACTTGGAGCACAGGATATTGGATTATGGATGATAAAGGAAATTATTATCCGGTGTGGAGTGAGGTGGGAGAATGACAGAGCAGGAAGCAAAATATGAGATTATTGAGCATAAACCAATAATAGGATTTCCGAAGTATGTCAAAGCATTAAATATTGCAATCAAGGCACTGGAAGAAGTACAGCAGTATAGAGCAATCGGTACAGTAGAAGAATTAAAAGAATCTAAAGAACAGTATGACAATATAAATTGCGCTGCCAAAAGCGTTCATTTAAGTGGGTTGTGCGATTTTGAAAATGCAAAGGGGAAAATAATATCTGAAATAAAGAGGAATTATGAATGCTCATTAAGGGATTATGAGGCAATCGGCACGCCGGATGAATGCAGGGCGGCGGTGGAGAAGCAGAAAGCGAAGAAAGAATTGGAAAGCCATGATGAAAAATATATTCTCAAATCTTGTCTTGGACTTATGAAAGATATGGTAGATAAATTTGCAGAATGGTACAGATGGCAACATGGAGAAGATGCCATAGAAGAATTGGACGAGGAAGAGCGGTTCTGTATCAGAAAGACATATTTCAGAATCGTACAAGAACTGTTCCTTCTTGGAACGAACCATTCCGGTGGAACATCTACCAGAGCAAAATGTGAGCAGTTAGGGGTTGATTGGGGCGAAGAAATTGAATTTAATTGGAGAGATGAAGAATGAGCATTACAGAACAAAGACTTAAAGATTATCAGTTGCAAATGAGCATATACGCAGAACAACACAAGATGCTTCTTGCGAGTGATGTGCTGGATATGATTGAGCAGTTGCAGGACGACTTGAAAGATGATATGAACAAGGTTGTAAAGCAGTTGGAAGAGGTTGGGCAGAAAATGAGCGAATCAAAATCCATACAGAAATATGGGAAGTCAAGTCCAGCAAACCACAGGTATTATAAAGCTGTCAGCGTTAAGCGAGCGATTGAGATTGTGAAAGGAGGTGGATTGGATGAAGTGTAAAGTGTGTGATAACGAATTTGAAGCATTGAAAGAAAACAAGTATATAGTCAAAGACACTAGCGTTTTAACAGGAAAAGAACAGCTATACGACTGCTTTGATTGTCCTAAATGCGGATGCCAAGTAATTGGAAAAGTACGAATGGAAATGGCAGGTGGAGTGAATGAGTAGAGTATTACCGATTCTGTTCAATACCGATATGGTTCGTGCGATTCTGGACGGGAGAAAGACGGTGACAAGGCGTGTGATTAAGCCGCAGCCTAAATCAAAGTTGTGCTATACATTTGCAGGAAGTGATTGTGGTACATGGGGATATCCAAGCAAGACAGCACATGAGAGTTGGGGAGAAGAATATAGACTTCCTGATAATATTACAAAAGAGGATTTGGGAAAACGGTGGAATCCGCCATATCACACAGATGATGTTCTGTATGTCCGGGAAACGTGGCATAAATACAAAAAGAGAGTTGGAAAAGGAGAAGGATGTCACATTGCAGAGTTTTACGGATATAGAGCCAGCATTGCAAACTCGGAGGATGCAAACGAGCCGTGGCACCCATCCATCCACATGCCAAAGGAAGCCGCACGTATCTGGCTAAAGGTAACGAATGTGCGTGTGGAGCGGTTGCAGGAGATTACAGAGGACGGAGCTATTAAAGAAGGTATCTACCAATCAAATTGTAGAAATTGTAATGCACCATTTGGATGCGACGCTTGTCTGGATGAAGGATACGATGAGATTGATAAATTTGTAGAAATTTGGAACTCCACCATCAAGAAATCCGACCTTGACCGATACGGCTGGGACGCATCACCGTGGGTGTGGGTAATCGAGTTTGAACGGTGTGAGAAAACGGAAGATTAAATTTGTAGTACATTGATAATTGAATATTGACGGTTGGAGTGGTACAATATTCCTATCACAAATGATGGAGAAAGACATGAAATTTGATGGATGGAGAGATAGAATTACACATAGAAATGATATAACATCGAGAATCACACATTTAACCAATGGGAAAACTGCTGACGAGGCATTTGAAAATCTTATTTCCATGCTTGAAGGTAAAAGAATCAATGGTGGACATGGTTTTATTAATGGCGATGACGCAGTAGTGTGTTTGCAGGAAGCTCCATTGAGTTCTATTTCTGAAAATTTGATATATGAACGAATGATGAGAGAATCAAGTGGTTCGAATCATTATAGGTATAGAGCATTCGGATTAAGGTTTGCTAAGATGTTTGTATATAGGAAAGGTGGAAGACCTGTTATATATGGTCAAGCATCAGAACTTAGGAAAATACTTCCAAAAGATGAATGGTGGCGAATTGTGGATTTGCAACTTGATTCAGCGGATAACGTAATTGATTGGAGCCATGAAAGGGAATGGAGAATAAGAGGTGATTTAGAATTCAAGTATAACCAAACAGAGGTCATAGTTCCGTCGCGAAAATTTTATAAAAGATTTGTAAATTACTGCTTAGACAATGATAAGCGAGAAATATTAGAAGGAATAAATGGAATTATAACATTAGATAGCGTATATTGCTGATATATCACCAACCGTCAATATTTGACGGTTGGTATTTTTATACCGAACAGAAATGACTAGTGGTTACAATAAATTGACTACACCATAAAAATAAGTTACAATAATACCAGAGCCAAAGAGCCAGGTATATAGAATAATCTATGTATCCGGCTCTTTTTATTTTATAAGAAAAGAGGTGACATAGTGGATAAACACGAAAAGGCAGAAGCAGATTATATGGCAGGAATGAAGTACAAAGATATAGCAGAGAAATATGATACCACTATTAACACCGTGAAAAGTTGGAAAAAACGATATGGATGGAATAGAAAAGAGGGTGCACCCCAAAAAGGAAAGGTGTGCACACAAAATAAAAAGGTTGCATCCGTAGAGGCAGGGCAGATAGATGATGGTACAAGAGAGACGTTGCAGAACGATAAATTAACACCAGAGAGGCAGATGTTTTGTATTTATTATAGCCGGACATTCAATGCGGCACAAAGCTATCAGAAGGCATATGGTTGCAAATACGAGACGGCAATGGTTGAGGGATGTAAACTCCTAAGAAACCCAAATGTCAAAGCTGAGATAGAACGTCTCAAGGATATTAAACGCCAGCAGATTATAGCAGAATCAGAGGATATTGTAGAGCTGCAGATGCGTATAGCATTCTCGGACATTGGGAATGTATTAAGTTTTGGGAAAACGGAAGTAGAAGCAAAGTCCGGCAATCTCATAGAGATAAACACTGTGAATCTGAATGAATCAAAAACAGTAGATACACAGCTTATTGAAAGTGTTAAAGAGGGACGCGATGGTATTTCGGTTAAACTGAAAGATTCTCAGAAAGCTATTGACTGGCTAACAAAGTACTTCCTCATGCATCCAGAGAGTAAGTATCGTGCGGAGTACGAGAAGAAAAAGGCAGAGGTCAACGATAATGCCGGAGAAGAGATTTTGAAGAATATGCAGACAATTGCGGATATTTTGCAGCACCCGGCAAATAACCGTAGCATAGATGATTTTGAGGAGGTGCAGGACAATGAATGATCCGGCACCACTAAGCCAAAGACAGTATGACTATATGCTCCGGTGTTTTGACAGCTGGTTCAACGTGGCAGAAGGCGGAAAGCGAGGCGGGAAGAATGTATTAAACACATTGATATTCTGCTCCATATTGGAAACACACCACAATAAGATACACTTAATAGCTGGAGTGTCCGTGGCTACGGCAAAACTCAATATTTTTGATTGCGACGGATACGGATTGCTAAATTACTTTGAGGGACGTTGCCGAGAGGGAAAATATAAAGACCGTGATTGTGTCTATGTACAGACCAAGACCGGAGAAAAGGTTGTGCTTGTGTCTGGTGGTGGCAAGGATGGAGACGAAAAACTGATTAAAGGTAATACCTACGGTATGGCTTATGTGACAGAAACGAATGAGTGTCACCCGAAGTTTTTAAAAGAGGTATTCGACCGTACTTTTTCCAGCTCAGATAGAAAGATATTCCATGACCTAAATCCAAAAGAGGAAGAACACTGGTATTATACTGACATTCTTAAATTCCATGAAGAACAGCAGACTAAAAATCCAAAATATGGATATAATTACGGACATTTCACTCTGGTAGACAATATGAGCCTGTCGGACAAGAAGATAGCCACTGTTTTAAGTACATATCAAAAAGATAGCGTGTGGTATAAGCGTGATATTCGCGGAGAGAGAGCAGTTGCGGAGGGAATCATATTCCGTAGGTTTGCGGAAAATAACGAACCATATCTATATGACGATGAGGAAATCATGGAAGATGGTGTTTTGGTAAGAGAACCATCTAAGGTAGTAATAGGTGTCGATTTCGGAGGAAACGGGTCAATGACAACAATGGTGTGCACACTTTTTTATAATGGGTATCACGATTTAAAACCAGCGGAAGAGGATTCTTTACCAAAAACACAAGACATTGATTCCGATAAAATATGCGAGAAGTTCATAGAATTTTATCGGATGTGTATTGACAAATATAATGGAGTTGACTGGGTGTTTTGCGATAGCGCTAGCACAACCATGATAAATAGTCTAAGAAGTGCTGCTAAAAAGGAAGGATTACCATATAGGAGTATAGCAGGGTGCTGTAAGAACGAAGTATCTGAGCGTCCGAGAATGGTGGATTTACTTTTCAATACTGAAAGATTAAAGGTAAACAGGCGGTGCAGGAATCTCCGTAAATCCATTGGTAGTTTGAAGTGGGACGAAAAAAAGCCAAATATTCCAGAGGATAAGAATATCGGCAACTGTAATGACTGGTGGGATGCATTTTGCTACACCATTTTAGATTTCATAGAATATATAGCTTTAGACAGATAGGAGGAGTCATAAGGAAAGATTTTGTAAAAGCATATTTAAAGAAACAGGATTATATAGTTAATGAAAATGCATTGGAGATAGTCAATCTGTGCGATAACTGGTACGCAAACAGAATTATTGAGGATTTTCATAAGAGAAAGAATCTGAATAATGTGGAATTACAGATCGAGCGTATGAATTTTGCAAAACGGTGCTGTGCCGATGATGCAAACCTGTGCGAGATTATTTCTGTTGCACCAGAGAATAATAGTGCATCACAGGAATTCATTAATGAACTTCTGAAAAATAACAGATTCAATGTTAGATACAGAGAGCAGTTAGAGAAAACCGCTGCCACAGGAACCGTGGGGGCGTATATCTACCTCCGTAATGCAAATTATTTGGAAAACAATAACGGAACTGTAACTGTTTCTGGAGGGGATATTCGCATAAACTATGTGGATGCAGACTGTATTCTTCCACTTACTGTAGAAAATGGTCTGGTAACAGAGTGTGCCTTTTGTGCTACGAATAAATTTAGAGGAAAGGATAAAACAACATTAGTCATTTTCACACAGGATAACGGAAGATACAAGGCTGACACGGTGGTTTTTAATGAAACAGGAAAGCAGATTGATGCGGAATCGTCCAGTATTCAGCTTGGAGATGTTAAGCCATTTTCCATTATGACTAATGCAGAGGTTAATAATTTAGATAACATGGAAGGGTACGGTTTGCCGAAAATCTATAACAACATCCCACTATTTAAAGCCGTAGACCTTTGCTATAACATCCTATATGGAGATTTGGATAAAGGTCAGAAACTCGTGTTTTTAAATGAGGTATTAGCTACTATCCGAAAAGGAAAAGACGGAAATCCAGAACTAACGCCGCAACAGAAAGAAATATTTGTGTTAATTGGCGAAAAGCTACCGAATGAGGATGTAATTATTAAAGAGTATAACCCGGAAATCCGTGTTGAACAGATAACAAAGGCTTTTGAGTTAGTATTGTCACTCCTTTCTATGCAGTTTGGATATGGCACTAAGAAATATACTTTTGAGAATGGAAAAATAACAACAGCAACGGAGTATATCGGTACGAAACAGGACGAGATGCAGGAACTCAATAAGCAGCGGAATAATGCATCTGACTATATCGCAGACATTATCCATGCGGCAATGTGGTTTTCAAACCAGTTCTCCGGTACGTCCTATGATGTAAAGGAAGAACTTATGATTGAGTTCGATGATTCCTATGTAGAAGATAAGCAGACAAAACTTGAAGCTATGAGGGCGGATGCACTTTCGTTTGCAGAAGTGCCAATATTGAAGGTGTGGTATTTAATGGAGAAATACAATATCTCGGAAGAGGAAGCAAAGAAGTATATTGGAAACGGATTCGTTGATGATATGGAAGACGATGAGGATGAGATGAGAAAAGACATTGCGGGGTTGGCAGAAGTTAGTGGAAAACCGTTGAACGGAGCATAGACACAGAGTTTAATTGCGATAATGAGTCAATTTACGTCGGGAACAATTACAGAGGGACAGGCAATTAATTTAATTTCACAAGCAATTGGAATAAGCAAAGAAGATGCAAGAGCAATATTGAATGGTGATATAGAATAAGGCGGTGGTACAAGGGCATTATCAGAAGAGCAGATTGAAACACTCATAGACAAATACATAATGGGACTGTATGAGCAGATGGAAGATGAAATCATTGCAGATATTGCCCGGAGAGTAAAAAAGACCGGTAGATACACCGAGACAGCCGAATTAATGGCGAAATCTATGGTGGAGCAGGGATATTCTGCAGAGAAGATACAGGCAGAGGTAATGAATATAATCCGTGCAGATAAAGCCTATCAGATGGCAGTAGCAGAAAATACCAAGGCATACAAGCAGGAAGTACAGGACATTATTAAACGGACTGTAAAAGAAGCTAAAGAAGCCGGGGACGAACTTACGGCTGAAGCTGGTAATATGGCATGGAATAATGACCTATCCATGTGGCAAGAGCACGGAGCAGACCTAAAGAAACCGAATAGCATGAGTCAGCTCATAAGTGCCTTTCAAAAACAGACTGCAGGACAGCTTAGGAACCTTACGAAGAGTACCGGATTTAAAAACACGGTATTTTCCACAACCGGAGTTCTTAATGCTTATCAGAGAGAGATGGATTTAGCACTTCTTAAGGTTTCTACCGGGACTTTCTCCTATGACCAAGCTGTAAATGATTGCGTACATAGATTAGCACAGAGCGGATTAAGGTCTATTGATTATGCGAATGGTCGGACATATCAGCTTGATACAGCGGTAAGGATGTCGGTAAGAACCGGATTGAGCCAGTTATCCGGTAAAATCATGGAAGAAAACCTCAAACAGACCGGACAGGACCTTGTAATTACATCACAGCATATAGGAAGCAGACCGGAGCATGTACCTTGGCAAAACAAGGTATTCTCCTATTCCGGTAAAAATAAGAAGTACCCTGATTTTTTCAAATCCACCGGTTACGGAACAGCTACCGGATTAAAAGGTGTGAACTGTACACATGAGTTTTATCCTTTCTGGGAAGGTGCGGATTTCGTGCCGGATGATATTGAAGAGCCAAAACCTGTCAAAATAAATGGAAAAACTTATGGCTATTACCAAGTATCACAGCAACAGCGGAAAATGGAGCGTGATATTAGGGCAACTAAGCGTAAGATTGAGGCACAGAGAGCCATCGGCGGCGATGTTGCTGAGTTACAGAGCAAATTGCGGAAACAGACAGCAGATTATAGGCAATTTAGTGCGGCGGCAGGTGTGAAAGTGAAAAATAATCGATTGAGACTTGAAAAAGGAGGCAGTAATTTAAGCAAAACATTATCATATCAAAAGGGAAATAAACTTGTAAGAAGTCGGAATCGTGGTATAATTGATAGTAGGAATATGGCAAATGGAATGAGACAGAGTCCATTTGTTATGTTGGACGATGAACAGATTAACCAAATACGACAATTCGCAACTGAATTGGAAGTACCGCAGGAAATTCTTAGTTTTAATACAGGAACGCAAACAGGATTCGTTGATGGAACTAACATTATTCATATTAGGGGCGATATATTTCCAGATAAATCATCTTTGAACAATAGAGATTTATTATCTGAGAAGGCAGTTCTCGCACATGAATATTATGGTCACTATATGCATGACCCATGGCAATTCAGAATTGGTGATTGGAGAGATGAATTTCGAGCAAGTTATTCTGCAGCAATTAGTGCACCAGGATTAACAGAATTGGAACGAAGAATGTTGATGTTGGATGCATATGATAGAGCAAAAGAGGCAGGAGTTACTGTAAAGTATTATAAAAAAGCAAGGAGGATAATCTATGGTTACGATGAATGATAAAGATTACGAAGCATTAGATGAGAAAATGAATAACCCACAAAAAGATGTTAGATGTCCTCGGTGTGGAAATAAAATTATATATGAGAAGAGAGGTAATTCTATCGCTGTTGAATGCAAGACAAAAGGTTGTATATTTGGCGGAGTAAGAGGATTGTAGTATTGTTTGCCATCGCAGAAATGTGGTGGCTTATTTTTGTTATACATACACTATAATAAAAAATTGTTTTTTTCATTGATTATCTGGACGATACAGTATATTATAAGGACAGGTGATGCGAATGAAAACAATTTCCTATTGGGTGCCGTGTCCAAAATGTGGATACCCGCATTTCATTAAGCGGCATAGAAAAAAGCTGTTAATTAATATATGATTCCCCTTCAGCAGACAGTATAAATACAAAATCTGCTGAAGGGGATTTTTTGTTGCTTTTATATGTGTTGCAATCCCTATCTTATCTGGTCTTTTCATATCATATCAAGTATAATGGTATAAGGAAACAGATGAAAAGAGGTGGTAAGATGCAATTACCATATTCCGAAACATTGGATATTCAATACATGGGGCAGCTATTTCGAAATACGAGCGAATGCTACAAATTTTTCTGGTTTCAGGCAATTTTAACGAAAATCGAAGACAGAAAAACAAAGTTTACTTTTGAAGAATTGGTGGACGAAATGATAGCGGACGCATGGTATATGGTGGCGGAATATCATCTGAATCTGGGACCTAATGACAAACTGGAAGCAGCAGTCAATTATTTGTATAAAACAGCAAATCTGAAATCAGCAGAGAAAAAGAATCGCATTATAGAATATCTGGTAAATTGTGAGGATAAAGAAATTCTGCGGTTTAAGAAAATATTGATAAAAAATGTGCCTTATCGTATTCAATCACCCTTTATGCCGGAGTTTAAAAATAAAGATTATGATATACGTTTGGAAGAACGTTTGACAAAAATCAATCAGCAACAGCGGTTAATGTACTAATAAACCGTATCCGCCAAGAGAACGGGATTTAGAGCGGGTTAAAAAATATTGGAAAATGATTGTGGAATTGCAGCCTATCCGAGAAATATATGGGCATAATCCTTTGCGGGACAACAAAATTTCCATTGACCATTTTGTGCCATGGTCCTATGTGGCACATGATGAATTTTGGAATCTGCATCCCACTACAGTAAATATTAATAGCAAAAAAGGGAATCATCTGCCAGAGTGGGAGACATATTTCCAACCGCTGAGTGAGTTGGAGTATCTGTCTTACCAAATGATGTGGCAATATGATTCCATCCATAGAGAATTTGAAAAATGTGCAGAGGCACATATAAATAATTCAGATATATCGGAGCGTTTGTACAGACAGGGATTGAGTGCAAAAGAATTTCAAAAACAGTTATCAGAGATTCTGCACCCGGTATATCAATCGGCACAGAACTGCGGATTTCGGGAATGGGTATATTGCGACAATGAAACATGCTGAAATACATCCCATCTTCACAAACTCCCCCTTTTGCGTTAAAATAGAAAAACATGATGTATAGAACAACGGAGAATCCCCATGAACTACCATAACATTACCCACGGAAAATTTCACAGCAGACCCAATCGTTTTCTGGCAGAAATCTGGATTGACGGACAACTGGAAACCGTCCATGTAAAAAATACTGGGCGTTGTCGGGAATTGTTGTTGCCGGAGGCGGAAGTACTCTTGGAAAAATCCAATCAGCCGAATCGCAAGACAAAATACGATTTAGTAGGTGTATACAAAGAAGGACTGGGCTGGGTCAACATAGATAGTCAGGCACCCAATAAGGTTGTGCGGGAATGGCTGGAACAGCAGGATTACACCTGTATCAAACCGGAATATACCTATGGAGAATCCCGGGTGGATTTCTATATGGAAAAGGGAGCGGAAAAATATCTCTTGGAAGTAAAGGGATGCACGCTGGAGATAGACGGAGTCGGATATTTCCCCGATGCACCCACAGAGCGGGGCGTAAAGCATCTGCGGGAGTTGACACAGGCGGCAGGAAAAGGATATCACTGCGGCATCGCTTTTGTGATCCAGATGGAGGGAATCCGGGAGGTACGGGCAAATGTAACGACACACCCGGA
>OMAG01000632.1_pt1 | contig 13495 bp, 17 predicted proteins | sample 1673781 | NCBI WGS metagenome assembly OMAG01 (sample SAMEA103958127, study PRJEB25191) | human gut metagenome | biome: human-associated habitat [ENVO:00009003]; feature: intestine environment [ENVO:2100002]; material: feces | place: Germany | collected 2013/2015 | reverse complement strand
GTTAAAATAAAAATAATAATTATTATTAAAATTGGTATTGCAAAAGAGAAATGATAGGGGTATAATGAAAAAGCAAAGTGAAATTCTAACAATAAAAGGAGGATGTAGCATGAAATTTTTTAAGAACAAAGAACAGGGCAGTGTGGTTATGGAACTCACAAAGGGAAATGAAGGCGGAAAGTTAACATATGATGAATTAATTGCAGGGGATTCTGATGCGGCAGTAGAAAAGCATGTGCCTGTAGTAAAACATGAAGGTGACAAATTAATTGTAGAAATTGGAAGCGTAGAGCATCCGATGATAGCTGAACATTATATCATGTGGGCAGCAGTTGAGACAGACAAAGGCGGTCTTTGGAAAGACATGAAGCCGGAAGAGGCTCCAAGAGCAGAATTTGTATTACAGCCGGGCGAGACAGCAAAAACAGTATATATTTACTGTAATCTTCACGGACTGTGGAAGACAGAGTTGTAAAAGAAGAAAAAATAGATATTATGTTGACCTCTAAATATGGTGGGTAGGGTTAAGACCTTATTCACCATATTTTTTAATGATATCTGTTCGAAGAGTGCTAATATGATGACTGTATCATTATAATTAAAAATAACTGTTTTTATTCGACAAATACAGAAAACAGTCGATAGAGTTCATTTGAGAAAAGGTGTATAATGAACAAGATACAAAAAAATTATTCATAATGGAGGAAATGATAATGAAAAAGAAAATGTTGGCAATGTTCTTGGCTTTGGTACTTGTGGGTACACAATTTGTTGGATGTGGAAATTCAGCAGGGAGTGATGAGGAAAAAGAAAAGAACACAGTAGAGCAGGAAGAAACGAAAAAAGAGGAGAAAAAGGAAGAAATTAAGAAAAGAGGAATCATATTCCGGAAAAAATCAAAAAAACTTAAAAAAAACTTTCATTTTCCCACCCTTTTTGGCAAAAAGGGTGGGGTTTTTTGATTGGAAACAGTGTAAAATCACAGACAAGAATATGCCAAGCAAGGCGCGGCGAAACAAAAAACTGATACGAAAGGAGGATTTGCTGAATGAGATACGGTTTGAGTTAAAGTGTACCCTTTGTCAAGGACATTTTTAAGTAACAGACAAACAGTAACTGTTACTTTTCCTGCGGACAATTTCCTTTTTCCGATTGGTTGTATGAAATGAGCGGATAGATTCCGGTAATGCAATATTCGTAGTACTCATTGGGCGTCAGTTTTAAAAGTTCCCATTGACCACGATCGTTGTTGTAGTAATCCATGTAATCGTCAATGACAGCTTTTGCTTCCGCAAAGGAATCACAAGCTGCGATTTTACCGCCGATTTCATCTTTCATGTGCCCGAAGAAGCTTTCCTGCGGCGCATTATCCCAACAGTTTCCGCGTCTTGACATGGACTGACGAAGCTCTGCGTCTTTGACGATTTGGCGGAACTTCTTGCTGGTGTAATGGCAGCCTTGGTCGGAGTGAATGAGTGTTTCACAATCAAGCGTCTGACCGTAATTGGAAATTAACAGATTTACCGTTTCAAGCACAAAATCAATTTCAAGGGATTCACTTAACACATAAGCAAGGATTTGCATCGTGTAAGCATCCTTGATGGCGGACAGATAGAAGAACACACCGCAGCAAGGGATGTAGGTAATATCCGTAAGGAGAACCTTTCTGGGGCCGTGCTCTTTGAACTGACGATTCAAAAGATTCTCCGAAACCGCATCCGTTTTCAAAGCTTTTGCCATCCTGCGATAGGGATTTGCTTTGCGGATCGGGCAGGAAAGCCCGTATTTACGCATGAGACGCTGTATCTTCTTGATGTTCATTAAAACGGGCGGATCCATATGCAAAAGGCGCATATGGATGCCACGAATACCTTTATCATAACCTCGGAAGGAGTAGGCATTCAGAATTAATTCAAAATCGTGTTTATCTTTAGCTTCGCGTTCAAGGCGTTTGTCCTCGGAAGCAAGCCAGTTGTAATAACCGGATCTGGACACTCCGGCGATATTGCAGAGTTCTTTGACATTCTGCAGATTGTCCTTTTGTGAGACGATGGAGTGAATGATTTCATATTTGGCACTTGGTCGATCCATGATTAAGTCCTCGGCTTTCTGTCGTTGTCCAGCTCGGTAATTTTTTTTAGAAATTCAATCTGCTGGCGAAGGTAAGCGATTTCACGTTGCATGGCGGAGACCGATTGCTGTGCGGGCAGGGTGTTGTAGTCTACTTTGGCAGGCTTTTGGATTTTAACGGAAGACGAATCTTCCGTTGGGACTTTCCCTTCCTTGGCTTGTTTGGATATGCGTCTTGCAAAGGCGTACATTCGATTGTCGCCTAAGATAGCAGGGTCATAGCCAAAGGCAGCGAAAATATCCTTGACAGGTTCTCCGGCTTCATAGTGAGCCAGAAAGAGGTTCTTAAATTCAAGGGTATAGTGGATGTATATGGCTGAGACTTTGTAGGTAAAAGGATTGGCAGAGAGAACCTTCATCTGCTCAGGGGTAAAACGAGTAGGGCAATGATAGTTTGTCATTTGTATAACCTCCGTGTGTAATCCTATTATACTCGAAACACAAGCAAAAGTGTGTCTGAGAAATAGGGTTTTGAATAAAAAATATGTCCAGTTTATGGGGATACCGATAAAAAAACGGTGTCCGAAAAGGAGAAAATTATGAAACAGGTGTGTCCACTTTATAGGGTACATTTTACGTTGGGAAAACCAACGCAATTAAATAAAGATATATCAAGTAAAGAAAAATCAATTACTGATGTATCAATTACCGATCCCATTCCTATCCTTTCCCGACCCTCTCCTTTGGAGGACGAGGCGGCACAGCCGCCGGAACGGAAAGGAACGGAAGCGAAATCACAGAGCGCCATAGAGATTTATCGTCAAATCATCATGGACAACATCGAGTACGAACACCTTTGCCAGCACGTCAAGGGCATTGACCGGGAAACGCTGGACGAGATTGTGGACTTGCTGGTGGAAACCGTATGCAGCGCCCGCAAGACCATCCGCATTGCCGGGGACGATTACCCGGCAGAGCTGGTGAAATCCAAGTTTATGAAGCTGGACAGCTCTCACATCGAGTTTGTCTTTGACTGTTTGAGCAAGAACACTTCGGAAATCCGCAACATCAAGAAATACCTGCTGGCTATGCTGTTCAATGCGCCCAGCACGATCAACGGTTACTATGCCGCGCTGGTGGCCCATGACATGAACACCGGCAAAATCTGAAAGGAGGACGGCCCTATGAAACAGGGTGCATTGATTTTTGACGAGCGCAGCGACCGTTACGACATTCGCTTTGATCTGGCGGACTACTACGGCGGCCTGCACTGTGGAGAAACCTTTGACGTGATGGTGGGCGGCAGGTGGAAGCCCACCCGCATTGAGTACGGGGCCAACTGGTATCTGGTTGGCATCCGTGCCGACGATCTTTCCGGCCTGCGGGTGAGGATTTAATCAGGGACAACCGGCGCAAGCGGCTGTCCCTTTTCTGTTTCCTGCGGCGGCTGACGGTGCCACCTTAACCGTCCCGCCGCACTTCTGCGAAAGGAGGGATAGCGATTGCAGGAGGAAGTAACCCAAAAGACAATAGCCTTTTCCATCAAATCGGCCAAGCTGACAATCCAAGTGCTGCAAGCGGCGGCCCGCAAGTTTCTGGAAACCCAAAACAAGGGCAAGACCAAGCTGCACCACGGCCAGCAGAGCCTAAAGCAGCTCAAAAAGCACGGGGCGGCCCTGTCCAATATCGAGATCACCGACGCCAACATTGGACTGTTTAAGCCCTGCGCCAAGAAATACGGCGTAGACTTCACGCTGCGAAAAGACGCCACTACCCAGCCCCCGCACTACATCGTGATTTTCAAGGCCAAGGACGCCGACAACATGGAACAGGCGTTCAAGGAGTTCACGGCCAAGAAGTTGCAGCGGGAGGAACGGCCCTCGATCCGCAAGAACATTGCCGCAAGCAAGGAAAAGGCAGCGGCCCGCAACGCTGACCGGGCCAAGGAAAAATTCAAAGAAAGGGGGCTGTCACGATGAAGCCGGAAATGAAAAAACTGATAATCGCCAATCTGCCCTATCTGCTGTTTGTCTATCTGTTCGGCAAGCTGGGGCAGGCGTACCGGCTGGCGGAGGGCATCGACCTTTCCCAAAAGCTCCTGCACTTTGCGGGCGGCTGCGCGGCAGCCTTTGAAAGTGCCGCCCCCAGCTTCAACCCCTTTGACCTGCTGATCGGCGTCGCCGGTGCTGCGGCGCTGCGGCTCATGCGTCAGCTTCCGGGCCTTGCGGTATTGAGGGTAATTCATTCTCGGTATGCTCATAGCTCTTGTGCCTGCTCCTTTCCCGGCGTCACCCGCAAAATGCTGTCCACATTCTGCTTGATAATGCCGTATTCTTTCAGCTCTCGCTTGACTTCGCCGTACTGTTCGTACAGCCGCGCTTTCTGCTTGTCCAGCTCCCGGTACTCGGCTTTCAGGGCGGCCAGATCGGGCAGCCTTGTGATCCCGGCGTTCTTGATGGCCTTTGCCGCAGCTTCGTACAAAATGAGCTGGCTTTCATGTTCGCGCCGGAACGCAGCCTTGTCTTTAGCCTTGCGGTATTCCAGCACCACGGGCCGGAGCTGCTTGTAGGTGGTGAGGTTCTTTATCAGCACCGCCATGTTCCCAAGACGATGCTCCACATCTTTGAGGGACGCAGCCGCCTCGTCGTTGGCCGCGCTGATCTCCATAACCTTGCTTTCCAGCTCGGCATATTGCTCTATGCCATGCTCGGTAAGGAAGTTTATTGTCTTTGCGGCCTGCTTCAAATTTTCGAGCTTCGCCCAACGTGCATAGCCCGCGCTCTGCTGGGCCTTGATGTTGTTCTCCAAGTCGATCCGCAGGGTGATACCCTTGCGCTGCCGGTTCGGGCCTCTGTCCACGGCCAGCCCCTTGATCCGGCGGGTGATGGCTTCCTCGGTGTAGTTCTCGCCCAGCGTCTTGCAGCGGGTGAAGCGTTCCTGTCCGGGGGCGCGGAACGAAATAAATTTACCCTGCTTGATCTCATAGCCCTGCGCCGCCATGAGCCGGAGAAAATCGTCAAAGTCTTTGGCCTGCGGGATTACGGCGTCGATGGCAGCTTTCAGTTTGGCTTTCCAGCTCTTGCCCTTGCGCCCGGCATCCCATTCCGCATAGCTCTTGCCTTTATCCCGGCTGGGCTGTACCACGGACAGACCGTTTTCCCGGCACAGCCGGTCACTGGTGCGCCGGATATAGGCGTAGCTCTGCCGGTTGGAATTGTACTTGCGGTGGTTCACCATATCCACGGCACAGAAAATCAGGTGATTGTGGACGTGGCCCTTGTCGATGTGGGTTGTCAGCACATAGGAGTATTTGCCTTGCAGCACTTCGTTGGCAAGCTGCTTGCCGATCTCATGGGCCTGTTCCGGCGTGGCCTCGCCGGGGGCAAAGGATTGGATCAAGTGGTGGGCCAGATTGTTGCCTTTCTGCATGGCTTGTGATAGTAGCAGTTCAAATTCGATGTCGGCGGTTTCATAGGAGCAGGCAAAGGAGGACACCAGCATTTTTTCATCTGTCTTGGCTGGATTCTCGATGTAGTCCAGTGCCTTTTTCAGCGTTGACTTGATAGGATGTATCTTTGTAACTGCCATATCTGCGCCAGCGCTCCTTTGATGTCCGCAACATCTTGTGTGTACAGCGGCCCCATGCTGTTCAGCCGCCGTGCGATCTGATTGACGTTGACACCAATCTTCTGCAATTCGGCGGTCTGCGCCCGGATGTCGGTGGTGTCGATGTGGACAACATAACCATCTATCAGCATCTTCCGGGCGTAGGCAGAAAAATTCCGTGTGTGCAGCAGAGCCATCTTCTGCCGGATAAGTTCCCGTTCCTCCGGCGTCACGGGAACACGCAGAACAATTTTTCGGGTTCGGTTCGTCATAGTTTCACCTCGTTTCTTGGGGGTCTGGGGTACTCCCCAGCAAGCATTTCTGCCGGGAGTGGCTACACTCCCTATGCTTGCTACGTTACCTTTCCCAACTACTATGACACCACAACACCCCCGTTTTGCCCGCAAAATGCAAAAAAAAATAAGAGGACGCTTTTGCATCCTCTCAATGACCGTGCATGACAATCAGACACACACGGGCTCTTTTTCCTGTTCATGGATTCGTAAGGCACCGTCAATGGCACCTTCTACGATGGGCAAGTATTCTTCCGGGCAAAGCTGCAGCTTGTGGCTGACCCGCTGACGTTCCGCACTTTCTTCCCGCATGAGTTCCGGGTTGAAGTACCGCTCCACGGGCAGACCACATATTTTTATCAGCTGAATCACCACCGGCAGGCTGGGCAGCGTGCCTTCGTTTTCGATGTTCGCAAGATACCGGCTGTCACAATGTATCATGTCAGCCAGCGCACTGCGGGAAAGCTGTTTTGCCTTTCGAGCTGCCTTGACATCCGCTCCGAACGTTTCAAAGCCGGGACAGTCCTCAATTTTCGCCATTCTGCATCACCCATATACATTTTATAGTTCATGGACGATTGGCGAAATGATGCAAAGCGCATTGTTGCTAAACTTTATTGTTCATAGTTTGAGCATTGTATTCTCTGGAATATCGAAATATAATAGAATATGGAGGTGTGAGCATGAAAATCTTCATTATAGAAGATGAACCGGCAATCCGCGAGGAACTTGTTCAGCTTCTTCAAAAATACGGCTACCAATGCGACAGCAGCGATGATTTTCACCACATTGTGCAAGCTGCTCTTTCATCAGGGGCTAACTTGATTCTCTTAGACATCAATCTGCCCTATCAGGATGGTTTCCAAGTATGCAGAGAAATCCGACAGAAATCCAATCTTCCTATCATTGTACTTACCAGCAGAAACAGCGATTTTGACGAGTTGATGAGCTTGAACATCGGCGCAGATGATTATATTGCAAAGCCGTACAATGCACAGATTCTTTTGGCGCGAATCCAAAAACTTCTGGCTCGGACCTATGAAGTACAGGACAACATCGTTCTCACGCACAAAGGCTTGACCTTAAATTTGCTCAAGGCGGAAATCAGCTATCAAGGGAACAAAAAATCACTTACCAAAAATGAACTTGGGATTCTGCGCCTGCTTATGGTGAACAAGGGCAACATTATTCCCCGTGATGCTATTATTGATGAACTCTGGCAGAGTGAACAATTTATAGACGAAAACACATTGAATGTCAACATCGTTCGGTTACGGAAAGCACTGACCGAAATTGGTCTGCCGGACTATCTGGAAACGAAACGTGGTTTAGGGTATTGCGTATGAAGTTATCCGAGTATCTGCTTGACCGTATCTTTTCCCTGATTTGTATGCTGGTGGCTGCACTCGTGCTGCTTGCGCTCCTCTGGCTGATTGAAACACCTGCTGTGTTTATTCTGTTTGCCGAGGTGATTTTACTTGCAGCGTACAGTACAGCGCTGCTATATGACTTTTTTCGCAAGCAGAGTTTTTATAATCTGCTTCAAAAAATGACAGAGCAGCTGGACATAAAAACACTTTTAGGCGAGTTAATGGTACCGCCTCATTTTTTAGAGGGGCAGATTTTGGTGGACGTTCTGCGGTGCTGCAACAAATATCAGAACGACCAGCTTGCCTGTGCAGAGCAGGAGAACCGTGAATATCGGGAATACCTTGATTCATGGGTGCATGAAATCAAAACGCCTATCACCTCTGCCCGGCTGATCGTTGAAAATGAAAAGAATCCCACCACACTGCGAATTGACGATGAACTGCGGAAAATTGATGCTTATGTGGAGCAGGTGCTATATTACGCCCGCAGTACCGATGTGGAAAAGGACTTTAAGGTGGAGAAAACCACCTTGCAGGCATTGGTGTACGCTGCGCTAAAAACGTACTCAAAGCCGTTGATTCAGGTCGGTGGAAAGCCGGTTCTAAAGGAACTGGATATTCCCGTGGCCGCAGACAGCAAGAGCTGCACCTTTGTGATCGGACAGATTCTGTCCAACGCTATCAAGTATCGGAAAGATAATTTACAAGTTGAATTTTCAGCCAGAGCAGAGAAAAACACGGTATCTCTTTTCATTTCCGATAATGGCATTGGTATTTCTGCTGCTGACTTGCCGCGCGTGTTCGACAAAGGCTTTACCGGTGAAAACGGCCGCCGTTATTCTAAATCAACCGGCATTGGTTTGTACTTGAGCCAAAGGCTATGTCGAAAAATGAATATCTCACTTTCTATTTCCAGCGTTCCGGGACAGGGAACGACTGTGACGATGGTTTTTCCTACGGAAAGCTATTTGCAGGCGGCGGGGCTGTAAAGCCTCGCTTTTTTCAACCTTACATTTTGGTAATACAAATGTAATCCAATTTAATGGCATCGGAAAATTCCTTGTGGTAGAGTAAAAGCACAAAAGCAAAGCGCTTTTGAGAAAGGAGCCTGACCTATGGGCGATACGATCTTACGGGTGGATGACATCCAAAAATTTTACGGTAACAAAGGCAACCTGACAAAAGCCATCGACCACATTTCTTTTTCTGTTCGCAAAGGAGAATTTCTCGGCATCATGGGTGCTTCCGGCTCTGGCAAAACCACCTTGCTGAACTGCATTTCCACAATTGATACCGTCACCAGCGGTCATATCTATGTAGAAGAAAAGGACATCACGATGCTGCATAGAGCACAGCTTGCAGATTTCCGTGGAAAAAAGCTGGGGTTTATTTTCCAGAATTTCAATCTTCTGGACACCTTGACCGCCTATGAAAATATTTCTCTGGCCCTTTCCATTGCAGGTGCCAAACCCAGTGAAATAGAGCAGCGTATTCCACAGATTGCCCAAGCGCTGAACATTCAGGATGTATTGGATAAATATCCCTATCAGATGTCTGGCGGTCAGCAACAGAGAGTAGCTGCTGCAAGAGCGATGGTGACAAATCCCGCCATCGTACTGGCAGATGAGCCGACCGGCGCACTGGATTCCAACTCTTCCCGAATGCTGTTGACAATGTTGACCGAATTGAATGAACGGCTTTCAGCAACGATTCTCATGGTAACGCATGACGCTTTTTCTGCCAGCTATTGCAATCGCATTTTGTTTATCAAAGATGGGCAGGTGTTCAACGAACTGCATTGTGGGACGGATACGCGCAAAGAATTTTTCACAAAAATTCTGGAAGTAGTTTCCGTCTTGGGAGGTGAACAGAGTGAACACATGTAAGCTGATTTTCCGAAATGTGTGCAAGAACATTCGTGACTATCTGATTTATTTTCTTACCTTGACGCTTTCGGTCAGTTTGTTCTATGCGTTCAATTCCATTTCTGACCAGCCGGCTTTTTCCAATATGGGCATGACCGGCACGCTCTTATATCGTCAGCTCGGCGTTATGCTTTCTACGCTTTCCACTATGATTGCAGTTGTTCTGGCTTTCCTGATTCTTTATGCCAATCAGTTTTTATTGAAACGTCGTAAAAAAGAATTAGGCGTGTATATGATGCTCGGCATGAAAAAAGGGCGTATTTCCCGGTTGTTTGCAGGCGAAACGCTTTGTGTTGGCATCATTGCGCTGGGCACAGGATTGCTTTTGGGCTTTTTCTTTTCGCAAGGGTTTTCTTTGATTGCATTGCGGCTTTTTGCAATCAATCTTGAAAAGTTTCGGATCGTGTTTTCAGCCGGAGCGCTTCGCCAGACCGTGTTGTGTTTCACAATCATCTTTTTTATCGTCATGCTTTTCAATATTCGGTCTGTCACCAATGTTAAATTGATTGACCTATTGACGGACGGCAGAAAAAACGAAAGTATGCAGACTGCAAACCGTATCCTGTCGGCTTGTCTGTTCCTGCTCTCGCTGCTTTGCATCGGAATTTCTGCCGCGCTGTTCAACAAAAACGGGATTCTGCCATCTCATGAAAATAATCTGTTCCAGTTGGCAGCGGCGGCATTGGTCGCAGGAACTTTTCTGCTGTTCTACTCGCTGTCAGCCGTTTTCATGCAAGCAGCAAGTGCAAGGAAATGCTTTTACCTGAAAGGTCTGAATACGTTCCTTGTCCGTCAGATTGGCAGCAAAATCCGAACCAATTATCTTGTGGTAACGGTTGTATGCGGATTGCTGACCATCACGATCTGCGCCGTGTCGATTGGCGCAAGCACAGCGCTTGCTATGAACAAAATGTCTCAATCTGCAACGCCCTATGATTTGAACGTGCTTTCCAATGTTTCTGTTGATGGGGACAGCGATATTGCTGCCTACCTCGCTGCACACGATATTACCATAAGCAACTACGCCAAAGCCACAGAACAAATCAGTGTTTACGAGGCCGATATGACCTACTCTGAACTATTTGAAGGACAGAAAGTCAAATTTTGGCCGATTGATGAAAAAGTTCCTGACAGCAAGGTTTCCGTAATCTCCATTTCGGACTTGAATCGTGCCTTAGCCATGCAGAACAAAGCACCCATCACGCTGAACGATGGCCAATACCTGTTGAACTGCAACTACAATGGAACGTATCGGTATGTTGCTGCTGCATTGCAGAGCCACCCGGAAATCACGGTTGGTGGGGCGACTTTACAGCGTGCAGAAGATAAAGTGTTGCAGGAAACATACATTATGACGTCGGTTGGCAACAATGACCGCGGCACCTTGATTGTTCCCGATTCCGTCACCGCATCACTTGAAAAAGATGTAAATGCGCTTTTGGTGCAATATGAGCCGAATGCAGATTCCAATGAAATTTTGCAAAAGATGATTCCGATTGGATTGGATAGTACACACGGCTATCGGTATGCCGAAAAGAACATGATGTATGAGACGTTCTACGGCCTTGATGCCTTGGTGAGCTTCCTTTGCTGCTATATCGGGTTGGTCTTTTTGCTGATTTGCGCCGCACTTCTAGCGTTAAAACAGCTTACCGAAACGACCGACAATGTGTATCGTTATGGCTTGCTGCAAAAGCTGGGTGCAGGCCGCAGGCAAATCGATCATACGCTTTTTGTGCAGACAGTCGTGTTCTTTGCCATTCCGCTAGTCGTCGCTGGCGTGTATTCTGCTTTCCTGATTGGCAAAGCAATGGCTGTGGTGGAAGAATTTATGAACATCCATATCGCAACCAATATCGGACTGACAATCGTTCTTTTTCTGCTTGTCTACGGAAGTTATTTCCTTGCAACGTATCTTTCCTGTAAACGTATTGTCACAGAACAGCGAGAATTGGAGGTCTAAACTATGTTGCCCGAAAATGTAAACTGGAATGCCGTATTGCAAAGCATCACCGACACATGGCTCCCTTTAATTGGTATGGTCGCCGCAATTATTTTAGTTGCCATAATCGTCCATGTAGCACAAAAGAATAAAAAGTAAAAACACCTGCCGCACGACGGCAAAAGAAAAAAAGCCGTCGTACAGCAGACATATCCGCGCGCCCATTTTGAACCGGCGGCTTTTGAGAAAATCAAGGCCGCCGGTTCTTTTTGCTTATCAGAGCGTTTCATCGTCTGTATGGCGGCCATAGGAGGATGCCGCCATGCGCCTGATATTCTATCGACCGTTCAATCTTGACCTATCAAAAAAAGCCTTGCTCCCGCACAGGGTCAGCAGGGCTTTTACTATGTACTATACAATGTAGGCGCTACGCGTTTTATACTGCCATTATGCCCGGCTGCCCGTTTTCGGTCTGCTGGGCTTTTCTATTGCCGCCTGAAAATCTACCTGTTTCAAAAAATATTTTTGGAAATTTTCAAGAAAGCGGGCAGAATCGGGTGTTTCAGGTGTCATATTAGCGGAAAGGGAAAAATCCACCCGACATCCCCACGGAAAGGGGGTGAGAAGATGGAAGCTATCCCTCGCAACGATGGCGAACAGTACCGATTCGATGCGTTCTGCAAAGCGGTACTGCGAAATGAGGCCCGGAACTATCACCGAAATAAGAAACGCTTGCTTGACCGTGAAAAGTCATTCAGCGTTCTTTCGTTGGAAGAACTGGGGCAGCTCACGAGTGTAGACCATTATCCGAGCGAAGAATTTATATTTTCGTCCTACGGCTGTGATCTGCACCTCGACAATGAGCTTGTTGCCAATGCGTTTGCCGCCCTGCCAAAGCAAGAACAAAGCATTCTGATTCTGTTTTGTGTTCTGGAACTGGGCGACGGCGAGATTGGCGACCTCATGGGAATGTCCCGGAGTGCTGTACAGCGCCACCGGACAAAAACGCTGAACGAGCTGCGAAAAAAGCTAAAGGCGCACTTGCCGGAGGGAGGTTAGGCGTAAATGAACTCCTATGAACACACGAGCAGAGATTTTTTGCCGCTCTCGGTGATTCGCTCTGCCTGCGCTGGGGACACCGATGCAGTTGAACAGGTTTTGCGACATTACAGAGGTTATATCAACAAGCTCTGTACAGGCATTCTCTATGACAAGCACGGTCAGCCTCATGTGTGCATAGACGAGTACATGAAACGCCATCTGGAAATCAAACTGATTTCTTCTATTGTAACCAAAGCCGAAACGGTCTGACCCTTTCCACGTTTCGGGACTGCACCTTGAAAAATATGCCCGCAGGACAATGGCGGTGCATTATAGGGCAAACGGATACGTTGCTGTCTGTATCGAGCCGGACGGCGGGTGCGCCACGATGCTTTTCTTTGAAAAGTGGAGCGATCACCACCACGCCGCAATGCAAGCGCGGCTGCTTGCGGGCCATGACATACAGACAGGCTGATACTCCCTTACCGTCAAAGTCCGAGCGTTCAGAGCGTCGCAGGCAATGAGTAGGGCTGCATGAGGAATGCAGGGGTGAGATTCCCGTGGGCTGCTGCCAGCAGCCGTCCGTTGGCTCATTTTTTATTTTGTGAAAGGGGGATATTTTTGAAAGAACAAAATTTGATACGTTATAGCATTCAGCTTGCTTTTTTGAAGCAGCTGTTAGAAAGAAAGCTCATAACCGATAGAGAGTATTCCCTTATCAAGCAGCGCTTAATGAAAGATTATCGTGTGGTTTCCGAACTATCCTCTTGATTTTGTGTCGCATTGGCGTTATGATTAACACAATGAAAGGAACACATTCAATAAGGAGGTCAAGCATGAAAGATGTTGAAGTCATTAAAGCGCACAACACGCTCTCGCCACGAGCGCGTACAAACTTTGAAAAAAGGCTACGCGTAGCTGCCTATTGTCGTGTCAGCACTGATACCGAAGATCAGCTGAACAGCTACAAATCGCAGGTCAAATACTATACCGAACTTATAAAAAGTAAGCCGGAATGGTCTTTGGCAGGCATCTATGCTGATGAAGCTATCACAGGCACGCAGGTGAAAAAGCGCGAGGATTTCCAGCGGTTAATCAACGACTGTATGAACGGTGACGTGGACATGGTGATTACCAAATCCATTTCGCGTTTTGCCCGAAATACGCTTGACACTCTAAAATATGTTCGGATGCTCAAAGATAAAGGCGTGGCTGTGTTTTTTGAGGAAGAAAACATCAACACCCTTA
>OMAG01000624.1_pt1 | contig 13576 bp, 12 predicted proteins | sample 1673781 | NCBI WGS metagenome assembly OMAG01 (sample SAMEA103958127, study PRJEB25191) | human gut metagenome | biome: human-associated habitat [ENVO:00009003]; feature: intestine environment [ENVO:2100002]; material: feces | place: Germany | collected 2013/2015 | reverse complement strand
CTTTCCAATACACAACTGACGAAATGAGGAAATAGTAATGGCGGCACAGATTATTACGATCGCCATCGAAAAAGGTGGGGCGGGCAAAACAGTCACAGCTTCGAACCTCGCCTATCTGATGGGTGATGAGGGCAAAAAGGTTCTCTGCATAGATACAGATCCACAGGGAAATCTTACAAGTGCGCTGAGCGGCGGAAATGGCATTACAAGCGGAGTTTATAATGGCAAAGCGCTCTTTGATATGTTTGACGGATTTCGATACACTAGGACAAGAGACTATATTGTTGAAACCGAATATGAGAACGTTGATATGATTCCGTGTAGTGCGCAGACACCGCGCATCAATCAGCGAATTCCGGGAATCTTTGAGGACGCACAGACGTATTTCAAACCGGGAGACCCCAAGTGCCTGTCCAATATGGGCGAGTTCCTTTATTACTTTCTGAACCAAGTCAGAGAAGATTATGATTACATAATTATTGACACACAGCCTACCCGCGATTCGCTTTTGCTGACAAATGCAATTAACGCAGCGGATTATGTACTGATTCCTTCGCTTTGCGAAGCTAATTCTCAGGAATCGGCATTCCGTACCTATGCGCTCTGCAATGAACTTAGAAATACACCGGGCAGCCACTTGAAAGGCATCGGCGTTATTCTTACCATGGTTGTAAAAAAGGCAGCTTCCACAAAAATTATCCGCGACCAATGCAAGCAGGTTCTTGGCGCGTCTCTTTATAAAACGGAAATTCCCAGTGGTCTGAGTGTGAATATGTCTGTTACGAAACATCTTCCTGTGTGTTTTATGGCGAAAACGCAGCCTGTGGCGGTGGCCTACAATAAGGCCTATGAAGAGTTAAAGTCTCGATTGGAAAAGATTGGGGTGAACTAAAATGGCAATGAAGAAAAGAACAAAGGGAAACATAACGGCTCCCAGTCTTCCCGGAAAAGATATGCTTGCAGAAGTCAACAACAATGAGGCAGGCAATATTTATAATAGCCTTTTTGCAAAAAACAGAAAGGTTGAATACGATAACAAGGATATTGCGCTGGTGAATATCCGAACAAATCCTGACAATCAAATCTTCCGCGCAATGGATGATGACGAAGATATTCGCATTTTAGCAGAGGACATTAAACGCAACGGCCTGATGCATAACCTTGTTGTATTTCCTGAGCAGGAAGAAGGAAGTGCGGTATACGTTCTTCTTTCCGGCGAGCGTCGCTTTCGTGCGCTGAACTATTTGCAGGAAAAAGGCGATGCAACATGGAATATTGTAAACTGCAATGTTGTGACAACACCTTTGACCGAAAATGAGAAAAAGGTGCTGCTGTACAGTGCAAACTTGCAGGTTCGTGGCGGTTTTAGTGACGAAGCTATTCGACGCCAGGCAATAGCGGAGTTTATTACCTGCTTACAAAGAGAGCCTTACAATATGAGCAGGGAAGAAGCGTTGAACGCGACAAAGATTGTAAGTACGGTAAATCCGCGCACGATTGAGCGTGATGCACGTATAGAAGAAAAACTGAAGGGTAAGTTAAAGACTCTACTGAATGATAAATTTTTAACGAGAAGCGAGTGCGAGACTTATCTCCGTTTTGAAGCGGATAAGCAGGATGAAATTGCAAATCGATTTGAGAAGCTGCAAGCAGTGGATTGCCACAGTGATGATACAGAAAGCGCCGGGAAAAACTATGTAGAGGTTCTTAGAGATACTCTGCATGATGCATTCAGAGAGCTTCTTTATGATGCACAGCGGCAGGGAACAACAAAAGAATATGAAGCTGCTTATGAAAAGGCCATCGGTTACTTTGATGATGGGCTTGCCGACTTGAGCGCAAAAGCGGACGAATATGGCAGAGTAAAAGCAAGCAGTAAACCCGAAGAAATATCTGCAATCAATTATGAGGGCAAGAAAGAGGCGGCCAAGGATCGTGTTCGCAAAGAACATGAGGTGACCGAGACCAAGAGCAGTGTAATTCAGAAAAATGTGCCGCAAATGGTCAAAAAGCTGAACAAGACATACAGCAGCAAGGCTTTTGTAAAAGCGCTGAAAGGCGTATCTAAAGAATCCAGAGACGCAGATGTTGCCGCATTGAATGAGATTATCGAAATCTCTACGAAGCTAAAAAATATTATAGAGGCGATTGAGTAAGGTCGGTGGCGGCAATGGAGAAAAAGGAACGGGTTTTGATTCGCTTCCGGCCAGAGATATACGAGTGCTTTGAATTGGAAGCAGCGTATGAAGGACTTCGGGTAGGAACCATCGCAAACCGACTACTTATCAGCGAAATCAAAAAAGTTGCAAGGGTAGGGAAGGGGCATTGTGTTGTATCTGGCTCGGAAGAAGATATGGCAATTCCAGAAGGAAAAAAACAAGACTATTATGTACTGCCAGCGAGCAGAGATGTAATAGAATACCTGCCGGAGCAAACAGGGAAGCGAGGAGGAAAGCCAATCAATAAGCAGGTCACATTTTACCTGACCGAGGAGCAACTCGAAATTCTGAAAGCTGTTGTCCGCATACAGGATATTCGTAAATCCATGGATTGTGGAGAAATCGTGACCTATAGGTTTGCCGTGCTTGGCCTGCTGTTAAATAACGAGGCATTGAACAGAAAGCAAACGGTTATACGATAAAAAGAGCTGCAAGAAAGATTTCTTGCGGCTTTTATGTTTATAAAACAGCGAAAAATACCCTCTTGACAACAGGTACGAGAGTCGGAATACGTTTCCTACCCACAAGGGAAGTCCATTGACAGAAAACGATAAATATGCTATACTCCACCTGTAAATGATTTTTGTGCCTTGCGCACACGTTGTTTAAGTTTGTAATTTGTGCCAGCAGCCTTGTTCTGCCCGTTTAGGGCGGACGCTGCCGGCACTTTTCTTTTTTATAACTGGGTGAGAACGCCCAACCATAGCGAGAATGATCGTGGTTCACGGTTTGCCGTGGACATCAGGCATTGCCTGCGGTCATTCTCGCTTTTTTTATTTTGTTTCAAGGCCAATCGGCTTTGAGAAATACATTTTATATAGGAAAGGTGGAACACCAAATGAACGAACAGGCAAGACCCAAGGCAATCGCACGGCGCATCACGCGCCCGCGCAAGGCAAGACCCATCCCGCGCAATTTGCAGTATCGGCTGTACCATGTGCGCACCCGGCCCAAGCGCCCCTATCGCCAGCGCGAGAGGAGGGGCTGAGGATGCCGGACCACATACGGCAGGAACCCAAGGTGCTGGTCAGCACCGAAAACCTCAACGAGCAGGAATGGCTGGCATACCGCAGGCAGGGGATAGGCGGCAGCGATGTCGCCGCGATCCTCGGCATTTCTCCGTTTCGCACTGCCCGCGACCTGTACGACGACAAGCTGAACATTGCTTCGGCTGCCGATGATGCAGGCAACTGGGTAGCGCTGGAAATGGGGCATCTGCTGGAACCGCTGGTCGCTCAAATTTTCGCCAAGAAAACCGGGTTGGAGGTTTTCCAGATCAAGAAGATGTTCCAGCACCCGCAGTATCCATTTATGCTAGCAGATGTGGACTACTTCGTCCGCCTGCCAAACGGAAAAATTGCGATTCTGGAAATCAAGACGACCAACTACAACGCGAAAGACCACTGGTGGAAGGACGGCGAGGAATGTGTTCCCGTTTACTATGAGACACAAGGGCGGCACTACATGGCCGTTATGGATATTGACGAAATCTTCTATTGCTGTCTCTACGGCAACAACGAGGACGAAGTCATTATCCGCCACCTGTACCGTGACCGGGAATATGAGCAGGAAATGGTCTATCTGGAACGCGAGTTCTGGCACGACCACATCCTGACCCGCATCCCGCCGCCCTACACCGAAGACGGCAGCCTGATCCTTGAAAGTCTGCGCCGCCGCTTGGGTGCTGCGGACAAGACCATTCCTGCCATCCAGCTGGACAGTGACTTGTCTGCCGTCATGCTACGGTATCTCAGCTTACAGGAGCAAAGGCAGCAGGTGGAAACGCAGGTCAAAACGCTGGACGCAGAAATGCAGCGGCTGAAAGGTCAGATGGTTGCCAAACTGGGCGGCAGCTGCATGGCGATGGGGGAGTATGGTGGTACACAGTACACCATCAGCTACAACCCCGTCAGCCGGACAGGCATCACGAAAGACAATCTCCAAAAGATGAAACTGCTGCACCCCGAAATTTACGATGAGTACGTTACGGTATCGGAATCGCGGCGGTTCTGCATCAAGGCAAAAGCGGCGGACGAAGCCGCCTGACAAAGAAGGGAGCGTGCCTATGCACGACGGTGAACAGGAACACAGCGGCATTACCGGCTGCCGTGTCACCTACGAATCTACGATTTTTTACAACGAAGCAAACAAATTCTCCATCATCGTTGTCAAAACCAATGATCCGCGCATTCCGCTACAGGCTTGCAACGGCCGCTATTACGGCGACCGTATGCTGCGCTTTACGGCGGTGGGGTACGAACTGCCCCGCACCAAGGCGGTGGAGCTGGAACTGGACGGCGAGTGGGTCGAAAGCAAGTACGGCTATCAGTTGCAAGTCGAGCAGTGGCAGGAAATCGTTCCGCAGACAGCGGACGGTCTGCTGGCTTACTTGGGTTCCGGGCTTATCAAAGGCATTGGCCCCAAGACAGCAGAGGACATTGTCGCTACGTTCGGACCGGACACCCTGAATATCCTTGACAACGAGCCTGAGAAATTGCTGCAAATCCGCGGCATCACCGAGGGAAAGCTCAAGGACATTGAGGAATCCTACGCCGAGAGCCGCGTTCTGCGCAACCTTATGAGCCTTTTGGGACCGTTCAAAATTACGCCCGCCACGGCGCTGAAAATTTATCAGAACTTTGGTCCGGCATGTGTGGACATCCTCAAAAAATGCCCGTATGATCTGTGCCAGATTTCCGGGTTCGGATTCAAGCGTGTGGATGGCATCGTCCGTAAGACGGATAACCGCCTGCACAGCGCCGAGCGCACCAAGGGCGCGGTGCTGTACACATTGGAGGATGCCCGCAGTAAATCGGGGCATCTGTTTCTGCCATCGGAAGATTTAGTAAAGGAAACACTTCTGCTGCTCAACGCGCCCATTCCCATCCCGGAACAGCGCGTCCGCGCCGAGGAAGTGCAGGAAACCCTGCAGCAGATGATTCTGCACGGCGCAGTGGTAGCCTACAAGCAGTACCTGTACAGCCCGCGTGTGTTCGGGCAGGAGGATGACACCGCCCGCATGATTGCCGAGCGGCTTGCCAATATCAGCGTGGCCGAGAACATCGAGTCTGCACTGGAATCGGTGCGCGAAAGTCTGGGCATTACGCTTTCCCAAAAGCAGGAACAGGCAGTGCGCACGGCGTTTCAGCACGGGCTGACGATCATCACTGGCTCGCCCGGTACCGGCAAGACCACCGTATTAAAGGCCATCATTGAGGTGTTCAAGAATCTGCACCAGAAAGGGAAGTTCGCCCTCATGGCTCCCACAGGCCGTGCCAGCCGCCGCATGGCGGAGAGCACAGGCGTGGACGAGGCCCGCACGCTGCACAGCGCACTGGGCCTCTGCACCGGGGAAGAAGTAGGCGATGGTGAGCGCGTTCGCTTTGTGGATGCCGACCTCGTCATCGTGGACGAGTTTTCTATGGTGGATATGTGGCTGGCACAGCAGTTTTTCAAGCGCATCGGTCAGCACACGCGGGTCGTTCTTGTAGGTGACCCGAACCAGCTTCCCAGCGTGGGCGCCGGCAACGTGTTCTACGAGCTGATTCACAGCGGAATGGTGCCTGTCACGGTACTGGATTGGATCTTCCGCCAGTCAAAAGACGGCCTGATTGCCTACAATGCGAAGTTCATCAACGAGGGTAGCACCAAGCTGTACTACGGCAATGACTTTGTGTTCGTGGACAGCCCGACGCAGATCGAGACGGCGCGGCGCATCCAAGACATTTACTGCAAAGAAGCCGCCGAGCGTGGCATCGAAAACGTGCAGATCCTTTCGCCGTTCCGCGAGAAAGGTGAGGCAGCCTCCGAGCAGCTTAACCGAGCCATTCGGGAGCGGGTCAACCCGTTCCGCTCGGCCGAGGAAGAAGTGAGAATCGGCAGCCGCACATTCCGTGTTCATGACCGCGTTATGCAGACAAAGAACACCGAGAAAGTGTCCAACGGTGACCTCGGTTTTATTACCGGGATTACCACGAACAGCAAAGGCGAACGGCTTGTGCAGATGGATTTTGGCGGCGACCGCAAGTTGACTTACACGACGGAACAACTGGCGCACGTTGACCTTGCTTATGCCACAACGATTCATAAAGCGATGGGGTCAGAGTTTGAAACGGTCATTATCCCCATCGTCAAGGCGCACACAATTATGCTGTATCGTAATTTATTGTATACAGCCGTGACCCGCGCCAAGAAAAAAGTCATCCTTGTGGGGCATAAGCCGATCCTGTTTATGGCGGTTCACCGCGCTGACATCAGCAAGCGCAATACCATGCTGGGCGAGCGCATCCACCTGTACTGCAAGGCATACCACACCGAACGAAACGCACTGCCGGAACTGCAACAGGCCGGCTGAATGTAATAATGAAGGGAGAAATCACCCATGAAAGGGAATCAAGAACCTATGCTGTACACTACCAACGCCGCTGTGGCATCCTTAAATCATGTGTCAGGCTTTGACCCACTGAAATTCCTGCGCCGCACAACTTCCCGCAAGACCGGGGAGGACGTGATGCGCCTTGACTTGCGGTACAAAAAGCTGTGGTTCCGGCTGGCCTGCCCCACGGGGCGGCTGAAGCTCAACGCCCTGCGCATCACCGAGAAAATGGCAATTTTTGAAGCCAAGATCTACCGTGACCGCGAGGATGCCGAGCCGCTGAGCAGCTATGTTGCCAACTGCACACTGGACGCAACGCCTGGTGGGCTGTATGTGGAGGCTGCGCAGGAGGAAGCGCTGGACACGGCACTCTCCAATGCGGGCTTTGGCATCCAGTTTGCCGATGTGGGCAGTGAATCCGAGGAGTACGGCAGCGAGGTGCCGGTGGGCGCAAAACCAGAGATTTCCAAGCTGGTACAGACGAAAGTGGAAGTCGCAGAGCTTGTGCAGAAGCAGCCGGAAGTCATGAAAGCCACCTCGCAGGAGACTGACCCGCTGGATGCCATCATGGCAGACGATATGCCTGTTCCCGAACAGGTAACGGCAGAAGTCGTAGAAAAGCCTAAGACGGTTGTGCTGGAATCCGTGCAGCCTGTGCAGACCCCGGCAGAACCGCCGCAGAATGTCATTGTGCTGGAACAGGAACCTCCCGCCGCTGCGTATACCCAAAGCACCCCGGTGGAGGAAATCTGCCGCCAGATGACCTACGAGCAGGCGCAGAACGTCATCGTAGACTGCGGCACCTGCAAGGGCTGGACGCTGGCACAGGTGGCCGACCGCCGTGCCGCCAGCCTGCGCTGGTATGTGAAAGGCTATCAGGGAGAGAACAACGTCCTCCGCGCGGCGGCCGCCATTATATGGGACAGCTTGCAGGAGAAACAGGCGGGATAACCGGAAAGGAGGCCGTTTTGCATGACCTCATCTTCCGATTCGTTTCCGTTTGGCATTGCCGATGTAGTAGAACTGCTGGGGCTTACTGTCCGTCGCCGTCTGCCGTCGAGCCTGTACTTAAACTGCCCCTTTTGCGGGGATCTGCGCGGGCGGCTCAACGTCAACACAGACAAAAACGTCTGGCGCTGCAATCGCTGCGGCGCGGCGGGCGGTATGCTGGCACTGTATGCCCGCTATAACTGCACCGGCAATGCCGATGCCTACCGTGAGATTTGCGAAGCGCTGGGACGCTATACGCCCCGGCCAAGGGTGAATGACTGCATCGGGGTAAAGCCGGAGCAAAATGCCCGCGCTGCCCCGCAGGAGATATGTACAACAGACGTTATATGAGTGACGATGAAGTGCCTTCGACCACAGAAGAACTGTACAAATATATGCAGGAAAACACGAAAGGCGGACATTACGGCTTCGTGGAACAGCACAGCACGGCGTACTATGCTGCGGGCTGGCTCCATGCGTTTGGCGGTTACATTCTGAACGAAAATGGTGAACCCGGCCTCGATGATGAAAACACCATCAAGGCGCTGGAATATCACAAGAAATTCGTGGAGCTTATGCCCACCGAGGGTGAGTATTCTACCGTGAATACGCTGTTCCGCGAAGGCAAAGCGCACTCCACCATCGGTGGTCCCTGGCTGGTTCCTACGGCGCGCGAGAGCGGTATTGACCTTGGCATTGCACCGATGCCTACTGTAGATGAGACCGGCAACAAAATTGCACCGTATTCCGGTGTGCAGGGTATCCATGTCTTGAAAGTTGCAGCTGAACGCAAGCACGATGCCATTGCAAAGATCTTGCAGGTTCTGACAAATGATTCCGTTGGCATTGCGATGGCGAAAGCAAGCGGCTGCGCCCCTGCGAAGCAGAGTTGCTATGATGACCCGGTTATCAGCGGTGACGACATGGTTATGGCTATGTACGATACGGCGCAGGATGCAGTTCCCATGCCGAACGTTCCCGAAATGGACGTTATGTGGACGGTTACGGAAAATCTGCTTGTGGATGTAAACATGAGCGGAAAAGATGTCCGCGGCAGCGCACAGGCCGCCCAGCAGCAGGCAGAGAGCCTTATCAAGCAGATGCAGTGATGCGGAAAGGCCGCACTATGAAGAATAATAAAAAAGAAACGTTTTGGGCCTATTTGTGCAGCGCCCCCTCGTTGCTTTTGATTTTGCTGATCGTTGTATTCCCAATTCTGTACACGGCGTACATCTCCTTTACAAACATGAATGTTTACCATTGGTTCAACTTCTCGTTTGTAGGGCTGAAGAATTATAAAGACGCGCTGTTTGTTTTTGATTCCGGCTTTTTGGCGGCACTGCTTCGGACCATACTGTGGACTGTGCTGAACATGGTGCTGCAGCTCGTGATTGCCTTTGTGTTGGCAAGTCTTTTGAACATACAGGATTTTAAGGGCAGGCGGGTCTACAAGACACTGCTTATGATTCCTTGGGCCATGCCGGGCTATGTGTCGATCCTGCTCTGGAAAACCGGCATCTTCAATTCGCAGTTCGGTTTGCTGAACCAGTGGATGCAGAAGCTGGGGCTGGCGACAGTGCGCTGGCTGGCAAACGATGTCTCGGCATTTCTCTGCTGCACGGTTGTCAACCTTTGGCTGGCGCTGCCGTTCATGATTATGATTATGGATGGTGCTTTGCAGGCGGTGGATCATAGCTGCTACGAGAGTGCAATTCTCGATGGCGCAAACTGGTTCCAGCGGGCGTACTTTATTACGATTCCCGCAATCCGCCCGATTATTGCTCCGTCGGTGCTGATTACCGTGTTTACGACATTTAAGCAATTCGACGTGGTATACCTGCTGACACAGCAGGCGGGTGCGAAAACCGGTGCCAATATCCACACGATCCTGACTTATGCCTACGAGAATGCCTTTATCACAAACAATTACGGATACAGTTCTGCGGTCTCCATTTTGATTTTTGCTATTTTGATTCTGTTCTCGATGGTGACCAGCCGGAAAGCAAAGGAGGGGTAACAGATGACGCGGCATCAAAAGCGTATGCTCAAGCAGGCAGCCAAGCAGATTTGTCTGCACATTTTGTTCACCGTGATTTGTTTCGTCACGCTGATCCCGATTTTGTATGCACTGTCGGTTTCTTTGAATGCCGACAACAGCCTTGTGAGCTCGGACTTCCGTTTTATCCCGAAGAACTTCACGCTGCGGAATTATGTTGCGGTCTTTACCGAAGAACCTGTCATGCTGTGGTTTAAAAACAGTATGACGCTGGCGGTAGTCACCGTTGCTATTTCGCTGGCAGCAGCAATTCCGGCTGCCTATGCGTTTTCCCGTATGCGCTTTAAGGGGCGCAAGCCGATATTGAAGCAGTTGGTTCTGCTGTACTCTTTCCCATCTGTCCTTTCCATGTTTGCGATTTATACACTGCTGCGCCCGCTGGGACTGATCAATAGCAAAGTTGGCTTGATTCTGATTTATACCGGAACGATGGCTGAGTTTGGTCTGTTGAACATGAAAGGATACTTTGATACGATACCGCGCGAAATCGAGGAAGCGGCGGAAATTGACGGCGCAAGCGGCATCCAGCTTGTCACGCGCATTGTTCTTCCGCTGGCGCGCCCCAGTATTTTGGTTACGGCGGTTATGATCTTGATTTATGTCTGGAATGAATATCTCTTTGCAACGACCTTTATGACAGGTGCCGAGAATTATACACTGGCAGCCGGATTGTACTCTTTGCAGGCAACAGAAATGAGCGGAAGCTGGCCCGTTTTTGCAGCAGCCTCGCTGGTAGTCAGCCTGCCGATTCTGATTGTGTTCTTTGCCGTACAGCGTCATATGACCTCCGGCCTGACTGCCGGTGGTGTCAAAGGTTGATTGCCCCAAACAGGGAGATGACACAATGAATTTTGAAGCCATCCAACACGTCCCGATGTCACAGCAGGCACACGGGATTGACCCAAACCATGTCGTGTTCCGGCTGCGCGCCGGGCGCGATGATCTAAAGCACTGCACGTTGTTTTATGCAGATCGAGCCTGCCGCCTGACACCGGTTATTTTCTCGTCTGTAGAGATGCAGGTGGAAGCGCAGGACGAATGGTTTGATTACTTCCAAGTCATCTTGGAAAGCCCCTATAAGCGGATCTGTTACTATTTTGAACTTGATGACGGAACGCAGAAGCTGCTGTATTACGGCGATTTCTTTACAGATCACCGCGTGGACGACAGGTCGGAATACTACCAGCTGCCGTTTAACCATCCGGCAGACATTGCAGCACCGCCTGCCTGGGCGCAGGATGCAGTGGTTTATAATATCTTCCCAGATAGCTTTGCCACGGGTCGCCGCTTTATCTCTGGCAAATCATCCGAAAAAGAGTGGAACGGTCAGATTACACGCGGAAAACTCGGCGGAACGCTGCGCGGCGTGATCGAGAATCTGGATTACATTCAAGAACTGGGTGCTACCTGCATTTACATGAATCCGATTTTTGCAGCAGGGGAGTACCACAAGTACGATTTGCTGGATTATCATCACATCGATCCCTGTTTCGGCACGGATGAAGATTTCCGACAGTTGGTCAACGACTGCCATGCACGGGGAATGCGTGTTATTATTGATGGTGTGTTCAACCATGTGGGGTGGAATTTTTTCGCTTTTGATGACGTGGTACGCAATGGCGAAAACTCAAAATATAAAAACTGGTTTTACCATCTGCAATTCCCTGTAGAGAGGCCGGAAGACCCAGAAACCTATCCGACCTATGAATGCTTCGGCTATGAGCGCATGATGCCGAAAACCAACACCTGCAACCCGGAAGTACAGGAGTATTTCTGCGAGGTGGGCCGCTATTGGGTGCGGGAATTTGATATTGACGGCTGGCGTCTGGATGTTGCCAGCGAGATCAACGACGGATTCTGGCGGGCATTTCGGCAGGCGGTGAAAGAAGAAAAGCCGGAGTGTATCCTGATTGGTGAGGTATGGGAAACTGCCCAGCATTGGCTGAACGGTGATATTTTCGACTCCACCATGAACTACGATTTCCGCAAGCACTGCCGCCGATTCTTTGCCGAACAGAATATCGATGCAGCAGAATTCGATGCCCGCGTGACCAATATGCGGATGCGGTATAAACTCCCGGTACTGTACGCGCAGCTCAATCTGCTGGACAGCCATGATGTGAGCCGCTTCTATTCTCTGTGTGAAAAAGACCCGGCAAGAATGCAGCTCGCCGTGCTTTTCCAGATGACTTTTACAGGGATTCCGTCCGTCTTTTACGGCGATGAGCGTGGTATTTACGGCTTACAGGAAGCAGAGTATCGCCATGAAATGACGTGGTCGCAGGAGCCGCCGCCCTTGGCAGAGTTTTATAAAAAGGCGATGCATCTGCGAACGGAACACCCAGCCCTTTGCCGAGGCAGCTACCATACCATTAAGGCCGAAAAGGAAAACGGGCTGTATGGGTATGAGCGCACCGATGAGAAAGAAAAAATCACTGTGTTCCTCAACAATCAATCTGCCTCCGCAGAGATTCCTCCGATGAACGGAAAGATGCTGTGGCAGCAGGGATACGAGGAAAAGAACAACAGCCTTGCCCCTATGGGGTTTGCCGTATTCACACAGGAGGTGTAAAACGTGAGCGTGACGATTCAGGAAGTGGCCGAAGCTGCGGGCGTGTCCAAGGCAACCGTCAGCAAGGTGCTGCATAAATCATATTCTATATCGCAGGAAACCTGTGACCGGGTAAATGCGGTCATCAAGGAACTGGGGTATCAGCCGAATCGCCGCGCACAAAGTTTTGCTACCGGCGCAACAAAAACGATTCTTTTTTTGGCAGAAATGCAGCATGGTGTGGGATTTGACAACCCGCATCTGTTTGAAATCATGGCCGGGGTAGAGAACGCACTTTCCGAAAAAGGGTATGGTCTCATTGTGCAACACAGCACGGCGCTTGATCTTTGGCAGCATTTCGATGAACTGCTGCAGGGCTCCTATGTGGATGGCGTGATTCTGCACGCATCAGTCGTGTCAAAGGATGTGGCTCTTTGTCTGGCCCACACGGAATTGCCCTACATTGTTGTAGGTGCGCCGGATTTCTCCAACCAGCTTTGCTGGATCGATACCAATAACTCGGTGGCCGGGCAAATTGCAGTTACACATCTGTGGCGCAACGGATACGCCAGGATCGCATTCATCGGCGGCCCCAAAGAAGATACAATTTCTGCGCACCGCCTAAGCGGCGCACTTGCAACGCTGAACGAGAAAATCCCGACAGGATATTTGCGGGAAGGACCGCCCACCAGTGAGGGCGGCGCAGCAGCCGCACGCGCCCTGTTGGAACTGCCAACACGGCCCAACGCCGTGATTTGCGCAAACCAGTATATTGCGTTTGGCTGCGTAAATGAACTGAAGGCTTCCGGAATACGCATCCCGGAAGATATGGCTGTTATTACATTTGATGATTTTCCATTTTCTAAAATCATTGAACCGCAACTGAGTGTTGTGAACCTCGATATGTATGATATGGGTGAGCAGGCTGCGAAAGTCGTTCTGCGGCGAATCCGGACACCGCAGTATCTTGTACAATCGCAGACCACGCTGCCGATATTGATAGAACGACAATCGACAAAGAAGTTACCGTAAAGGAGGTAAGTATGGCCAAACATTTGGCAAAAAAGGCAGCGTGCCTTATCGGATCTGCAGCAGTTGCACTCTCGATGACGCTCGGAGCATTCCCTGTGTATGCGGATTCTGCTGCATCGGCTCCGGAACTGGGACCAGTTACGTCCAAGGATGTCGTCTACCAGATCATCACGGACCGTTTCTATGATGGAGACACATCCAACAATGTTCCCGCAGGATTTGATGCAACGCTCTATGATGGAACCGGGCAGGATCTGAAGCTCTACCAAGGCGGCGACTGGGCCGGCATCATCGAGAAGATCCCTTATTTAAAAGGTATGGGTGTTACAGCAGTTTGGATTTCTGCACCGTAT
>OMAG01000603.1_pt1 | contig 14007 bp, 15 predicted proteins | sample 1673781 | NCBI WGS metagenome assembly OMAG01 (sample SAMEA103958127, study PRJEB25191) | human gut metagenome | biome: human-associated habitat [ENVO:00009003]; feature: intestine environment [ENVO:2100002]; material: feces | place: Germany | collected 2013/2015 | reverse complement strand
CCAGCAGGACAGTAGTGAAATGCGCTATGAGGATGAGAATATATGGCTGACACAGAAGATGATGGCCACATTGTATGACGTTGGTTTGCCAACGATAAATGAACATATTAAAAAGATTTATGCTGATAGTGAATTAGAAGAGTCTGCAACTATTCGGAATTTAAACCGAAGGTTCCCGTCAGGTGACTCGTGATACGAAGCATTATAATCTTCAAATGATTATTGCGGTTGGATTCAAGGTGAATAATGAGCGAGCTGTACAATTTCGTAAGTGGGCCAATGGTATTGTGAAGGACTATACCATCAAAGGCTGGGTAATGGATGATGAGCGTTTAAAGAATGGTGGTTCTGTGCTTACGGCAGAGTATTTCGACCGACTGCTTGAGCAGATTCGGGAAATTCGTCTGTCCGAGGGTAGATTTTATCAGAAGATAACCGATATTTATGCAACAGCTCTGACTATGACTGACGGCAGCAGAATTAATTTATGACCATGCAGATGCAGAGAAACCACATATGGGACTTACCACGTGGGTAGTGGTACCGGAAGATCGTGCGGAACGTCATATTCCAATGACTATGGAGGACTGGTCGAAGCGACTGGATTTGTTCCTAATGGCTGATGACAGGGAAATTCTTCAGGATGCAGGAAAAATCACTGCTGAGATTGCTAAGGCAAAAGCAGAGACGGAATTTGAGAAATACCGTGTGATTCAGGACAGGCTGTTCATGTCTGATTTTGATAAATAGCTACTGGAATTAGCGGGAAATGCAAAGAAATAAATTACTTAATTCCGAGTCGAGACGGTCGCTGGAAATGTGGTAGGAACTGAACAATATACCATGGGCAGAGGAACGCAATGCACAGCTTCTTGAAATTAAAAAGAGTGCAAATATATAAGAAAATTTGGAAAAGGTCATATGCTTGAAATAAGAGAAAAGATACTACAAGGAACTACATTTATAGATTTATTTGCCGGATTGGGCGGGTTTCGGCTGGCTCTGGAGTCATTAGGGGCGAAGTGTGTCTATTCCAATGAATGGAATAAACCGGTGCAGAAGGTCTATGCCGAAAATTTTGGGGAAATTCCCGAGGGAGACATCACGCAGGTGGATGAGAATACCATTCCGAATCATGATATCCTCTGTGCCGGATTTCCATGTCAGGCGTTTTCCGTCAGCGGAAAGCAGAAAGGATTTCAGGATAGCAGAGGAACCTTATTCTTTGACGTTGCAAGAATTGTAAAGGCAAAACGTCCTAAAGTTGTTTTTATGGAGAATGTGAAGAATTTCGCAACCCATGACGGAGGCAAAACCTTAGCTGTTGTAAAAGAAACCATGGAAAAGCTGGGATATCAGTTTTATCGAGAAGTATTGAATGCAGTGGATTATGGAATTCCTCAGAGGCGGGAACGTATTTATATGGTATGTTTTCGCAATGATTTGGATATTACAGATTTTACCTATCCGAAGCCTTTTCAATTAGAATGCCATGTGGAAGACTTTCTTTTACGGGATGAGAAATTGGTAGAGAATCTGTATGTGGAAAGACCGGACATTTATTATAATGATGTGGTAGATGACCATTACAGCAATAAATCCATAAGATTGGGAATTGTAAATAAAGGCGGTCAGGGAGAGCGGATTTACAGTACCAAAGGCATTGCCATTACACTGTCTGCCTATGGTGGAGGTGTATTTGCAAAAACAGGTGGTTACTTGGTAAACGGCAGACCACGGAAATTGCATCCCCGGGAATGTGCGAGAATCATGGGGTATCCCGATTCCTATAAAATTTCCCAAAATGCAAATCAAGCGTATCAGCAGTTAGGAAATTCTGTGGTCATTGATGTATTACAGCTTATATCCGTGGAAATAGGAAAAGCCATGAAAGGACTAACTTAACCAGCGGATAAAGCTTTCATCGGAAAGTCCCGGTTGCTTTGCAATCAGTTTTATGGAAAAAATAACATTTGCGTTGTATGTATTGGAAAGCTTTCGGATTTCATATTCCCTATCACGCAGGGAAAACATATATTCATAGTCTCCTAAGAGAAAACGGAGATTGTGCAAATTGTCATCGGATGTAACAAAAAGTTTATTTCCTTCCATGCGGCTGTCGTGGATTGTATAGTGAGATTCAATGTAATTTAGGACAGGAGCCAATTGGCTCTTTCCAACAGAGTTGGAACCGCTTCTTTTAATTCTATATTTTGCAGTAACATCAAAATATTCACGAAATCGATCAATGGGAAGAATTGTATAGTGATTCGTTATGAAAAAAGCAACTCCTTTTTCCCGGTATGTCTGAATAATCCAATTAGAAAAAATAGAGGAATCATCCTCCATAATGATGTCTTTGCCGGCAGTTCCGGCTTCTCTAAACTCGTCAAATTGACTGTTCATGTGTGCTATGATTTTTTCGGCGTAGATATTAATATGGTTGACATTTTTCTGACTGTATTCAAAGGTTCTGGACGAAAGATTCGGCAGTAAGACAAACTGTCCGCATTGTGCAGGGGAGTGTTTGGCATCCATGTAAAAGGAGTTCCCGTGATTAGTTTCTACCAAAATATCAGGAACGGTGGAATCGGCACCGCCTTGATGAATAAAGTGTGCATATGATCTAAATCTGTCGTTTAGGTAATTTGTACATTCGATTTCAAAATCTATCCAGTCTGCCATAGTGATTTCTCCTGTAAATTATTTACAATATAATTTTCGTAGTATCTTTAAAAGTATATCTATATCATACCATGAATGGAAGGAATCGCTATCAGAAAAAGTAAAATTGTGATAAAATAAGAAATAATTGTTTAGGAGAAGATGAGGTGTGGAAATGATATTTTTATTTATAGCACTTGGTATTTGCATTGTTATTTACTTAAAAAGTAATGCTGATTACAAAAAAACAGAATATTATAATCAAACTAAAATTCCTTTATTGGTATTGCGGTTTGATAAAGGGCGTTATGGTGAATATTTAACATATAAATATCTGTCCAAGCTTTCCGGACATAAGCAATATTTGTTTAATTGCTACATTCCGAAAGATAATAATACTACTACGGAATTGGATGTAATACTTCTTCATGATTCAGGAATTTATATTTTTGAGTCGAAAAATTATAGTGGTTGGATATTTGGAACGGAAACCCATAAATATTGGACACAGACTCTTCCGGCGGGAGGAGGAAAAACAAAAAAATCACATTTTCTGAATCCAATTATTCAGAATAAAGGTCATATAAAATGGTTACAAAAATATGTTGGACAAGAAGATTTGCCAATGTATTCGTTTATTATTTTTAGTGATAGATGTACTTTAAAAAATATCAATCTTACAAGCAATACGCATTGGGTAATCAACCGATATGAAATTATGCATGCAGTAAGCAGTAATGCATCTAAGGTTGGGCAAAAGCTTACCGTCGCTGAAATAGATAGTATTTACGAAAAATTATATCCTCTTACACAGATTACAGAAGAACAAAAAAATGTTCATGTTCAACAGATTCGAAAAACTGTAACAGAATTGCCCTCAATATGCCCCAAATGTGGTGCTACTTTAGTACGAAGAACAGCAAAAAAAGGTAGTAGAGCAGGGAAGGATTTTTTGGGATGCTCCAATTATCCTAAATGTAGATATGTAAAGAATATAGATAATTAGCCTTTAAAAACATGGAGGAGCTCAAAGTGGAATTTCACGAAAAGTTACAACAGTTACGAAAACAGAAAAATCTTACACAGGAAGAACTGGCAGAGTTACTATTTGTATCTCGAACAGCCATTTCTAAGTGGGAATCGGGACGGGGACTTCCCAATATAGATTCTTTAAAAGCCATATCTAAAGTATTTTCTATATCTATTGATGAGTTGTTGTCAGGAGAAGAAATTATTCAGGCGGCAGAAAATGAAAAGAGAGAGAATGCTGTTCATTTGAGAAATATTTTATATGGATTGATGGATATTATGTGTGCTGTTTTTTTCTTTGTTCCTATATTCGGAGAAAGAGATGGAAATTATATCCGGTCCGTATCCGTTTTGAATCTGCAATTTATACAAAAATATATGGTTGTTTCTTATATTGTAATTCTGGGGCTGATTGTGCTATATGGATTGTTGGAAATTATATTGCAGAATTTTCAAAACATTTTTTGGAAAAAGAATAGTGCATACATTTCCATGGCACTTACTGTAATAGCTACATTTATTTTTATTATGAGTCAACAGCCGTATCTGGCATTCTTTGAACTGTGGCTATTGATTATCAAAGCGGTTTTGTATATAAAACAACGTTGATACCCTATGTAACATGCCTAAAATCCCATTGATACGCAGAGTGTCACAGAAGTGAAGGAGCGTTTCTTTCGTCCATATATAACCTCGTGCTATGGTTTTGGCGATGTAAAATTCAAAAAAATTCAGGAGGTACGAAGGATGAAAAAAATTCGTAATTATTTTATGGTTTCTGCCGGATTGCTGTTGGCATTTCTGGTATTGTTGTTTTTCGTTTTGCGTGTGGATGTGCAGGGAATTGGACCAAAGGCATCCCCAATTGGGCTGGCAGGCGTCAATGGCTGGGTGTTTCAGAAGACAGGAGTAAATCTGTTATGGTATGAGATTACAGACTGGCTGGGAGTGGTTGCTATATTGGTAGCTTTTTTCTTTGGTGTTTTAGGACTTGTTCAGTTGATAAAAAGAAAAAGCATAAGGAAAGTAGATGCGGATATCTTGCTTTTGGGTGCATTTTATTTCATAATCATAGCAGTATATGTATTTTTTGAAATATTTATTGTGAATTATCGTCCGGTTCTCTTGGGAAAAGAACTGGAGGCATCCTTTCCGTCTTCCCATACGATGATTGTATTTTGTATTATGTCAACTGCCATCCTGCAGTTTCAAAGAAGGATAAAAAAGCCGGGATTGCGAAAAATTCTACAATGGCTGTCTGGAGTAATAATGATAGTGACCATTGTGGGGCGATTGATATCGGGAGTTCATTGGTTTACGGATATTTTGGCAGGATTACTGTTGGGAATGGCATTGGTGATGCTATATGCAGCATTGGTGAAATGGACGGATATATGGCAGAAAAGCAAGTAACACAGGAAATAAAGTATTTATAGAAGAGAGGATGAGTGCCATGCAGAACAACTGGATAAATGACGCAATGTTTTATCATATCTACCCTTTGGGATTTACAGGAGCACCCCGGTACAACGAAGGAGAGAAGACAGCGGGAAACCGTATTTTAAAAGTGTTGGACTGGATTCCCCATCTGAAAGAGCTGGGAATCAATGGGATTTATTTTGGTCCCCTTTTTGAGTCTGTTTCTCACGGCTACGATACTACGGATTATTACCGGATAGACAGCCGTCTGGGTACCAATGAGGATTTCAAACAGGTGGTGGATGCACTTCATGCAGAGGGAATACATGTGATATTAGACGGAGTATTCAATCATGTGGGACGGGAATTTTTTGCCTTTCAGGATGTGAGAAAGAATCTGGAGCATTCGGAATATTGCAGTTGGTTCTGTAACCTCAACTTTTCATGGGAAAGTCCATTAGGAGATCCTTTTGCTTATGAGACATGGCACGGTGCGGCGGAACTGGTAAAGCTGAATCTGGGAAATGAACAGGTATGTCAGCATTTGCTGGGTGCGGTACAGATGTGGATGGAGGAGTTTGGCATTGACGGACTTCGTTTGGATGCGGCAGACTGCGTGGACCGGGAATTTTTCAAAAGACTTCGTCGGGAAACCAAGAGCCGGAGAGAAAATTTCTGGTTAATGGGAGAGATTATCCACGGGGATTATCGTCTGTGGGCAAATGAGGAAATGTTGGATTCTGTAACCAATTATGAGTGCTGGAAAGGGATTTATTCCAGCCACAACGACAAAAATTATTTTGAAATTGCCTATGCATTGAAAAGACAGTTTGGAGCAGGAGGTCTATATCAGGGTATCTGTCTGTATAATTTTGTGGATAACCATGATGTCAGCAGGGTTGCCAACCTTTTAAAAAGAAAGGAAAATCTTGAAAATGTCTATACTCTCTTGTATATGATGCCGGGAGTTCCGTCCATCTATTATGGAAGTGAATGGGGTATTGAGGGAGAAAAGGGACAGGGGATGGATGCGGATTTGCCCCTCCGGCCGGAATTGTCTCTGGAGGAAATGCAAGGAAGAAACACGGAGTTAATCTGGCATATCCAAAAGCTGGCAGAGTGTAGGAAAAATTCCCGAGCCGTACGTTATGGAAGCTACGAAGAGGTTCTGGTAAAAAATGAGCAGTTGGTGTTTGCGAGAAGAGAGGGAGAGGAGTACCGGATTGTGGCACTGAACCTTTCGGAACAGGAGGCGGAGCTGTATTTTTCCTATGGAGGTCAGGAATATCAGTTACAACTGGCACCGTTTACGTCTGAGATATTAGAAGAAAAATAAAGTCGAAAATCCTCCTTTTCTGGCTGGTTTTCTTTACGGAAAGGTGGTACAATAATAACAACACAGGAAACTTGTACGTAAGGAGGAGACAGAGCAATGGGATTTGGAAAACCGGCGAAAAGTACGGATTATATCCGTTCTTTTTCTGAAATGAAAAAAATGGATTATGCTTCAGGGTCAGCGGAGCTGCAGGATGCGTTTACACGGCTTGAAGCAGGAAAAGATAAATTAAAGGAAATCATGAGCAAAAATCTGAGTGCTGTCATGAAGGTAAGCTCTCTGGATTTAGAAATCGGAAATAATGCCAAGAAGATGACCAGCATTACCAAAGACTTGTCTCAGGTATCAGAGGTAATACACAATGCAACCGAGGAGACGGCGGCTACCGCAGGAGAGGTAACTCACGCCCATGAGAATCTGACCAATACCATTATCGAGGTTTCAGAGGAAGCCTCCAACGTATTTAAGAAGATAGAAGCAGGACAGGAGGAGCTGACGGGAATCCGTGAACACTCCACCGGCATGATTACATACTCTGAAGAAATGCAGGCGGATATGACGGAACTTTTGGACATTATCACTCATATGAATGAGGTTATTGAGGGAATCAACTCCATTTCTTCCCAGACAAATCTGTTAGCTTTGAATGCCAGTATTGAAGCGGCAAGAGCCGGAGAGGCAGGAAAAGGCTTTGCAGTGGTAGCGGATGAGATTCGGAATCTGGCGGAAGAAACCAGAGGCCTCACCGGAAATATGGGTGAGTTTGTGGAGCATATCGAAGAAGCTTCTCAAAAAAGTGCCAAAAGTGTGGCTTCGGTTATGAGTTCATTGGAAGAAATCAATGATAAGATTAATGCGGTTTGGAGCATTAATGACGGTAACCAGAAGAGTGTAGGTGCTATTTCGGAATCTATCAGTTCGTTGGCAGCAGTCAGTGAGGAAATCAGCAGCTCTGTCAATGTATTGGAGACGCAGATTACCAGAATCGAAGAGCAGTGTGCCATGATGGATACAGATGCACAGGTGGTACAGGGAGTCAGCGAAAAACTGAACCAGTCCATACAGCCACTGGAGACTGTGGAGAGGGAATTGGACGAATCCATCAAAACCATCGGTCAGATGAGTCTGGATGCTTTTTATATGCCGGAAAACAGTATATTTGCAACCTATGTCAAAAATGCGGTAGATGCACATAAGAAATGGCTTGCCACCTTGGAGCAGATGAAAAATGAACGCACCATTTTAACACTTCAGATGGATGATACAAAATGCGGATTCGGTCATTTCTACTATGCGTTCCATCCGAAAAACGAAGAAGTGTTAAAGCTTTGGGATGGTCTGAAGGACAAGCACAAAGAATTTCACGGTTACGGCAGGAAGATGGTAAAGGCTCTTATGGACGAGCAGTATGACGAGGCAGAACAGATTTACCGGCAGGCGGAGGGCTTTTCTAAGGAGCTGATACATGATTTTGAGGCAATTTTGGCAGTTGTAGAGAAACTCGATACAGAAGACAAAAAGGTATTCAAATAAAATAAAAAAACAGGGATAAAATAAAAATCCTCCTTTACATGACTGTTTTATCATGTTAGTATACTAAAGTGTAAGATAAGACAGATGAGGAGGATTTTTTTATGAAGAAAGCAACGAAATTTGCAGCTTTATTGTTGACGGCGGCAATGGCGTTTACAATGACAGCATGTTCAGACAAAAAAGACACAGATAAAGCAGAAAAGAGCAATTCCGAGGACCAGTTCATCGTAGGTTTTGATGCGGAATATCCGCCATACGGCTACAAGGATGACAATGGCGAGTATGTAGGCTTTGACTTGGATCTGGCAGAAGAAGTCTGCAAACGTAACGGATGGGAATTGGTAAAACAGCCAATCGATTGGGATTCTAAGGATATGGAGCTGAATTCCGGTTCTATCGACTGTATCTGGAATGGATTTACTGTTACAGGACGTGAGGATGACTATACATGGTCAGAGCCTTATGTAGATAATTCCATTGTAGTTGTGGTAGCAGAGGATTCCGGTATCAAGAGCAAAGAAGATTTGGCAGGAAAAGTAGTGGTTGTTCAGGCAGATTCTTCAGGACTTGCAGCTTTGACCGATGAAGAGGACAACGAAGAAAACTTAAAACTGGCAGCAAGCTTTGCAGAGTTACAGCAGGTAGCAGATTACAATACGGCATTTATGAATCTGGAAAGCGGTGCAGTAGATGCCATTGTGGTAGATATCGGAGTAGCAGATTATCAGCTTGCATCCAGAGAAGGTTTTGTAATGTTAGAGGATAAAGTGCGTACAGAGCAGTATGCAGTTGGATTTAAAAAAGGCAACGAAGAGCTTCGTGACAAAGTACAGAAGACCTTAGATGAAATGGTTAAAGACGGAACCTTCGGTGAGATTGCTGAAAAATGGGATTTAACCGACATGGTATGTCTCGGTCAGTAAGGAGCGTTTAAACATGGCAATTGATGTAATGCTGAGAGAATTGCTGTCGGGAATGGGAGCATCCATCTCCATTTTTGTATTGACATTACTTTTTTCTCTGCCCTTGGGGCTTTTGGTGGCGTTTGCAAGAATGTCTAAAATCAAGCCGCTCCAATGGCTGATGAAGATATACATATCCATCATGCGGGGAACACCGCTGATGCTGCAATTGCTGGTGGTATATTTTGGACCGTACTATCTTTTCGGTGTGCGTCTTTCTACGGGATACCGTTTCTATGCCACCATTATCGGTTTCAGTATCAACTATGCAGCTTATTTTGCCGAGATTTACCGGGCAGGTATTCAGTCCATACCGGTAGGACAGTGGGAGGCTGCCAAGGTGTTGGGATATACAAAGACCCAGACTTTCTTTAAAATTATCTTTCCACAGATGGTAAAGCGGGTTCTTCCTCCGGTAACCAATGAAGTCATCACTCTGGTAAAAGATACCTCTCTGGCATTTGTTCTGGCATATGCGGAGATGTTTACCATCGCCAAGCAGATTGCGGCGGCACAGACCACTATGATGCCGTTATTTGTGGCAGGTGTATTTTACTATGTCTTTAATCTAGTGGTGGCGGTATTTATGGAATATCTGGAAAGACGTCTTGCTTATTATCAGTAGGAGAGGGACTATGAAGTTATTAGAGGTAGAGAATTTAAAAAAGAGCTTTGAGGACGTAGATGTCCTCCATGATATTTCCCTTTCGGTGGATGAGGGAGAAGTAGTGGCAATTATCGGACCTTCCGGTTCGGGAAAGTCAACATTGCTCCGGTGCTGTACGGGACTGGAGGAGAAGGACAGCGGAAATATCCGGTATGAGGGTCATTTCGGACTGGTATTTCAGAATTTCAATCTGTTCCCTCATTACAGCGTTCTGAAAAATGTCATGGATGCACCGATTCACGTGCAGAAGCGGGATAAAAAAGAAGTGGAGAAGGAAGCCAGAGAGCTGTTGGAAAAAATGGGGTTATCGGATAAGGCAAAGGCTTATCCCTGTCAGCTTTCCGGCGGACAGCAGCAACGTGTAGCCATTGCCAGAGCATTGGCATTGAAGCCGTCCATTTTGTTTTTCGATGAGCCTACCAGTGCATTGGACCCGGAGTTGACGGGAGAAATCCTAAAGGTTATCAAAGAACTGGCACAGGAAAATATGACAATGGTCATTGTAACCCATGAGATGAGCTTTGCCCGGGATGTGGCAGACCATGTGATTTTCATGGATGGCGGTTATATTGTGGAAGAAGGAGATCCGCGAGAGGTTATCGAGAATCCAAAAGAAGAGCGTACAAAGCAGTTTTTGGCGAGATTTTCACAGGGGTAAAATGAATTCCGGGGGAGGGAGCACACAGATATCTGAGGTGTTCCCCTTGCGGGATTCTTTTTTTTTGCTTATACTAGTAGCGATAGTATCCATAGAATACATGAGAAATTCATGTGTTTTTGCAAGTGATAGAAAAATGATAGAGAAATAGAAAGAGAGACGGTATGAAACAAACCGAGGAAAGAAGAACTTTGAAATGGGATAAGCTGGATAATACGGCACATCTGTTTCCTGTAATAGCAGGAGAGCAGATGTCCAACGTATATCGTATCAGCGTCACATTGACAGAAGAAATAAAACAGGAAGTGTTACAGGAGGCACTGAATATGGTGCTGCCGAAATTCGACCTTTTTAACGTAAGGTTGCGTCAGGGAATCTTTTGGTACTATTTTGAAGAGAATGTAAAAAAAGCACCGAAGGTTATTGAGGAGGAGACCTATCCCTGCCGATTCATTGTACAGAATAAAAACCGGAGCTATCTGTTCCGGGTAACCTATTATAAATACAGGATTAATTTGGAAGTATTCCATGTGCTGACTGACGGCATGGGAGCCATTAACTTTTTGAAGGAGCTGACCTATCAGTATCTCCGTCTGGTACATCCTGAGCTTTGTGAGAAGGTGGGAGGCAATGCACTCAGCAGCGACACTTCCCTAAACAGAGAAGACAGCTTTTTGAAAAATTACAAAAAGAGCCATCAGAAAAGCTATAAGACCGAGAAAGCCTACCTTTTAAAAGGAGAAAAATATAAATCACCGGAATTTGGAGTGATTCACGGATATTTGAATATTCCCCAGCTGAAGGCGGTGTGCAAAGCCAAGGGAGCCAGTATCAATGAGTATTTGGTGGCAGTGTTTGTCTGGAGCGTGTATCAGGAATATATGCACGGAATGCCGAATAAAAAGCCTATCCGTGTGGCAGTTCCGGTAAACCTGCGTCCGTTTTTTAACTCTGTTACCACCAAGAATTTTTTTACCATGGTATCCGCAGAGTTTTTGGCAGAAAAAGAAATCTATACCTTTGAGGAAATTTTAGAGACTGTGCAAAAAAGTCTCAGGGAACAGATTAACAAGGAGCATTTAGAAGAGATTTTTTCCTACAATGTTTCCAATGAAAAGATGTTAATTGCCAGAGCGGTTCCGTTGGTGTTCAAAAAAATAGCCATGCGTTCCGTCTATACCTCGGCGGCATTGGCGAATACTACTACCATTACCAATATTGGCAACATTGCTCTGCGAGAGGAGTATGAGCCGTATGTGAAGCAGTTCCATGCGTTTTTGGCAATGTCCAAGGGACAGAATCTGAAGGGTACGATTTGTTCCTACCAAGATACGTTGGTATTTACCTTTAGTTTTGTATTAAAAGACACTTCCGTGCAAAAGGCATTTTTCCGTAAAATTGCCAGCGACGGAGTAGAAGTATCCATAGAAAGTAACGGGGTGTGCTATGAGTAAATGTAGAAACTGTAATATCAATATTTTAGATCCGGTAAAAGTCTGTCCTCTTTGCCACTGCGTACTGGAAGAGGATGAGCAGGAACCGAAACGTGAAAACATGTATCCCAGCGTCTGGATTCGGGAAAAACGATTTGGACTGATTGTAAGAATTTATGCATTTCTTGCTATTTTGGCAGAAGCGGTGCTGCTGTTTATCAATTATAGACATCAGGAACAAATTTGGTGGAGTGCCATTACAGCAGGAGTATTTCTGTATATTTATTTTGTGCTGAAATTTGTGATTCAGAATGATGCAGGATACCGGGCAAAGATTATCGTGTTAACGGTACTTTCCATTGTGCTGATTTATATGATAGACCGTGTCATCGGATATCGGGGATGGTCTTTGAACTATGTATTGCCGGCAGGAGTCATCATGCTGGATGTGGCAATTTTGCTGTTGATGATTGTCAATTCCCGAAACTGGCCAAGCTATCTGCTGTTTCAGATTTTCTGTATTCTGTGCAGCTTGCTGCCAATTGTTTTGTGGAAAAAAGGCATTATTACCAAACCGTTTTTGAGTGAGATAGCCTTTGCGGCTTCCACCTTCCTGTTTATCGGAACCATCATTATCGGAGGCAGTAAGGCACGGGCGGAATTGAAACGAAGATTTCATGTGAAGTAGGTTGAAATTTTAAATTTCAGGAGGTACCATGAACGATTCAGAAATAAGTATTCAGGGAAAAGTGATAAGAGACTTAATCAGCCGCTTTTCCAATGATTTGCTGATTGGGAAAAAAGTTAAGAGCGGGGAGCTCAGAAAGAAAATTGTAGAATTGGAGCCGGAGTGGAAATGTCCTGAACATCTGCAATATCAGATTCTGGAGATGCCGGACTTTACCATGGAACTGTTGGAACCTATAGAGAAGCAATCCGATAGAATCATTCTTCAGCTCCACGGCGGCGGCTATATTGCGGCTATGAAAAATGCATATCGTTCCTTTGCAGGATTGTACTGTGAATTGGGAAAAGGCTGTAGCGTATTGACCATTGATTACCGGGTAGCACCGGAGCATCCCTACCCGGCGGCATTGGAGGATGCAGTCAGTGCCTATCATTGGATATTGGAGCAGGGATACAAAGAAGAACAGATTGTGGTGGCAGGAGATTCTGCAGGAGGAGGTCTGGCGTTGGCACTTTGCCTCTGGTTAAGGAATCACGGGGAAACGCTTCCGTCGGGAATTATTGCCATGTCACCGTGGACGGACTTGACCATCAGTGGAGAGTCTGTGGAAGAGAATTTTGAGAAAGACCCGTTGTTTGGAAAAACAAGGGACAGTATGTTATATAACAAGGACTACCTTGGAGACAATGACCCGACGAATGAGTATATTTCTCCATTATTTGGTGATTATGAAGGATTTCCACCATTGCTGATACAGGTGGGCTCCTATGAAATGCTCTTAAGCGATTCGACCAGAGTTGCGAAAAAAGCAAAAGAAACTGCCCGACAGATTCCGCTGGAGCGTATCTTACTGGAAACAGACTGTCCGTATATGGCACCGACACCGTTTCGCGGAATGCTGCTGATGCCGGAATCGAAGAAGGCATGGGCAGAGATCAAACGTTTTTTGCATTACTTAGATACAGAAGAGAATGAAATGCAGAACATAAGTAAAGAGGAAAAAGCATAGGATTCTACAGAAAGAAATATACTGTGGAGTTATCATGAAAAAAGCTGCAAAATGGTTGTTATGTATCAATCTGCTGGCATGGACACTGCTGGCAGTTCAGGTTTTGACTGTAAACATGGAGCAAAGAGTCGCACAGAATACGGTTCCTGTTCAAAATGGAGACGTGCAGGCAAAAGGAGAGGACGCAGATGCAGTGAAAAAGAAGGTAGCACTGACTTTTGATGATGGTCCTGATCCGGATTATACGGAGATGCTCTTAGACGGACTGAAAAAGAGAAATGTCAAGGCAACCTTTTTTTTGTTGGGAAAGCAGGCAGAAGCATATCCCGATATCGTAAAACGCATGCATAAAGAAGGGCATATGATAGGAAATCACTCCTATGACCATGTCAATCTAGCGAACCTTTCTAAAACGGATGCGGCAAAGCAGATCCGGATGACAAGTGAGGCAATCCATAAGATTACCGGAGAATATCCGCAGTATTTAAGGCCGCCGTTTGGAAATGAGCCACCGGAATGCAGTTGTGCGAAGAATATGATGACCGTGCTTTGGGACGTGGACCCGCTCGACTGGTGCTGCGGAAGTTCGTCTACGGTCATAGAAAAGGT
>OMAG01000597.1_pt1 | contig 14135 bp, 13 predicted proteins | sample 1673781 | NCBI WGS metagenome assembly OMAG01 (sample SAMEA103958127, study PRJEB25191) | human gut metagenome | biome: human-associated habitat [ENVO:00009003]; feature: intestine environment [ENVO:2100002]; material: feces | place: Germany | collected 2013/2015 | reverse complement strand
CATAATCCGCTTTTGATTTTAAATGCGGCTACGCCGCAAAAGAAAGAGGTTGCGGTTATTCCACAGTCCCCTTGACTTTCTCAGCCGTATCGAGTATGTGAAATGCGTAAGGCAACCGAAAAGGGAAACATCTCACCCGGGGTTCGTAAGGACCGAAAGGGAAACATCTCTTTCGGCGCGGCGGGGCGGGCGGGAACGAAAAGGCTACAGCGGCTAACAGCCGATAGCATAGCGGACGGGCGGACGCAATGGAAAGGACTGGTAATGCAATGAAAATAACGTATAAATTAAAATACGCTGTGCACGAAGCACAGCGCAACGGATATGCGGCGATAACGTCAAAGGCACAAAACGGTAACATACGAATAGTGCCGATACTGGAAATACTTAGAAAGCCTATAGGCTCGGCAGTCGGGCAAGACAGCCGCTACAACATCAGATACAGTCTTGAACCCATAAAAGCAATAGGATTTAAGGCACTGATGAAAAGATACAAATAAGCTAAACAAGTAAGCGTACCGCCCATACGCTATTATACCACAAGTAAAAATGAATTGTCAAGTAAAAGATTTTGAAAGTTAACTTTCAAAACATAAGAAAGGAAAAATAGATATGCCACGAAAAAGGAATATAACCACAATGTCGGAAATGGGCGCAGGTCTGATGCAAGCGTTCAACGCAATCAACAGCCACTTTTACAACGGCGAACTGGAAAAGCCGATAATCACTGTAAAAGAGGGAAAGAAAAAGAACGCTTACGGATGGATTGAAACATCTAAGAACTGGATACAGGGAAAAACGGAACGTTACGAAATCAATATATCGTGCGACTACATCGGAGAACGCACTGTAACTGAAACAATATCAACGTTAATGCACGAAATGGCTCACTTGTACAATATTCAGAACGAAATCAAGGACACATCAAGAGCTGGAATTTACCACAACACGAAATTTAAGGAAACCGCCGAAGCGCACGGACTACAGATAAGCTATAACGAACATATCGGGTGGAGCATAACAAGGCTAACAACCGAAACGGAAAAATGGGTTGATGAGAATATCAACATCAAAGGTTTCAGCGTATATAAGCTGACAAAGGAAAAGATAAGCAAGGGAACGGCGAAGCCCAAGCAATCAATGCGAAAGCTTGTATGCCCCAATTGCGGATTGATAGTCAGAGTTACAAAGCCAAATGTAAAACTATTGTGCGTAGAATGCAATGAGAAATTAAAAGAAGAATAACAATCAAAATGCCCCTACGGTATGACCGTAGGGGTTCGCTTTTTGAGGGAAATTCGCATAGCCCCAGTCTACCCAACTTTTAGGTATAAAAGTTCCTACCGAAAATTGATAGTGCGAATTTCAGCGATAGCAAATATTTACAATGCGGTTAGTCAAGTTTTCATTTTACGAAATTGCGTGTAAAATTCTGTTATACTTCTCCGTTCACCATTATACAATAAATCTGCTGTATTTACAAGCAAAACGGTAAAATAAAATCAGTGCACAACAAGGATACAAACGGTTTTGCGACCTTCAATAATTTGGTGATACCGAAATTATATTTGTATGATATTTTTGTATCTGTGCACTGATTTAAATTTCGTTAAAACTTATACTTCGTTCTTTATAATGTCGATCACACCGTCAAGAGCTTCACATTTTGCGTAAGCCTTGTCGGTTATTTCTGTAGGTACGTCTACAATATCTTTAATGTAGACAGTCTTTATCCCTGAGCTTATACCTGCCTTAAGACCGTTTGTGCTGTCTTCGATAACAAGACAATTTTCCTTGCTGTATCCTGACAACTCAGCCGCTTTAATGAATATTTCAGGGTCGGGTTTGCCTTTTGTAATCTCATCGCCGCCGATTATTCCGTCAAAATATCCGCGGATATCCGAGTGTTCAAGTTCTTTTGCCGCTGAAGCGTGATATGTAGACGTTGCAACGTACATTGCAATGTTGTTTGCTTTAAGGTATGCGCAAAGCTCGCTAAATCCTTGCTTTACCGGAATGCCGTTCTTCTCTTCATATTCGGCAAAATATTGCTTTGCGTGATTCCAGTATTTATCAAACGGATAATCCTCGCCGAGCTCTCCGAGAAAAAGACTTTTCATAGAGGTATAATTAAGCCCTATCGAACGATACGGAAGTGACAAATCAAAAGGCAGACTGTATTTGTCGATAACATGCTGCCACGCCTTAAGCCCTATCCTTTCACTGTCAAGGAGTGTACCGTCCATATCAAATATAACTGCTTTTATCATTTGTTGACCGCTACTATCGCACTGCAACCGTCAAGATGAACACTTCCTGACAGATCTATCTTTTTGCCGGTAATAACGTCCGTATATTCACCGCCGATACCGGGGTTGAAGTCAAAAGGATTATCATCTATATTCAGCAGTGTTACAACGGTTTCACCGTCACAGTCGCGCCTGAACGAGAACTGTCTGTTAAGAAGCTGTAGGGGCGTGTAATCGCCGTGAGCAAGCGCCTTTGAAGATGTACGCAGTTTGCACAGTGCAGCGATCTCACCTGTCAGGTCGGCAACACCCTCAGCCTTGAACTTTTCCTCGTTATATTCTACACGAAGAGCATCGTCACCTTGGTGCTTATCGCCCTCTATACCGTATTCACTGCCGTAATAAACACCCGGGATACCCGGCATTGTGAACAGAAGCGGATAGATAACGGGAAGCTGACGCTTGTTGTTCAGCATTGTAGCAATACGTGAAACATCATGGTTGTCAACGAAGCTGTAAAGAAGCTTTCCTGTATAAAGGCACCACTGCTCTTTTCCAAACTGACGATTGAGTGAATGTGCTATCTCAAACATATTGAGATCATTGAAGCTGGAAAATAAGCCCTTGTAGCATTCGTAGTTCGTCACGCTGTCGAGCATTTCGGAATTCATCCAGCGATTATAATCGCCGTGGAGCGTTTCGCCCATCAGCCAGAAGTCGTTTTTAAGCCATTTGCAATGACCGTGGAGTTCCTTCAAGAAGTTGAGGTCCAGGCAATATGCAACGTCAAGGCGCAGTCCGTCAATATCAAATTCCTTTACCCAGCCTGTAATTACTTCTTTTAAGTACTCCTTAACGGCGGGATTGTAAAGGTTGAGCTTTACAAGCTCATAATGACCTTCCCAGCCCTCGTACCAGAAACCGTCATTATAGCAGGAATTTCCGTCATTTATATGGAACCAGTCGCGGTACTGATTGTTGCCGTTTCTGACTTCAACAAACTTTGTGAAATCTCTGCCGACATGATTGAATACACCGTCAAGGATCACCTTGATATCATTTTCATGCAGTTTTTTGCAAAGTGCGGCAAAGTCTGCGTTTGTGCCGAGCCTGTTGTCTATTTTGGTATAATCCACGGTATCATAGCCGTGTGCAACCGACTGAAAAACAGGACCGAAATAGATAGCGTTGAATCCCATTTCCTTTATGTGAGGAATTGCGTCCTCTATCTTTTTAAGTCTGTTTTCGGTGTTCTCCGAATAATCGTTTGTCTTGGGACATCCACAAAATCCTAAAGGATAAATGTGATATACCGCATAGTTTGAAAAATCGCTCATTAAATTATCTCCCTTGTTTTATTTACACACCTGTTAAGGCGTTAAGTTTAAGCGCTGCTTCAAAGACAGGTAATTCTGTTGCAAAAATGTTGACATTATGCTCTCTGGCCTTTCTGAGAGCTTCCTCATCGGGCTGTACGCCTTCACACACAATAACACATGACGCGCCGGTGTGAACCGCTACGGCAACAGTATTGACATTACCTATGACGGTGAACCATGCGCAGCAATTCAGATTTTTTATCATCACAAGGCTTAAAAGGTCACATGAAAACACATTATTGATAACTCTGTCCTCATTTCCGTTGTTAAGCACTATGAATAATCCGTTTTTGATAAGCTGTCCGACCGTCATTTGTGAAACCTGCCTTTACCGAATTATACGATTTGTGTCGTGTTATATGCAATATGCACAAATCCATTAGCTATTATATCACATTTTGCGACCTGTGTAAAGTTGAAAAACAGGTGTTGAATTTGTAGAAAATGACGGTATTTAGGTCAAAATGGAGTAAATTTATCCGATATCAAATTATCGATTAGTGCAATATTAACAAAGCCATGTGAAAATTTTGAGTACAAATATATAGTGAAATTTTCATAACAAATATGTTATAATTAACATATCCCCCGTGAATCGGCAAGAATTGCGGGTAAAACCAAGGAGGTTATATAATGGGTTCCAAAGAAAAAACAACAGTACCTTTCAATGGCACGCCGGAGCAGGAAAAGGCTCTGCGTGAAATGATCGGTAAGCACAAGGGTCAGCAAGGCGCGCTTATGCCGGTGCTTCAGCAGGCTCAGGAAATCTACGGCTATCTGCCTATAGAGGTTCAGTCGATAATAGCCGAAGAAATGGGTATACCGCTTGAAAAGGTATACGGTGTTTCCACGTTCTACTCACAGTTCTCACTTTATCCTAAGGGTAAGTACAAGATCTCAGTCTGTCTTGGTACTGCCTGCTATGTAAAGGGCTCGGGCGATATATTTGCAAAGCTCTCCGAAAAGCTCGGAATATCGGATGGAAAATGCACACAGGACGGTATTTTCTCGCTTGATGCCTGCCGTTGCATAGGTGCTTGCGGACTTGCTCCCGTAATGACGGTAAATGATGATGTTTACGGTAAGCTTACCGTTGATCAGATCGACGGTATTCTTGCAAAATATACAGAATAATGTTTTCTGAAATTTCTCTTAACATTCTTGATGTAGTGCAAAATTCAATCAGCGCACGGGCTTCTTTAATAGAAATAACCGTTAATATCGACACAAAAGGCGATACGCTTACCGTTGTTATAGAAGATGACGGCTCAGGCATGAGTGCCGAAGAATTGTCGAAAGTCGTTGATCCGTTTTATACTACCGGAAAAACGAGAAATACAGGGCTGGGTGTACCTTTTTTCAAAACTGCATCTGAAATGACCGGCGGTAGCTTTGATATAAGCTCTGAAAAAGGTAAAGGCACTCGGGTAAAGGCTGTTTTTGTGCTGTCAAGCATAGACAGAATGCCGCTCGGAGATATGACGGAAACGCTCATATCTCTTATAAATGCAAACTGCCATATTTTATCTACAACTATTCGACTGACGAAAGAAGCTTCACTCTTGATACGAGGCAGTTAAGAAAAATTCTCGGCAATGTACCGATAAATTTATCGGAAGTGACGGTATTTTTGACCCGTTATCTTTATGATAATACAGCCGAAGTAAGCGGCGGCAAGAAATACTAACACCACGAAAGGATAATTTTAAGATATGAAATCTCTTGAAGAATTAGCTGCTATCCGCGACAAGATGCAGAATGTTGTCAATCTCAGAAATGAAGCGACAGACTGCACAAAGATCGTTGTCGGCATGGCAACCTGCGGAATTGCGGCAGGCGCAAGACCTGTTCTTAAAGCATTTTCCGACGGAATACAGGAAAAAGGCATAAATGATGTAATGGTAATACAGGAAGGCTGCATCGGTCTTTGCCAATTTGAACCAATAGTTGAAGTGACCGCTCCCGGTAAGGAAAAGGTTACTTATGTCAAGATGACACCTGAAAAGGCTGTTGAAGTTATCGAACAGCACATTATCGGCGGCAATGTTGTAACGAAGTACACGATAAACTCCGCTATGTAAAATCTGAAAGGAAACTAATATATGTATCGTTCACAAGTATTGATATGCGGTGGTACCGGATGTACTTCTTCAGGTAGCGATAAGATCGCTAAAAGACTGCAGGAGGAAATCGATAAGAACGGTCTTACCGATGAAGTAATGGTAGTTCGAACAGGCTGTTTCGGTCTGTGCGCGCTCGGTCCTATCATGATAGTTTATCCCGAGGGCACATTCTACTCGATGGTAAAGGAAGATGACATTGCGGAAATCGTTTCCGAGCATCTTCTTAAAGGTCGTGTGGTAACACGTCTTGTATATGATGAAACAATCGGTGAAAATGAAATAAAATCACTTAAGGAAACCAACTTCTATAAAAAGCAACACAGAATTGCACTCAGAAACTGTGGTGTTATAAATCCCGAATGTATAAATGAATATATAGGAAGAAACGGTTATGAGGCACTTGGCAAGGTGCTGAAATCAATGACACCCGATGAAGTTATACAGACAATTCTCGATTCAGGTCTGCGCGGAAGAGGCGGCGGCGGATTCCCCACAGGTAAGAAGTGGCAGCTTGCAAGAAACCTTGTCAAGGATGCCGATCAGAAGTACGTTTGTTGTAACGCCGACGAGGGAGACCCCGGTGCATTCATGGATCGTTCTGTTCTTGAAGGCGATCCCCACGTTGTAATTGAGGCTATGGCAATTGCCGGTTATGCGATCGGCGCTACACAGGGCTATATCTACATTAGAGCGGAATATCCCATCGCCGTACAGCGTTTACAGATAGCTATCAACCAGGCAAGAGAATACGGTCTTCTCGGCAAGAACATTTTTGACAGCGGATTTGACTTTGACCTTGATATAAGACTTGGCGCAGGCGCATTCGTATGCGGCGAGGAAACAGCGCTTATGACTTCGATCGAGGGTAACAGAGGCGAGCCCAGACCCCGTCCTCCATTCCCTGCGGAAAGCGGTCTTTTCAAGAAGCCTACCGTACTCAACAACGTTGAAACATACGCTAACATTCCTCAGATAATCCTTAACGGTGCTGACTGGTTCGCATCTATGGGTACAGAAAAGTCAAAGGGAACAAAGGTATTTGCTCTCGGCGGTAAGATACACAACACGGGACTTGTTGAGGTTCCTATGGGTACTACACTGCGTGAGGTTATTTACGAGATCGGCGGCGGTATCCCCAACGGCAAGGCATTCAAGGCGGCACAGACAGGTGGCCCTTCAGGAGGATGTATACCTGCCGAACACCTTGATATCCCGATCGACTATGACAACCTTATAGCTATCGGCTCAATGATGGGTTCAGGCGGACTTATCGTTATGGACGAGGATAACTGTATGGTAGATATTGCGAAGTTCTTCCTTCAGTTCACCGTTGATGAATCCTGCGGTAAATGTACACCCTGCCGTATCGGTACAAAGCGTCTTTACGAAATGCTCGAAAAGATAACATCGGGCAACGCTACTATGGAAGACCTCGACAAGATGGAGAAGCTGTGCTACTACATCAAGAACAACTCTCTGTGCGGTCTTGGTCAGACAGCTCCCAACCCCGTTTTATCAACTCTGCGCTACTTCAAGGACGAGTATATTGCACACGTTCAGGATAAGAAGTGTCCGGCAGGCGTATGTCAGGATCTGCTCACATACAAGATCATCGACCTTAAATGTAAGGGTTGTACAGCCTGTGCAAGAGGATGCCCTGTCGGTGCAATCTCAGGTACAGTCAAGCAGCCTCACACCATTGACACAACCAAGTGTATCAAGTGCGGTGCTTGTATGGCTAAGTGTAAGTTCGGTGCTATTATTAAGGAATGATCCCGTCTGACGGATCACTGAAAGGAATAAATTTTACTATGGTTAATATAAAGATTAACGGCATAGAGTACTCGGTCGAAGAAGGTACAACTATCCTTGAAGCCTGTCGTCAAAACGGCATCAAAATTCCTACTCTCTGCTGGTTAAAGGATATCAACGCTATCGGCGCGTGCCGTATATGCGTAGTTGAAATGACAGGTGCAAGAAGCCTTGTTGCATCATGCGTATATCCCTTATCAAAGTTTGACGAGGGCAAGAACATTATGACACACTCCCCTGCTGTATTACAGAGCAGAAAGATGACATTACAGCTCCTGCTTTCGGATCACAACATGGACTGCCTTGCGTGCTCCAGAAATGGAAACTGCGAGCTTCAGGAACTGTGTAAGGAGCTCGGTGTTGATGACACTACATATTTTGAGGGCGAAAAGAACGAGTACGATATCGACTACAGCTCAAAGCATATGTTCCGTGACAATAATAAGTGCATTCACTGCCGCCGTTGTATCGCCGCCTGCGACAAGCTCCAGGGTATCGGCGTAATCGGCGCAAACAACAGAGGCTTCAAGACAAGCATTGACTGTGCGTTTGACCTTGATCTTGCCGAAACTGCCTGCGTATCATGCGGTCAGTGTATTACAGCTTGTCCTACAGGTGCGCTTTCAGAAAAGGACGATACAGACAAGGTATGGGACGCACTTGCAGATACCGAAAAGGTAGTTGTAGTACAGACAGCACCCGCAGTAAGAGCATCGCTCGGCGAAGCATTCGGCTACCCTATGGGCACACCCGTTGAGGGCAAGATGGTTGCGGCTCTTCGCAGACTCGGCTTCAACGCTGTATTTGATACAAACTTCGGTGCTGACCTTACTATTATGGAAGAGTCACACGAATTTCTGGACAGAGTTACAAATGGCGGTGTTCTGCCGATGATAACATCATGTTCACCCGGTTGGATAAGATTCTGTGAAGCTTATTTCCCCGAATTTATCCCTAACCTGTCAACCTGCAAGTCACCTCAGCAGATGAACGGCGCTATCACAAAGACATACTGGGCAAAGAAGATGGGAATCGACCCCAAGAACATTGTAAGTGTTTCTGTGATGCCGTGCACAGCTAAGAAATTCGAGATAGGCAGAGAGGATCAGTCTGCGGCAGGCGTTCCCGATGTTGATATCTCTATCACCACAAGAGAGCTTGTTAAGATGATAAATCGTGCAGGCTTACGTTTCAGAGATCTGCCCGACGAGGTTGCCGATTCGCCTTTAGGAAACGGCACCGGCGCGGCTGTAATCTTCGGTGCAACAGGCGGCGTTATGGAGGCGGCTCTTCGTACAGCGGTATGGAAGCTGACAGGCGAAGCTGCTGACAGCCCCGTTGAATTTAAGGACGTAAGAGGTGTTGAGGGCATCAAGACAGCCGAATACAAGGTAGGCGATCTTACTGTAAAGGTAGCTGTTGTATCAGGTCTTGCCAATGCCAAGAAGTTCCTTACCAAAGTTAAGAATGGCGAGGTTGAATGCCACTTCATTGAGATCATGGCTTGTCCCGGCGGCTGCGTAAACGGCGGCGGTCAGGTAATTCAGCCTGCTGATGTTCGCAACTTCACGGATATCCGTGCTGAGCGTGCAAAGGCGCTTTACAGCCTTGATGATGCAAACAAGCTCAGAAAGTCGCATGAAAGCCCCGATGTCAAGGAAGTATACGAAAACTTCCTCGGAGAACCCGGAAGCCACATTGCTCACGAGGTTCTTCATACATCGTATAAGGCAAGCCACTTAAGCAAGTAACACCCATTATATAAAAGCAGGTCGCACTGTCACTAAATCAGTGCGACTTGTCTTTGTTTTGGAAAAAATCACTGACGATAATAAAAGCCGTACAGATACTTTCTGATCTGTATGGCTTTTATTGTTTAAATATGCAGTCTTTTTATAATTTTATAAACGACTGAATTTTCAAGTACAAGCGGAGATTTATGTGCAAAAAATACTATTCCGTTAGCAGGCGCTTTTATCTCCTCGATAACAGTGCCCTCAAACGGATCAAGTATTTCTGCCATTGCTTCACCTTGTTCGACTTCATCACCCGGCTGCTTTATCCTGCGATAAATCCCGCCGCTCTGTGCGTGTATCGACATCAGGTGTTCTTCTTCCAGCGTAGTTGCCATATATCCGCCGTGACTCTGATATTTTATAACGCCCATTCTTGAGAGAAAACGCAATACAGCTCCGACGGCTATATGTGCAGATTCTTCATCAATATGCTCTGTTTCATTTGTATAGATTGAAAAAGCGCTTGTGTCTGAGTTCTGCCAGTTGAAGTTAAGAGTTGCCGTGTCAAACGGTTTTGGTTTTCTGAGAAGAATATAAGGAAGGCCGAACAGATTTGCAAGACCTATATTTTTGTGTTCGGTATCCATCATCCTGACGTGCGGGATAAAGTCGCCCGAAATATAGAATGATGCGAATTGTACACCGTATTGATATTCCTTAATAAAATCAAAAATGCCCGCGGATATTCGCTGAGTTGTTTTGCCGTTTGCGTCACCCGGGAACATTCTGTTAAGATCAGTGTTATCTACCGACCAGAAGCGGCGCTGAATATTCATAGAAAACGGATTGAGTGACGGAATTACCATGATCTGCTTTCCGTGCGCTATATCACCCTTTTTTTCGATGTTTGACAATGCCCTGATTATCTGTGAACATACATATAACTGCTGTACCTCGTTTCCCCGCATAGCTCCTACGATACAACAGGTCTTTTCTCCTTTACCGAATCTGTATCCGTTTATCTCAAAATCATCACGATAAGGAGATTTAAGCGTTACTATATTTTCTTTTGTCATTTTCAGCACCCTCCCAGTATTCTCGCAAGAAGCGAACCTTCGTACACGACAGGATACTCGCGCAAAGTGAATACAATTCCGCTGCACGGTGCAAATATCTCCTGCTCTACCGTTCCTGTAAGAGGGTCAAGTATATCGCCTATATGATCGCCCTTTGATATTCCTGCCCAGTGCTTGATAGTCGGCATATATATACCGGATGTATCGGAATATACAAATGACACGTTGCCATCGGTCGATATTATCGGATGGGATACATTTCTTGTTTCTCCCGCCCATATGCCCATTTTTGACATAAGGTTGAAAATACCGTCAAGCAGCTGATCGCCGTAAGATTTAGTGATACGCATACCTACTCCCATCTCGGCGACCAGAGTGGGTGTTCCTGCTTTATTGAGGCTGTGAGAAAGCGTTGCTTCCATAACTGTAACGCTTGAATGCACCCATATAAAGTCAACGTTCAGCATTTTTGCGTAAGGAAGCAGTTTAGGCGCGGTTTCTTCGGAAATCCTGACCTGAGGAATTTCTCGCAGGAATATATTGCTTGCGTGGATATCGATACATAAGTCGGCACCGTTTATGTCGTTCATAATTGCAGCCGCTATATGCTCGGCAACAGCTCCGTTTTCTGAGCCCGGGAATATCATATTCATATCAAGGTCAAATATCGGCATCTCACGTTTTATAGAATCCATACCGAGCGGGTTCATCGAGGGGTATATATCTACTATTCCTGTAAGCAAATGACCGTTTTCGCTAAGTCTTCTGCTGAGTTCATAACAAACATACTGTCCCTCAAGTTCATCACCATGTATTCCGGTGACAATGCATATTCTTTTTTCATTGCCGGTAAGATTATAAGGTTCAAAATGGTTTTTCTTTATTCTCATTCGTTCGTTTACGGGCAACGAAACAGATACAACATCCTGTAACAAATGATTACCTCCGAATTTTTGATTATAAGATAAGTATATTCGTTTTCCGGGGTCTTGTCAAGATACGACTAAATAAGATACTCAGCGCGTATGCCCAGCACCTGAGCAATTCTGAACGCGTTTTCTACCGAAATAGAGGTAAGCTTTGTCCTGCCGAGCTCATAATTTTCAATGGTCTTGAAGGCGATCTCTGTCTTATCAGAAAGCTCCTTGCGTGATATCCCGCATCTGCCGCGAAAATGGGTGATCCTGTTTTTTACACTGTCAATTTTAACTGTAGTTATCTCTTTGCCGTTTTCGTCATAATATGTACGAGGATTTTTGGCTATGTAACTGTCGATCGCACCCATCAACCTGAGTGGTGAAGCGGCATAGTTCTGCTTTACAAACTTGTCAAGATTGATATCACTTTTGAAAAACTCGCGGTAGTCGCCGGATTGAAGTATGCTTTTTCTTCCGTAGCTGTCAGTCTTGACATCTACATACAACCATTCAATATAGCTTTTAACAAACTCAACGGTATTGTTCATCTTACGTCTGCATTCACTGCAATAGTCGTTTATGCAATCGTTTATCGTGTTCTCGTATATGCCCTGCCTGAATATCACAGTGTCTGTATGCCCGCACGGCTTATGGTAGATCTCTATACTTCCGCCGACATATACATCGTCCTGAAGACCGAAAAGTTGCAGTACATTTATATTATCGTATTCGTTTTCTGCAAGTCTGTCAGCAAACTCTGTCTTGTTCATAATAATTGCCTCCGGATTTCTACACATATAAAAAAGGCACAAAACATTTCTGCTTTGCGCCTTTGCTGATATAATTATACATTAAATTGCGTTGCTTGTCAATAGATTTTGCGCCAAATTTGCAAGAACGGCACGCAAACTATGCATTTTCTGCGGTGCTCACGAATCAAACTGTGAGTTATACAGCTCGGCATAGAAGCCGTTTTTCGCCAAAAGATCCTCGTGATTTCCCTGTTCGATTATATCACCGTCCTTAAGCACGAGTATAAGGTCGGCATCTTTTATCGTTGACAGGCGGTGTGCGATGATGAAGCTTGTTCTGCCCTTCATCAGATTATCCATCGCTTTTTGTATCTGTATCTCTGTGCGGGTATCTACCGAGCTGGTAGCCTCATCAAGTATAAGTATCTTGTTGTTTGCAAGAATTGCTCTTGCAATTGTCAGAAGCTGCTTCTGACCTTGCGATACATTTGACGCTTCTTCGTTAAGTTCCATATCATAGCCACCGGGAAGCGTTCTTATAAAGTGGTCAACGTGAGCTGCCTTTGCGGCGGCGATAACCTCTTCGTCGGTAGCGTCAAGCTTGCCGTAACGGATATTTTCCATAATACTGCCCTTGAACAGCCATGTATCCTGAAGTACCATTCCGAACAGCTCTCTGAGTTCGCTTCTGTCAAAGTCGGCAATATCATATCCGTCAACGAGTATTCTGCCGCTGTTCAGCTCGTAGAAGCGCATGAGCAATTTTACAATTGTGGTCTTTCCTGCACCGGTGGGACCTACTATCGCGATCTTCTGACCCTGCTTTACTTCTGCATTGAAATCGTTGATGATTATCTTTTCCGGGTCGTATCCGAAACGAACATGCTCAAATGTCACATCGCCTGTAATATCAAGAGTCGTTACATTTCTGATATTACCCGATGTATCGGTAAGCATTGCGTGTTGCTTTGCCGTCTGTACCTCTTCGTTTTCGGAAAGAAACTCAAACACACGTTCCGCTGCAGCCGCAGTGGACTGGAGCATACTTGATACCTGTGCAAGCTGAGTTATCGGCTGTGTAAAGTTCTTTACATACTGGATAAACGACAGGATATCGCCGACCATAATAGTCCCGTTTGCGGCGAGGAAACCGCCGAGAACCGCAACTCCCACATATCCGAGATTTCCGACAAAGGTCATTACCGGCATCATTATGCCTGAGAAGAACTGTGATTTCCATGCTGACTTGTATAAAACATCGTTTGCTTTGTCAAAGTCCTTTATAACACGCTCTTCTCTGTTGAATGCCTTTATTATATTATGACCGCCGTATACTTCTTCGATCTGTCCGTTGATATGACCGAGATATTCCTGCTGTGACCTAAAATACTTCTGCGACATCTTTACAACGATCAGTACGAGTATAAGTGATATCGGCAATATCAGAAGCGCAACAAGCGTCATAAGCGGACTTATCGACAGCATCATAATGAGTACGCCGATAATAGTTGTTACAGATGTAACGAGCTGTGTTATGCTCTGGTTCAGGTTCTGCGCCAGAGTATCAACATCGTTTGTTACTCTTGAAAGCGCTTCGCCGTGAGTACTGCGATCAAAATAATTCATAGGCAGACGGTTTATTTTCGCGATAAGCTCCTTACGCAGTCTGTAGCTTACCTTCTGTGAAATTCCAGTCATCAGCCAGCCCTGAATAAATGAACAGATACTGCTGATGAGATAGAAGCCTATAAGAAGAAGCAGTATTGAACCGAGCGCATCAAAATTCACATCACCTGTGCCGTTCACCTTAGCGATAATGCCGTCAAATATTTCGGTTGTGGCATTACCCATCAGCTTAGGTCCGATGATATTAAAAACAGTTGATGTTATTGCAAAAACCACAACAAAAATAAGCGAGAGCTTGTATTCACTCATATATTTTGCGAGTTTTAAGATACTGCCTTTGAAATCCTTTGCCTTTTCCACTGGAGCACCGGGGCCTCTTCTGTGAGAATTACTCATTGTCGGTAACCCCCTTTGCATTGTCTATTGCCGCCTTATTGCCCTTATCGATAATATCTCCTGTAACAG
>OMAG01000596.1_pt1 | contig 14137 bp, 14 predicted proteins | sample 1673781 | NCBI WGS metagenome assembly OMAG01 (sample SAMEA103958127, study PRJEB25191) | human gut metagenome | biome: human-associated habitat [ENVO:00009003]; feature: intestine environment [ENVO:2100002]; material: feces | place: Germany | collected 2013/2015 | reverse complement strand
TTCTGGATGCATGGGGAAAGCAGCTGGGAAACATAGAGAGGGTTTTGTTATGACAGAAACGAAATATATATATTTCCGAAGCAACCGCAGTCCATGGCAGTTTTGGCTTTCATAGCCGTGCTGATCATTTTGTTTCTTGTCCTGATTGTAATGGTACATAGGAGAAACATTTTTTTTTGCATAAACGCGAATTTCCAAAGTGCTCTGAGTCAGCAGTTTATTTAAGTAAGATTTATCATCATCTGTTAAAGAAATAGTTTTAATTGTATTAGGCATGCCGGATTCCGAGGCGTTTGGCGACGTCGGCGTCGATACATTCGGCCATATCGCCTATACCGTGAAAACGATGGAGATCCCGAACCTCAAAAAGCTTGGTATGCTGAACCTCCACCCCACAAAAGATATGCAGTTCGCGGCTTTCGGAGCTGCTATAAAAGATGCTTTTTTCGTAATATCCGTCAAGCAAAAAAGAGAGTTCTGCTGGAGGTTTTCTACTTTTTCCTCTACACTGGAGGAAAAGGGGGAGATGCTTTTGGAACGACCGGTATTCAGCTTTTTTTCAAAACTTATTATGCCGTTGTTTTACGATAAAAAATTTTTGCGTGGTCGCTGGTTTGAGGAATCCAGTCTCGGCTGGACATGGTGCTGGCGAAACTTATGGATGCAGAAGGTAAAGGGCATCAATCGCGATATTCCGTTCCCGGTTTCTTTCCGCAATGAAGTAAGCAGTGCGGAAAATCTGATTTTCGACCCGGATGATATGAACGATTTTAACGCGTTCGGCTGCTATTTTCAGAATTTCGCCGCCAAAATCGTCATTGGCAAAGGCAGTTATATCGCGCCGAATGTCGGTCTTGTCACGGCAAACCATGTGCTGACCGATTTGGAGCAGCATCAGCCCGGCAAAGACATCGTGCTTGGCAAAAACTGCTGGATCGGTATGAATTCCACCGTTTTGCCCGGCGTGGTGTTGGGTGACCACACCGTTGTGGGTGCGGGTTCGGTCGTGACGAAAAGCTTTCCGGAGGGCTGGCAGGTTATTGCCGGGAACCCTGCAAAGGTGATTCGCAAGCTCGAGAAACCGACAGGAAATGAAAATCAAAACAAGACGATAGTTTAATAGGTGATACAAAAGAAAGCCGCTGCGGCCTCCCACACGGGAAACCGCAGCGGCTTTCTTCTATATAGGGATATGAACGTGTAATTCAAACTTACAGGCGATACAGCTTTTCGCCCACCCAGTACCGTTCTGCAAACCGCGAGGAAGCGCAGAACTGATTTGATTTTTGTAAAACTGTTTTGGGTTGACACGGTGAAAAAAAGCAGTATATAATAATACTGCGAAGCAGGAGGTTTTATGAACCATCTGCTATCCTGCCAAACTCTGTCTCTCAAAATCAAAACACAGCTTACCCGCATCACGGAAAGCCGGAAAACGCATCCGGCAGAGAACTTCCCCGAAGACGACCTCGAAAAGCTCCGGAAATATCTCATCGCCGAAATTCAAAAGTGAGGGAAAATATGAAAGGCTCCAAAACGCTCTACGTCTCCGATTTAGACGGCACCTTGCTGCGCCGCGACCAAACCGTCTCGCCGTTCACGGCGGAAACGATCAACACGCTGACGGCGCGCGGCATGCTATTTTCCTACGCCACGGCGCGCTCGCTCGTCACCGCGAAACAGGTCACCAAGGGGCTCAACACGCACTTTCCGCTCATCATCTATAACGGCGCATTCGTGCGCGATAACGTCACAGAGGAAATTTTGCTCGCAAATTACTTTGACGCTTCCGTGTACGCGGTTTTAGATGAACTCTTCAAGGCGAATATCTACCCCATCGTGTACGCAAATGTGGACGGAAAAGAGCATTTTTCCTTTATCTATGAAAAGTGCACGCCCGGCCTGAAAGGCTTTGCCGATACCCGCGTAAACGACCCCCGTACCCGCGAGGTGTATACGACGGAAGAGCTCACGCGTGGAGATCTTTTCTACATCACCTGCATCGGCGACCCGCAAAAACTCGCGCCATTTTACGAAAAATACCGCGAAACCTACCACGTCGTCTACTCCAAAGATATTTACTCCGGCGAGCAGTGGCTCGAGATCATGCCGAAAACCGCCTCCAAAGCGAACGCCGTCCGCGAGTTGAAGGAGAAGCTCGGCTGCGAAAAGCTCGTCGTCTTCGGCGACGGCAAAAACGACCTTGATATGTTCCACGCTGCGGACGAAGCCTACGCTGTTCAAAACGCCGACAAAGAACTGAAAGCCGCCGCCACCGCCATCATCGGCAGCAACAACGAAGACGGCGTAGCCAAATGGCTTTTGGAGCACGCATTTTTTTAAATCCCGGAGGAAAATATGTACATTTATTACCCAAGCTGTAACTTTAGCGCTGCAAGTCCCGCAACGGCAAAAAAAGTCAAAGCGTTTTTTGAAAAGCAAATGCCGGTTGCCGGCTGCTGCCGCGTCGACAAAAGAGAGATTTCCCCTGCGGATATCGCGCTTTACATCTGTCAGGCATGCCGCGAAACGCTCGAAGACAAAGTGAAAACGCAGTCGATGTGGGAATATCTCGATGCCTTAAAAGATTTCAACTTTCCGAACCTAAACTGTCAAAAATTCTATGTGCAGGATTGCTGGCGCGACCGCAATCACCCGGAGATCCACGAAGCCGTGCGCAGCCTTTTAAAGAAAATGCACGCGGAAGTGATAGAGATCGAACATAACCGTGAAAAATCCATATTCTGCGGCAACCTGCATTACGAAACGGATGATCCGCGTCTCAAAAACTACCCGAACACCCCGCTGTACAAGCTGCCCGAAGACCTGCAAACCTCTCTCATGCAGCATTATGCCGCGCAGTTTGACCCCCAAATCCCGGTGCTGTGCTACTGCAACCGCTGTTATGAATGCCTTCGCATGGGCGGTGCAACCGCCGTTCACCTGCTCGATATCGCTTTTTCTGAAATGTAAAGACAGATTTGTTTCCTTTCAGACAGGAAACGAACCGCAAAATCGCCTATACTGAATACAGCGACAGAGGAAAGGGGAGAGCGTAAATGGAGTGGCTGACGGTCATCAAGGATGCGATCGAGTACATGGAGCAAAACCTGCTCACCGTCACGGGTCCGGAGGAGGTCGCAAAGCACGCGCACATCTCAACGATCTACCTGCAGCGCGGCTTTCAAGTCTTAACGGGCTACACGCTTGGCGAGTACATCCGCAACCGCCGTCTGTTTGAGGCCGGCTTAAAGCTCACGCAGACCGACGAAAAGGTCATAGACATCGCGCTCGAATACGGTTACGAAACGCCGGAAAGCTTCACAAAGGCATTCACACGCTTTCACGGCACGACGCCAATCGAGGTGCGCCGCGATCGCTCCAAAATGCAGCTTTTTCTCCCGCTTCATGTCAGCATCAAGATTCAGGGAGGCAGCAAAATGAATTACACCGTAGAAAAAACAGAAGCATTCACCGTCATCGGCTTCGAGCGCCTGTTCTCGTTTGAGACATCGTATAAGGAAATCCCCGATTTCTGGGCGGAAATGTACAAAATCTACGCGCCGAACATCTTCGCGGGCAAGGGCCCGAAAACCGAAGTTGAGCACGCCATCATGGAAAACTACATCGGTGAATTTGGCGTCTGCATTGAGGATGCGCCTGCGCCCGGCAAGTTCCGCTACATGATCGCGGGCCCATATCAGGGCGGCAAGGTGCCGCAGGGCATGAAGCTCTACACCGTGCCCGCAAACATGTGGGCAAAATTCGCGTGTGTCGGCGCGCTGCCGAACGCCATGCAGAGCGTGAACACCAAGGTCTGGAGCGAGTGGCTGCCCGGCAACAAGGAGTACGACCTTGCCGGCAAGTACAATATCGAGTGGTATTCCGCAGACGGTGACCCGGACAGCGCCGACTACGAGTCCGCTATCTGGATCCCCGTTATCCCGAAAAAGTAAAATCTTATCACGCCATAAGAAAACTGCCCTGCCGATGCGCAAAACACCGGCAGGGCATCTCCTATTTTATGTCGGTTCCCGGGTAAAACCGTGCCAAAATTTCGTCAACCGTCATGCCGCCTTCCGCAAGCGTTATGGCGGCCGCTTGACTCATGCCCACACCGTGCCCATAGCCGAGCGCCGTAAATGTGAACGCGCCGTTTTCATACGTCACCGTAAAACTCGCGCTGCGTAAACCGAGCGCCTCCCGCACATGCACGCCTGTCATTTCTACCCCGCAGACCGTAAGCTTTTCCACATATCCCGTGTCAAAATATTGAATATCCGAGAACCATTTTCCCGGCGCATCGTCAAATGAAATTTCCGAGAAATCAGCTCGTATCTCGTCTTCCGTAAACGTTGTCGCGCTCTGAAACCCCTGTGCCAAAAGGTCGCTCGGGCACGCTACAGCGGTGAGGTACGGGTAGCTTTTTTCCGGCCACACGTTTTCAAACGGCTGCGTGCACCCGGCAGAAATCGCAAAATAACACGCGTTGATCGGCTCGTTTTCAAAATATATTTCCGTGTCGAGCACCGATAAGCACAGCGCCCGCACGCGGTTTTGTTCTTCGTCCGTCAGCCCCGCATCAACCGTGTAGATGCTCTTTTCCGCGCTGTCACAGGTAAAATCAAAATCTTTCCCCGTGTTTTCCCGCCGCTTGCGGTCATAGAGCGTGTGTATCGCGATGATTTGCGCCTTTAACGCCTCGTCGGGGGCAGAAACAGCCATCTCACACGGCAGCGCCCCGCAGAAAATCCAGATCGTTCACTGTGCGGACCGTCTCTGTTGCCGCGTCGTAAATGCGAAAAACCGATTCGCTTTTTGCCGTGCCGCTCTCCGCAAACAGCAGCGGCGTTACCGCGCAAAACAGATACAGCGCACCCCAAAATGCGAAAAACCTGCGTACCGGCCATTTTGATTTCAGCTTCATTTTACACCTCAATATGAAAAAACTTATTGTCACTCATGCAATATTTTGTGCTAAATTTATTTTTTGTAGAATAAATCAAGATAAAAATGAAAGATATTGAGTTTCATAATTCAAAAATGCTTGACGAAACCGCAACTCTGCGCTATTATATATCTACTACGCGAAAATGTGCGGAACGCAGTGCGAAGAGCCGCGCAGGAAAGGATGAGCAGTTTTGGAAAGATTGATAAACGAAAGTGCAAGCAGCACAACGGTCAGCGAGCTTTGCGCCGAGTATCGTGCCAATAACCAGATTACCAAGGATGAATACGAGCTTTACCACGTCAAACGCGGCCTGCGCAACCGCGACGGCACCGGCGTCATGGCCGGCCTTACGCACGTCTGTAACGTGCACGGCTACCTCATCAGCGACGGCGTGAAGATTCCGGATAGCGGCCGCCTCACATACCGCAGCATGAATGTCGTGGACATCATCAACGGCTGCCGCGCGGAAGGCCGTTTCGGCTTTGAAGAAGTCGTGTGGCTTTTGATCTTCGGCAAGCTGCCCGATGAGCGTCAGTATAACCGCATTTGCCAGCTCCTTTACGAAAACCGCGAGCTGCCGGAATACTTCCCCGAGGACGTCATTATGAAAAACCCGTCGCGCGACGTGATGAATAAGCTCGCGCGTGCCGTTTTGACGCTCTATTCCTACGATGACGACCCGGACGATCTCTCGCTCGAAAATAACATGCGCCAAAGCATCTCGCTCATTGCGCGTATGCCGGCCATCATGACGTATGCCTATCAGGTCAAGCGTCGCCATTATGATAAACAGACGATGTTTTTCCACCCGTTCGAGCCGCAGCACAAAACGGCGGAGGCCATTTTGAATGCCCTGCGCGAGGATCGCCAATTCACGCACGAGGAAGCCCAGCTGCTCGACCTTTGCATGGTGCTCCACGCAGAGCACGGCGGCGGTAACAACTCCACATTTACCACGCGTGTGCTTTCCTCCGCGCAAACGGATATCTACTCCACCATCGCCGCAGCTATCGGCTCTCTGAAGGGCTTCCGTCACGGCGGCGCGAACCACAAGGTGCGCCAGATGATGACGGACATCATGCAGAATGTGCAGCACTGGGATAGCGATGACGAAGTGGAAAACTACCTCGAGCGCATTTTGCGCCGCGAGGTGGGGGACAAGAGCGGCCTCATCTACGGCATCGGTCACGCCATTTACACATTGTCCGATCCGCGTGCCGTCGAGCTCAAAAAACAGGCGCGTTCCCTCGCCGCCAAAACCGGCTACGCCGACCAGTTCGCGCTGTATGAGCGCATCGAGCGCTTAGCGCCGGACGCGTTCCATAAAGTTACGGGGAACGAGAAAGTAGTATGCGCCAACGTCGATTTTTATTCCGGGCTCGTCTATGAGATGCTCGGCATTCCGGAGGATCTCTACACGCCCATGTTCGCCGTTTCGCGCATCTCCGGCTGGTGCGCCCACCGCATCGAGGAGCTCACAACGGGCGGCCGCATCATCCGCCCGGCGTACCGCGCGCTGCCCACCGGTCAGACCTACATCCCGCTCAAGGACCGTCATTACGATACAAAGTCCGTTTTGTAAATAAAGCGGCATAAAAGCCCAAAACGGCTTGCTTTTTGCCGTTATTGCCCGTATAATCAAATTCAGAAAGCAGCAAGGTGTGTGCGATGGCCCTGTCTTCGCCCGCACCTTTCCGTTTGTATAATTCCATTAAATCTCGTTTCTCTACGAAAGGAAGAGGGGGTAAAATCCATGAAAGCACCCATCACATTTGCCATCGCCGGCTTCGGCGACCGCGGCAGCACATACGCTTCCATGCAGAAGCTTTTCCCGGACCGCATGAAGGTCGTCGCCGTGGCGGATATCAACCCGGAAAAGGTACAAAAAGCGAAAGAGCTCTACGGCATCAAGGATGAGCTTTGCTTCACGAGCGCAGAGGAAATGCTCGCGCAGGATAAGCTTGCCGATGTCATGGTCGTTTCCACCATGGATCGCCAGCACGTCAACCACGCTATTCCGGCGCTTGAAAAGGGCTATAATATCCTGATGGAAAAGCCGATCTCCCCGGATCTTCAGGAGTGCAAGCGTATCATCGAGGTTGCAAAGCACTGCCCCGGCAAGATCATCGTATGTCATGTTCTGCGCTATACCACGTTCTATAATACATTAAAGTCCATTCTCGACAGCAAAAAAATCGGCGATGTCGTCTCCGTCTGTGCAAACGAGAACGTCGGCTACTGGCACCAGGCGCACTCCTTTGTGCGCGGCAACTGGCGCAACAGTGACCAGACAAGCCCCATGATCCTCCAGAAGTGCTGCCACGATATGGATATCTACACCTGGCTGCTCGGCAAAAAGTGTAAGGCCATTTCCTCCGTCGGCGATACGCACCTCTTCAAAAAGGAGTGCGCACCGGAGGGCGCAACGCCGTACTGCCTCGGCGGCTGCAAAGCGAAGGAAAACTGCAAGTTCGACGCCGAGAAGATCTACATCACGAACCCCGCAACGGGTATCCGCAACGGCAATACGTGGATGGCGGGCGTTGCCTGCGGCGTGAACCCCACTGAAGAGCGCACCTATGAAGCACTGAAAAACGGTCAGTACGGCCGCTGCGTCTATATGTGCGACAACAACGTCGTCGACCACCAGCAGACGAACCTCCTCTTCGAGGACGGCACAACCATGAGCTTCACCATGTGCGCGTTCACCGAAAAGTGCTACCGTTATTTCAAGGCCATGGGCACGAACGGTGAGATCGAAGCCGATATGCTCTCGAATAAAATCCACGTCCGCGTCTTCGGCGAGCCGGAAGAAATCATCGATGTTAAGCTCCTTGCAAACGACCTCAAGGGTCACGGCGGCGGCGACAGCGGCATCGTGAACGACTTCCTCGATATGCTCATCAACGAGACCGAAGCCACCGAGCGCACCACAACGCTGGAGCACTCCCTCGAAAGCCACTTCATGGCGCTCGCAGCCGAAGAATCCCGCCTCCGCGGCGGCGAGCTCATCAACATGGATGCGTTCAAAAACGGCAAGTGATTTAACAATCTGAACATAAAAAGTCCTGCACGCATTATAAGCTGTGCAGGATTTTTACTATATTCAATTTAATATTTCATCACAAATACGTGTCCACAACGGCCTGCGTCTCATCGCGCTTTGCTTCCATTTCCGCCACAAGGTGGAACTGGTTGCGTGCGCGGTCTAAGTTGTGCTGCGGGTACTTCGTCTTAAAGTACACATCGCCGTTCAGGTAGTCCGCAAGGAAGCGGATGCCCACCTCAAACGTCATCAGCTTCGCACCGTCCGGCAGCGTGCGGATTTCCGTCTCGGTCAGCGCCTTGCCGGCTTCGCCGAGAAAGCCTTCCGTGTACGCCTTAAAGAGCGGCACGCTGAAGTGCACCTTCGTCAGATCGGTTTCGTCCTCCGCACCGGTGGAAGCGCCCGCGCGGATGGAATCACCGAAGTCAAACGCCGCAAGGCCCGGCATCACCGTGTCAAGATCGATGACGCACACCGCGTCACCCGTCGCGTTATCGATCAAAACGTTGCTCATTTTCGTGTCGTTGTGCGTCACCTTCAGCGGCAGCTTGCCCTCCTCAAGCAGGTTCATCAAAAGCCCGCAGTCCGTTTCGCGTGCCTTTGCAAATTCCAGCTCGGCCGCAACATTCTTTAAGCGCCCGGCTTTATCCGCACGTACCGCGTCCATCAGTTGCCGGAAGCGCGCCGGGGTGTCGTGAAAGTGCGGGATGACCTCGTGCAGCGTCTCTGCCGGGTAATCAGAGAGCATGTTCTGAAACGCACCGAACGCCGCGCCGGATTTTTTCAGCATCTCCGGAGATTCCGCAAAGTCATACGCCGTTGTGTTCTCCAAATTGATCGTTGAGCGCCAGTAGTTGCCCTCACTGTCGATATAATAATCCTTGCCGTCGTTCGTCTTTAAAACCGTCAGCGTGCCGCGCTTCGGGTCTTTGCCGGCCTTTTCAAGCTTCTCTGCCAAAAATTTCGTCACGTGCACCATGTTGTCCATGATCTCATCCGGGTGTGGGAACACATACCCGTTCACGCGCTGCAAAACAAAGTTGCCCTTTTCCGTGCGCGCCAGAAACGTGTCGTTGATGTGCCCGCCGCCGTACGGTTCAATGGAGCTTACACAGTCGCCGTAAAAATACGCCTTTGCGGCCTCGTTATAAAGAATTCCCTTTTTGTCCGCCATGTTTTATCCCCTTAGAGTAAATTTAAAACCGTCAATTATTGATGATGATGCGCAAGATTTCGGAACCGCCCGCCGCGGAAAGATCCATCGCGCCGCTGTACCGCTCCAAAATGCCGCGTACCACTTCCATGCCGAGCACCTGCGGCTTTTTCGGCTCAAACAGCTTATGTACAAGGTCGTTCACGGAGCTCTTCGTCGCCGGTGTGCGCTTTTTCTGCTTTTTCTGCGCCGAGTACACCGCCTCAAACGTGATGCGGTTTTCCACCGGCAGCGCTGTGATGCGCACACGCGGCTCCTCTGCGCCGGAGTGCTCCGCGCAGTCGATGGCGTGCGTCAGCATGTCGTTCAGAATCGCGCAGAATTCAATGGTTTTCAGCCGCACCGCGCCAAGCTCCACATTGCTTTCCAAAACGATGCCGCAGTGTGCCGCGTAGGCCGCCTTGCCCGCCAGCACTGCATTCACATACGGGTTTTCGCTGTATCGCTGTAAATACGGATCGTGCAGAACTGTTTCCTCTTTGATGATATTCAGTACGCCTTCACAGCTGCCGTTCTGTGCCTCAGCCGCGATCTCATGCAAAACAAAATCATGGTGCTCCTGCGCGTTCTTTGCGTTTGTCACGTTACCCACCATCGCGCGGAAATAATCCGCCTCCGCGCCGAGCAGCTGCTCGCGGTGCTCCGCCGTGCAGGCACTCTCCTGGTACTTTGCCGCGTTAAACGCCGCACGCACCGTAAACGCCAAAACAAGGTACAGCGCCGCTGTCAGAATAAGGCGCTGCGTTACGCTGTTCAGCCCGAAAAAAGTCGGCAAAATTCCATTTGCGCAGAATAAACAGACAACAAGCGCCGCACAAAGCCCCACAGACAGCACCGAAACGCCGCGCTGTGCAAAATAGCGAAACGGGTGTGCCAGCGTCATAAAAGAGAGGAATGTCAGCACAATGTACAGTAAGCTGCCGATGACCGCCGACCATACGCCGTCGCCCGCAAACGGCAGCGCTTTCAAAAGCGTGGTCGTCACGGGAAGCAAAAAGGCGTAATTGCAGATCATCAAAAGAGAAAGGCTCAGCTTTTGCGCTAAATTGTTCGTGTAGAGGAATACCGCCGCAACCAGCAATAAGAGCACATTCATGCCGTTGCCGAACTGCCCCGTCGCGTCGTTAAAGGCAGGGGAGAGCAGCAGATTCAACAAAATAGAAAGCACAAACACGCCGCCCGAAACAATGGCCTCTGCCAGCAGCCGAAAGCGGCTGTTTAAAACCGTCAATAATAAAAGTGCATTGCACAGAAAAACGACCGGTAAAAGCATTTTGAAACGCCTCACTTTTCCAAGTTTGTGTGCGCGAACCCCTAAATCGCACACAATTTTTTTCAGTATACCATATTTGGCCGCTTCTTTCAACAAATTCCACAAAGAAATGTTCCGCAGCACGAATTTTTCGACACTACGGAACACATTTATGCATTATACAATTCTATATCTCTTAAAAATCATCCCATGCGGCGGTTCTGCTTGCCGGTGACAGATTCAATCTCAATGCACCACACACCCGTCGATTTCGGCCCCGTTTCCACGCAGCCGGTTTCCTCTTTCGTCAAACTCGGCACAAAACGGTCGCAAAGCAGACGCAGCGCATGGCGTTTTTCATCAAAATCGGTTACTTCTGTCACTTTGCCGCGCACCACAGTGGAGGTATAGAGCGTCGTCAGCCCCTTTTCGTAGATCGTCGGGTTTTCCACAAACAGCAGGCAAACCTGCGGATTTTCGTGCAGAGAGTCGACCTTCAGCCCCGCCATCGCGCTGTGGAAGAACAGCTTCTCGCCGTCACGCACCACGTTCAGTGCCACCGCATACGGCGTGCCGTCCGTCGCAATAAGGGAAAGTGTGCCGTAAGCGCAGCGGTCAATGACCGCAAGCGCATCCTCGCGGGAAATCGCGCGGTCGGCGCGGCGCATTTTGGTCATGTCTGGTTTTGCCATATCCATCAATTCAAAACAACTCCTTGTCCTTTGTTGGCTTTAGTATAGCATTGCATAGTGCCGAAAACAACCGTTTTCAAAAAAACGCGAACTTTCGACGAGAAATTGCCAAATTTCGCTGTGAAATTGCCAAATTTCGCATAAGCCCTTGTTTTATTCCGGGTTTTACAGTATATTTAATTGGTATGACTTTCGGAAAGGAGCGCAATGGACTGCACGGCAGTCCATATCTGTATATATGGAAAACACAGAAGCAAAAAGAAACATCAAGCTCATCGCGTTCGATCTGGACGGCACCACACTGCACGGCTTCGCGGAGCTTTCAGAGCGCAACCGCCGCGCCATGGAAAAGGCGAACGACGCAGACATTCTGGTCGTTCCGGCCACAGGACGCGTGCGCAATTTTATTCCGCCGTGCCTCACCGAGCTGCCGTTTATCCGCTACGCCATCACCTCAAACGGCGGCGCCGTGTGGGATATTCTGGAAAACAAAGTGCTCTGCACCGATCTCATTCCCACCGAGACCGCGCTCGAAGTGCAGAAAATTTTTGACGATTACGAGCTTTATGTGGAATACTACGTGCACGGGCGCGGCGTTACAAAGCGCGGCAACCCGGATAAAGCCCGCACCATTTTCGGCTTCCCGGAAGAAAAATATTACTTCCTCACAAAAGATTATACGTTCACGGACAACCTCTCCGCGTATTTAAAAGAAACGCACGCCGAGCCGGAAAAGATCAATATGATGTTCATCCCGGAAAGCGTCCGCCCGGAAATTTTGGCCCGCCTGCAAAAGTTAGGCGGCATCGAGCTTACATTCTCGAACGTCGATAACATCGAGATCAATAAAAAGGGCTGCGATAAGGGCACCGCACTGTATTCGCTCTGCAAGGTCCTCGGCATCGATCCCAAAAACACCATGGCGGCGGGCGATAACGGCAACGACCTCGGCATGCTGAAAGCCGCAGGCTTCGCCGCCGTCGTCGGCAACGGCATAGAGGAAGCGAAAGCGATTGCCGACGCCGTCGTCGCACCGTGTATCGAAGACGGCTTCGCGGAAGCCGTGGAGCGGTTTGCACTGAGATAAAAAGAAAAATATAAAAGCACCATTTGAAAGGAACCAAACTATGCTGAATGTCAACGGGGTCGCCATCAATTTTGATGGTCAGAACCTCTTTTCAAACGTCAATCTCCAGTTTTTGCCGGGCAACTGCTACGGCATCATCGGCGCAAACGGCGCGGGTAAATCCACCTTCCTGCGTATTTTGTCCGGCGATTTAGAGCCCAGTAAGGGCGAGGTCACATTTGACCCCAAATACAGAATGTCCGTTCTGAAACAGGACCACTTTGCTTACGAAGACCAAACCATTTTTGATACCATCATGCAGGGCAATGCAAGGCTGTATGAGATCGCACAGGAAAAAGACGCGCTGTACGCAAAGCCCGATTTTGATGAAGAAGACGGCAACCGCGCCGCCGAGCTTGAAGCCGAGTTCTCCGAGCTCAACGGTTGGGACGCCGAGACCGAAGCCGCAAAGCTCATGCAGGGTCTCGGCCTCGACAGCAACGATATGTATAACACCATGAGCACTCTGAACCAGACCGAAAAGGTTAAAGTGCTCCTGGCCCGCGCGCTGTTCGGCCAGCCGGATATGATTCTCCTTGACGAACCGACGAACGGCCTCGATGCCAAAGCCATCACATGGTTAGAGGATTTTCTCATTGAGTACGAGGGCACCGTCATCGTTGTCTCCCATGACCGCCACTTTTTAAATAACGTCTGCACCCATATTGTCGATGTCGATTACGGCAAGATCAAAATGTACGTCGGCAACTACGACTTCTGGTATGAGTCGAGCCAGCTCATGCAGCGCATGATGCGCGACCAGAACCGCAAGGCGGAGGAAAAAATCAAGGAGCTCCAGAACTTCATCCAGCGCTTCTCCGCAAATAAATCGAAGTCCCGTCAGGCGACGTCCAGAAAGAAGCTGCTCGATAAGATCACCGTCGAAGAAATGCCCGCGTCCTCCCGCCGCTACCCGTATGTCGGCTTTACGATGGACAGAGAGCTCGGCAAAGATGTCCTCACCGTCTCGGGCCTTACAAAGACCGTAGACGGTGTAAAGGTGCTTGATAACGTCACGTTCACCGTCGGCCGCACGGATAAAATCGCGTTCACCGCATCAAACGAGTTCGCCGTGCCGACGCTTTTCAAAATCTTAATGGGCGAGCTGGAGCCGGACGCCGGCACATTCAAGTGGGGCGTTTCAACGAGTCAGTCCTATTTCCCGCAGGATAATTCCGCCTATTTCACCGATACGGAAGATTCCATCATCCGCTGGCTCGAGCAATATTCCAAAGACACCACCGAAACGTATCTGCGCGGTTTCCTCGGCAAAATGCTGTTCTCCGGCGAAGACGTCTATAAGCCCGTGCAGGTGCTTTCCGGCGGCGAAAAGGCGCTTGTGGCAATTTCGCTTTACTTTGCGATCATGCGCGTGAATCCACCGTCGTTCTGTATGCTCGACGAGATCGAAGCTGCGCTGGATGACGTAAATGTCGTGCGCTTTGCAAATTACCTGCGCCGCATGAACCAAAAGACACAGTTCATCGTCATCACGCACCGCCGCGGCACGATGGAAGAAGCTGATATGCTCTACGGCGTGACGATGCAGGACCAGGGCATTTCGAAACTCTTGGCACTGCACGCACACGAAGCGCAGGAAAAACTGGGTATAACAACATAAATTCGGAAAAGAGGTGCCTGAATGGGCTTTTTTGATAAGATCAAAGCGGGACTGAAAAAAACAAGAGACAGCATCACCGGGCAGATTAACAGCATGCTCCACGCGTTCACAAAGATCGATGAGGAGCTGTTTGAGGAGCTTGAGGAGCTGCTTGTCATGGCGGACGTCGGCATGAACACCGCGACCGAAATCTGCGATACGCTCCGCGCACGCGTGAAAGAGCGCGGCGTCACAGA
>OMAG01000589.1_pt1 | contig 14279 bp, 9 predicted proteins | sample 1673781 | NCBI WGS metagenome assembly OMAG01 (sample SAMEA103958127, study PRJEB25191) | human gut metagenome | biome: human-associated habitat [ENVO:00009003]; feature: intestine environment [ENVO:2100002]; material: feces | place: Germany | collected 2013/2015 | reverse complement strand
GCGAGGGCGGCATCGAAAGCTACGAGATCGTTTATACCGCTCCCGGCCGCGAATTTGAATTCATGACCGCCTCGCATCCCTTCCTTGACCGCCAATCCGTCATAGTCAACGCCGATTATGTGACAATGGACAGCGGCACAGGCTGCGTACACACTGCTCCTGGCTTTGGTGCAGACGACTTCAACACCTGCAAAAAGTACGGCATCGACATCATAGTTCCTGTCGATGACCGCGGATATCAGACTGCCGATGCCGGTAAATACGCCGGTATGTATTACGAAAAATCCAACGAAGCGATCCTTGCCGATATGAAGGAAAGCGGCGCATTGTTCGCCAGCGAAGAGGTCGTTCACTCCTACCCGCACTGCTGGCGTTGCGCCACCCCGCTGATCTACAAGCCGGTGAGCTCCTGGTTCGTGGCCGTCACCAAGATCAAGGACCGTCTGCTCGAACTCAACCAGCAGATCAATTGGATTCCAGGCAATGTGAAGGACGGCCAGTTCGGCAAGTGGCTGGCGAACGCACGCGATTGGTCGATCTCCCGCAACCGCTTCTGGGGCTCCCCGATTCCGGTGTGGGTCTCCGACGATCCGAAGTACCCGCGCGTGGACGTGTACGGCTCGCTGGACGAGCTCAAGGCCGATTTCGGCGATTACCCGCGCGACAAGGACGGCAATATCAACATGCACCGTCCGTACATCGACGAGCTGACCCGCGTCAACCCGGACGACCCGACCGGCAAGAGCCACATGCACCGCATCAGCGACGTGATGGACTGCTGGTTCGAATCCGGTTCGATGAGCTTCGCCCAGTACCATTACCCGTTCGAGAACAAGGAAACCTTCGAACAGCACTTCCCGTGCGACTACATCGTGGAATACATCGGCCAGACCCGTGGCTGGTTCTACGTGCAGCACGTCATGGCGACCGCCCTGTTCGACAGGCCGGCGTTCAAGAACGTGATCTGCCACGGTATCGTGCTCGGCTCCGACGGACAGAAGATGTCGAAGCACCTGCGCAACTACCCGGACGTGAACGGCGTGTTCAACGACTTCGGCTCCGACGCCATGCGTTGGTTCCTGATGAGCTCGCCGATCCTGCGTGGCGGCAACCTGATCGTCACCGCTGATGGCATCCGCGACACCGTGCGCCAGGTGATGTTGCCGGTGTGGAGCTCCTACTACTTCTTCACCCTGTACGCGAACGCCGCCGGGTATGACGCCCGTATGCTGCGTGCCGACGAAGTGGCGAAGCTGCCGGAGATGGACCGCTACCTGCTGGCCCGTCTGCGCCGCCTAGTGGAGAAGACCCAGCATGCGCTGGACAACTTCTACATTTCCGACGCGTGCGATGCGGCGAGCGACTTCATCGACGTGCTGACCAACTGGTACATCCGCAACAACCGCGAACGTTTCGGTGCCGGTGACGAGAACGCGTTCAACACGCTGTACACCGTGCTGGAAACCTTCATGCGCGTGCTGGCTCCGCTGGCTCCGATGGAGGCTGAAGCCGTGTGGCGCGGCCTGACTGGCGGCGAATCCGTGCATCTGGCCGACTGGCCGTTCCTTGCCGACGAGAAGACCGGCGAGACCACCGAGCTGGGTGCCGTGCTGCAGGACGATGCCAAGCTAGTGGACGCGATGGAGAAGGTGCGTGAGGTTGTTTCCGGCACGCTTTCCATGCGTAAGGCCAAGCAGATTCGCGTGCGCCAGCCGCTCGCCAAGCTGACCGTGGTGGTCGAGAACCCGGATGCGGTCGCCGCCTACAGCGACGTGTTGAAGGGCGAGCTCAACGTGAAGGATATCGAGTTCTGCACGCTGGAGGACGCCGGCTCCCATGGTCTGAAGATCGTGAACGAGCTGCGCGTGAACGCGCGTGTGGCCGGCAAGCGCCTGCGTAAGGACGTGCAGTTCGCCATCAAGGCGTCCAAGAGCGGTGCCTGGCATGTGGACGCCGCCGGCGTGCCTGTGTGTGAGACTCCGAACGGCGAGATTGCGCTTGAGGAAGGCGAATACGAGCTGATCAACCGTGTGGAGGAGGAGAACGCGCAGGAGGCTGCGAACTCCGTGTCCGCCGCGCTGCCGACCGGTGGCTTCGTGATCCTCGACACCGAACTGAACGACGACCTGCTGGCCGAAGGCTACGCCCGCGACGTGATCCGCGCCGTGCAGGAGGCCCGTAAGGCCGCTGGCCTGGAAATTTCCGACCGCATCACGCTGAAGGTGACCGTGCCCGCGGACGATGTGGCCAAGGTCGAACAGTTCAAGGACCTCGTGGCGCATGACACCTCGTCCGACAGTGTAAGCGTCGAAGCCGGCGCCGAGCTGGGCGTGGAGGTTGCTAAGGTCTGAGGTGGTTGGCTGGGTGGCTGACTGACGATAGTATGTGGGGGTGTGTTTCTCCTGTCGAGTTTGGCAGGAGAAACACACCCCCTACTACTATTTGTGTTGGGGCGTACTACGTATGCACAGGTATTTGGCGACGATAATCTTCGAATCAATCATACGGTAATCTTCGAATCAATCATTTCGTTTTTATCTTTTGCTGGAATGCGGTAGAGTAAAGACTATTCAGGGGGGTATCTGTAAAGGAGCAGGTTATGGTTCTATTAGCTCGTAAAGATGAGGAAGGCAATACTCAGGCTTTGTATGACCATCTTCATGGTGCAGGAAGATTGGCTAGTGGTTTCGAGGATGAATTCGCTGATATTTCACGTACGGCAGCCGTCTTGCATGATGTCGGGAAGGTTGCTCAGCAGTTCCAAACATATCTGTTATCGGATGATGGGCATAGGGGAGATGTGCAGCATGCCCGTCAAGGGGCGTTTGTCGTCAATGATTTTTTCGAGTCGAAAGGGGAAATTGAAGAGATAGCAAAGGAAATTCTTGAGCTTGCCATTTCTAAACATCACGGAGGTCTTCCTGATTGCATTGACGAGTCCGGGAATAGAGCTTTTCTTCTTGGGTTCACGGAGTCGGACAAAAGCAACGAGAAGTATGCGTATCAAGAAATCAAGCGGGGGCTTAACGGTTTGGCGCTCGATCTGCAATCGAATTTCCGAGGTTCAGCGGAAGATATCGCTTGTTTCCTGAAGAAAATTAAATCGCTGAGGCTGTCGAAAGATAGCATATACTTCTATCTAGGTTTGCTCGTTAAACTGATTTATTCGCGACTGGTGGATGCGGATAGGACGGATGCTGCTTGTTTCGAGAACCGAAAACAGTATCGGCCTAATGCGGTTGATTGGCAGAATCTGATTAGTCGACTCGATAAAAGCATGAGATCTTTTGATTCGAGTTCGGAAATAAACAGGATAAGACATCAGATTAATGAACAGTGTTGTTTGGCGGGGGCGCGGGAAACCGGGATTTATCGTTTGTCGATTCCGACTGGCGGCGGTAAAACGTTGGCGTCGCTAAATTTTGCGTTGCATCATGCGCTGAAGACAGGAAAGCGCCGGATCATTTACGTGATTCCATATTTGTCTATCACAACTCAGACGGCAAAGACTTTCCGAGATGTACTTGGTCTGAACTCTGATAGCGATGTTCTATTGGAGCATTACTCCACTGCAGGTATGCAACGTTCCGCTGATGTAGCGGATAATGCGTCGAGTGAGTTTGAGGATGCCGGGGAGCATCAGCGCAAGTTGGCGGCAGAGCGTTGGGACAATCCGATAATTGTTACCACTATGGTGGAATTCCTTGAGACTGTCATGTCTGCTCGCGGAACCAAACTCCGGAAATTCCATAATATGGCCGACAGTGTCATCATTTTTGATGAAATACAGTCGTTGCCGATGAACACAATCAATCTGTTCAATGAGATCGTCAGCTTCCTATCGAAGATTACCAATTCAACGATTCTTTTGTGCTCTGCGACGCAGCCGTTACTTGAAAAAACCAAACGAGAGAATCTGCTTCTTTCGGAAAAGCCTGATCTTATTGCTGAAACGGAAAGCTATGAAGACAAGCTTCGACGTACAAGAATTGTTGCTTCAGCTGAAAATAAAAGCTGCGATGAACTAGGGCAGATTATTTATCAGCAGGCGCGGAAGAACGGCAATTGCTTAGCAATCGTCAACCTGAAAAAGGAAGCGCGTGAGATTTTCCAATGCTTGGAACGACTTGATGTGAATCATGAGTTTGAGCTGATTCATCTCAGTACTGCCATGTGTGGAAGGCATAGAACGGATTGTCTGAACAGAATCGGTGCGCTGCTTGATCCAGGCAATCCGAAACCTGTGATTTGTGTGAGCACACAGCTTATTGAGGCAGGTGTTGACATTTCGTTTGCTTGCGTGGTCAGGGCGATGGCTGGTCTGGACAGTATTATGCAGGCCGCTGGGCGTTGCAATAGGAATGGTGAATCGGTAGAACCAAAGAATGTGTATGTCTATCCATTGAAAGATGAAGACAGCATGGAAAGGTATCTGCCGGATATCGCAATGGGTAAGCAGCTCACTTTACAGATTATGGAGAACTACCCAGGAAAGGATTTGCTGTCTTCGAATATTCTGGAACAGTACTATGACATGCTTCTCCGTAAGAAGGACGGTAATGGTAAAGGAGGCTATACGGATTGCCCAATTCGGGGAAGGGCGGAGGGAGCGACGACTGCTTATGATCTGTTATCCTTCAACGAATGTGATCGATCTCAATTCACGAATACTACGGGAGGAAAGTACGGTTTGTGCTTTGCTCAGGCTTTTCAGACGGTTAGCGATAACTTCCATGTAATTCCGGATGTCACGCACAATGTTGTGGTCCCGTATGGTCAGGCGACTGAGTTACTTGATATGCTCCACAGGGGAGAATTGTCCGAGAAAATCTCAGTGCTAAGGCGGTTGCAGGAATATACGGTTTCTCTGTTCGATGATGACTATCGTGATTTGGCTAGGAAGCATGCAATTTCGTTAGCAAATGAGGATTTTGGAGTTTTCTTGCTGAATGAGGAATACTACAACGACAAGTACGGCGTAGTACGGGAGGCGGAGATGCCTCTCCTGCTGATGTAGGAAGGATGAGTGCTCTCTCGCAAGCTCCAAGGAGTATGCGAGAGAGCTGTAGTTGGGAAGGCAACACATATGCCAAATATATTTTCAATCCACATCGCTCTTGGCGCGATGGTAGTGGGAGTCCCACAGGCACAAGGATAGTCGATAAAGCGTATGCCGCGAAACGCCTATTAGATTCTATATATGGCATAAGAAATTTTTTGTGGTACGCTATTAACCAATAGCTTTGGAAGACCGTTTACAAAGGAGTTATATGGAACGGCATCGGAATTCAATCGAATATGAAGTTTGGGGTAGATACGCATTGTTCTCGGAAGTCGCCACGCGTGTTGGTGGAGAGAAGTACTCGTATCAGGTGCCAACGTATCAAGCATTGAAGGGGATTACGGAGAGCATCTATTGGAAGCCCACGTTTAAGTGGGTCATTGATGCTGTGCGAGTCATGAATAAGATTCAGACGGAGAGCAGAGGTGTTCGCACTATTGTGTACCAGCCCAAGAAAAAAAATGTTAAAAATGATCTTTCATACTACACATATTTAAAGGATGTGAGGTATCAAGTTCTTGCGCATTTTGAATGGAACGACCTGAGGGAGGAACTTGCTGATGATCGTGATGAAAACAAACATCACAACATTGCGATGAGGTCCGTGCGTCAAGGAGGCCGTCGCGATATTTTTCTGGGTGCTAGGGAATGCCAAGCTTATGTCGAACCGTGTGAATTCGGAGAGGGAGAAGGGTTCTACGACTCTTATGGAGAATGGAACATGGGATATATGTTTCATGGATTCTCGTATCCGGATGAGAATCCTGACCATAATCTGATTTCGCGCTTCTGGATGCCGATTATGAAGGATGGCGTTATCAGATTCGAATCACCGGATTCGCCGCTTCTCGATCGGCACATCGTTAGGCATGGTTTGAACGTTAAAGAATTCAACTTAGGCAAGAACGTTACATCAGTAGAGGAGGAGTGAACGATGAGTTTGTTTGGTAATTTGCTTACTACCTACGAAATGATACAGGGGGCGTCTGGTCAGACTCCTCATAGTGCAGAGAAAGATGGTGACGCTGACGCTGCGAAGAGGGCGCTGATTCCGTACGGGCATACGACTCTTCCGGTTTCGCTGACAGTGCTTGTGGACGCGAATGGTTGTATCAGAGGTGTTGCCAAGAGAAAGAGCACCATCATCATTCCTTGTACAGAGGAATCGATGGGAAGGACCATTAAGCCAGTACCGCATCCGCTGTTTGATCAGTTACAGTACGTCGATAGTGGGCGCAGTCCTGAGAAGACGAGCATGTACTTGCAGCAGCTTGCAAAATGGAAAGGTGATGACGCCAAGCTTGAAGCTGTTTTCAAGTGTGTGTCGGAGCATAGCATCAGCGAGGCTGCTGCGCATTATGGCGTGGAGCTAACGGATAAGGACGATAAAGCCGGTGTTTGTTTCGAGGTTCAAATCGGACTCGAAGATTCTGATTTATCGAATGACGTTGATATTCGGAATCGTTGGATTGCGTATCTGCAGCGTTCTCAACACAGGCTGGGGAAGGATGTTTTTGGCGAGGATCTTTATACGCCAACCACTAATTTCCCTAAAAAGGTAGTTAGCTCCGATGCCAATGCCAAGCTATTGTCTGCTAATGATTCTACGAATTTTACTTTTCGTGGACGTTTTTCCAGTAAGGAACAAGCTTTGCTGGTTGATAGTGCGTCCTCTCAGAAAATCAACTCCACTTTGCGGTGGTTGGTGAATAATCATGGAACATTGACAGGCAATCAGGCTATCGTTGTCTGGGCAATAAAAAGACCTGAGGAAAAGCCCGTATTGAATCCGCAGTCAGGATCTTTTGATTTTGATGATTCCTTCTCGTCAATAGCTGACGAATCCAAAGCGCTTCATGACGACATCAGCGATGCGCTAAATGCGACAAATGTTCAGTATGCAAAAATTTTCTCAAGGGTTCTGAGAGGATATGAGGGTGCGGAGGATCTGAAGAAGCACAATGATCCGATGGTTGTCGTCATCTTGGATGCTGCTACAACGGGGCGTTTAGGCGTAACGTTCTACTGCGAGCTTCAGAAGGACGAATACATTAAGCGCATACTGCAATGGCATGTCGATGCAGCTTGGCCTCTTACATCTTTCAAAAAAAGCATCGTGGAGGGAGCTGAGCGGGTTAATGTCGTTCAGTATGAAGGGGCCCCATCGTTCACTGACATTATCAACTGTGCTTGTGACACGTCTGATAGGAGCAGCAAGAGCTATAAACGCTTCGCGAAAGATGTGAAGGAACGGCTTATTGAATGTATGTTTGGCGGAGCGCAATTTCCCATGTCGATTTTGAATGCCGCATGCCATAAGGTCACCAGGCCTATGGGATACGACAATATCAGGGTCTGGCGTCGTGATTTTGAAATCGCTTGCAGCCTATGGAAAAAACACTATATCGATGAAACAAGAAAACAGCATAGACAGGAGGATGTAATAACCATGTATCTTGAACCGAATCGAGATGATCGTGATTACCTGTATGGAAGGTTGTTGGCGCTTGCCGACAATTTCGAGGAAAGCGTCTTGCGTAAGCAGGGAGTCAAGGACCGTCCAACCAATGCAATCAAATTGATGAGCAATTTCACGGCGAAGCCCTATACGACGTGGGGCACATTGTGGAAGCAGCTTACGCCATACCTTAAATCGGCAAACGGTGGTTCCTGGTTCCGTAATGAGGTCGATGATGTTATGGCTTTGTTTAAGGAAGGTGATTTTGAAGATAATAAGGCGCTTTCGCCAATGTTTCTTCTGGGATATTCATGTCAGCGGAGAGCATCTAGGCGTAAAGCGCAAGAGATTTCTCAAAAGAATAATAGCAACAACTGACTTTTGTAATTATCAGAGTCGATTCATCGCCTATAAGTAAGGAGTATGTGATTATGGCAGCTTTGGAAAATAAGATTGATTTTGCGATTGCCTTTGAGGTGAATAACGCAAATCCCAATGGTGATCCGTTGAATGGTAATCGCCCGAGAACGACGTCAGAAGGGCTGGGTGAGGTTTCCGACGTCGCCTTGAAGAGGAAGATCCGCAACCGTCTGCAGGATGCAGGAGAATCAGTCTTTGTACAGTCTGATGATCGTTCCGATGATGGTGCCAAATCGCTGTCGGACAGGTTCAATACATATCTGAAGACCTTGCCGAAGGATGAGCAGAAGCAGAAGAATGTAGTCTTCGGTAAGGTGTGCGAGCGTTGGCTTGATGTGCGGTCCTTTGGTCAGGTTTTCGCCTTTAAGAAGGCCAAGGATACCGATGAGGTTTCGATTGGCGTACGCGGACCGGTCTCGATTCAGCCGGCATTCTCCATTAATCCCATTGCAATTGACGATGTGCAAATCACTAAATCGGTCAACAGCGAGACTACGGATTCCGGTAAAAAATCATCCGACACCATGGGCATGAAGTATCGCGTCTCTGGACGCGCCGTATATGTAACTTATGGAAGCATTAGCCCCCAGCTGGCGGAAAGAACAGGTTTCAGCGCAGAAGATGCAGAGAAAATCAAGGAAGCTCTGGTCACGCTTTTCGAGAATGATGAGAGTTCGGCACGTCCGTCGGGATCGATGGAAGTGCTGGATGTCGTCTGGTTTGCACATAACTGCAAGGGGGGGCAGTATTCTTCGGCCAAAGTTCATCGTTCCGTTTCCGTTGACGCGGATGGAACCGTGAATGTAGATGACGCTTCCATTCCAGGCCTTCGCTACGAAGTAATCGAAGGCCGCTGATTACAACGTCCAAGCCTAGATGAGAGGTGCTTATATGAAAGGGCCAGATGGTTATTCAGAAGAAGATTGGCTGGCCCTTTCGGGTATTCAGCATTTCTCATTCTGCAAGCGTCAATGGGCGCTTATTCATATCGAGCAGCTGTGGTCAGAAAATTATCTGACCACAGCGGGGCATCTGGAACATGAACGCGCCCACGATTATGCGGCTTCTGAATCTCGCGGCGATATGCTGATCATGCGGGATTTGAGAGTTTATTCGCGAGCGCTCGGCATAACTGGAGCCTGTGATGTTGTGGAATTCCATAAGTCTAATGATGGTGTTCCGCTTCACGGAAGAGATGAATTGTGGTTGCCATATCCGATTGAATACAAACACGGCAAATCCAAAACGATTGATGCTGATCGTTTACAGCTATGCGCGGAAGCGATGTGCTTGGAAGAAATGCTCGCGTGTGATATTCCTGAAGGTGCTTTGTTCTATCAGCAGACAAAACGTCGTGAGCGGGTAAAATTTGACGAAGATCTTCGCAACATGGTCGAAGCTGACTTCTTGCAAATGCATGATCTTTTCTCCCGTGGATGGACTCCCAAAGTGAAACAGACCAGATCGTGTTCGGCATGTTCTCTACGGGATTTGTGCCTGCCTGAATTACGGAAGATGAAATCGGCAAAAGCATATATCGAAGAACGGCTCAAGGAAAGCGGGGAGTGATGAAGCAGCTGTTAAACACGTTGTTTGTGATGACAGAAGATGCCTATCTTGCCTTGGAGAACGATAATGTTGTGATTTATCAGAATGACCAAACCTTGGCGAAAGTGCCATTACGGTCAATTGAAGGAATCATGTGTTTCTCGTATAAGGGTGCTTCGCCTGCTCTTATGGGGCGCTGCGGCAAACTGGGCGTTTCTATGGCATTCTATTCACCGAGAGGTCATTATTACTGTTCCGTGTTAGGGGAGGAGAATCGTAATGTGCTACTTCGCCGTGAACAATTTCGAGTCGCGGATGACGAACAAAAATCTTTGCGTTATGCGAAATCTTTCATTGTTGGCAAGCTTTACAATGCGAAATGGGTGCTCGAACGCACGAAACGTGATCATGCTTTGCGGGTGAACATCGACCGACTTGCCGAGCAGAGCGGCAAATTGTCGGCGGCATTGTCAAAAGCTCGAAAAAGCTTGACGATTGATGAGTTGAGGGGTGTCGAAGGGCTTGCTGCCAAAGATTATTTCTACGCTTTTGACGATTTGGTTCTGAAGAATAAAGATGATTTCTTTTTCACCAGTAGGTCGAGGAGACCTCCGCTGGACAGGCTGAATGCATTATTGTCTTTTTGCTACTCCATATTGACGAATGATTGCATTGCGGCTTTGCAAGGTGTGGGGTTGGATCCGTATGTTGGTTTTATGCATACGGATCGGCCGGGGAGAGCCTCTCTGGCATTGGATCTGGTTGAAGAGTTTCGCCCGGTGTTGGCTGACCGCTTCGTTCTGACATTGGTTAATACAGGCGCTGTTAAGCCGGGGGATTTTGAAATACGGGAGAATGGCGGGGTGCTGCTGTCTGATTTCGGGCGGAAGAAAGTGCTTACGGCGTGGCAGAAAAAGAAGAGTGATCAGATTCTTCATCCGTTCCTGCAAGAAAAAATTTCGTGGGGATTGGTTCCGTATGTGCAAGCGCTGCTGCTAGCTCGATCGTTGCGGGGTGATCTTGATGATTACCCGCCATTTATGTGGAAGTAAAAGGTGCGTAGCTGTGTGTGGCGGTATGCGATGATTCGTGGTGATGTGTTATTGGAGGTGAAAAACCATGATGGTTGTGGTTGCGTACGATGTGAGTACGGAAACCCCTGAGGGGAAGCGTCGTCTTCGTTTGGTGGCGAAGACATGCATGAAATACGGACAGCGTGTACAGAACAGTGTTTTCGAATGCTCGGTGAGTCCTTCCGATTATCTGGTGTTGGTACACGATTTGTTGAAGATTGCCAATATTGATGAGGACAGTCTGCGCTTTTATAAACTTGGCTCTCGATATGCGGATAGGATTGAGCGTTATGGGCGTGAACGGAGTTTGCCGGTTAATGATGTGATGATGATATAGCACAGGGTAAAATGGCATGGTGTCATAACGATATGGTGTGGGGTATGCCGGGTTGAGTGTTTGAGTGTGACGTGTGACGTCCGGCATCTGGAGCGTGTTCTCTAGCCGGCGGTATTGTGGTTTCGGCAAGGTGGCCGGTCTTGAAATGGTGTTTGTGCGAAGTGGAAGCGCTCATGATGAGGGGTGCCTTTCGCACCTGAAAAACTGTCGAAATCCGAATTGTGATTTTCGTGGGCGTTTGAAAACTAAATAGTGGACATTAAAATGAGACAGAAAGACAGCTGCTCGTTTTAGGCATGTTGTTCGTCGTACCGGTGGTGTTGTTTGATATGCTTAAAGCCAAGCAGCTGGCTTGCGTCTCAGAAAGTGGACAAAAATGTCCAGCTGCACGGTCGCTCTCCTTACGGAGAGCGTGGATTGAAATACGTGAAACATCAACGTCGCTATCCCTCGTGATGTCGCTCTCCTTACGGAGAGCGTGGATTGAAATGCGCGGGAGCGCAGCAGATAATCGCGGGATGTTGTCGCTCTCCTTACGGAGAGCGTGGATTGAAATGAGGTTGAGGATTGTGGCGGCACCACTCGTTACGTCGCTCTCCTTACGGAGAGCGTGGATTGAAATCGATTGTCGCGTGTTGTGGGATGGCGTGGTTTAGTCGCTCTCCTTACGGAGAGCGTGGATTGAAATATATATGAAAGGAAAAAACAAATGGATGACGAAAGTCGCTCTCCTTACGGAGAGCGTGGATTGAAATTTCGTCAGTGTAGTAGATCGGCGCATCAGGCAGCAGTCGCTCTCCTTACGGAGAGCGTGGATTGAAATCTCTACGACACCATCGCCACCCAGCGCGACGCATGTCGCTCTCCTTACGGAGAGCGTGGATTGAAATAGCGAGACCATCCGAACGGTGATCTACGTCGTCGTCGCTCTCCTTACGGAGAGCGTGGATTGAAATTTTTGTGTTTTGTGCGATTACTCAGCGGTTGCGGTCGCTCTCCTTACGGAGAGCGTGGATTGAAATAACGGGTATGGCGCAGTGGTTGGTGTAAGCGGGAGTCGCTCTCCTTACGGAGAGCGTGGATTGAAATTTATGAGAATATTAAGGGTGCTACAGACGAAGCCGTCGCTCTCCTTACGGAGAGCGTGGATTGAAATTCTTCCTCAATAATCTTGTTGCTGCGACGCGGCAGCGTCGCTCTCCTTACGGAGAGCGTGGATTGAAATGGAATGACCGGGGTCCACGAAGCGGTCCAATCACGTCGCTCTCCTTACGGAGAGCGTGGATTGAAATCGATAGGACGCTATATGGGCTGAAGCGTTGCGAGTCGCTCTCCTTACGGAGAGCGTGGATTGAAATTCGGTCGCGCCACCCTCCTGCACGCGGTCCACGAAGTCGCTCTCCTTACGGAGAGCGTGGATTGAAATATGACATTCGGTGACGCCGCGATCGGCGGATACAGTCGCTCTCCTTACGGAGAGCGTGGATTGAAATACCCCGACCGCCAATGACACGCGCCTGGCCATCGTCGCTCTCCTTACGGAGAGCGTGGATTGAAATCTCGGAATTGGGCGTGGTGACCATCCACTGGGATGTCGCTCTCCTTACGGAGAGCGTGGATTGAAATCATGCTGCGCGTTTTCCAATTCCGCTTCGGCACGGTCGCTCTCCTTACGGAGAGCGTGGATTGAAATAAGCAGACCACGCCAAAACCGACGGAGAAGCCACGTCGCTCTCCTTACGGAGAGCGTGGATTGAAATCGTCAACGTGCTGGCCGATGACCTCATGATTCCAGGTCGCTCTCCTTACGGAGAGCGTGGATTGAAATATCCCACGGGGCAGGCAGTCCTCTTCGACGCGCAGGTCGCTCTCCTTACGGAGAGCGTGGATTGAAATGCCCAGCCGCTTCCCACGTGTGGTTTCGCCATGTCGCTCTCCTTACGGAGAGCGTGGATTGAAATCATGAAATCGCTTGAAATCAAGTAGTTCGGAAATGGTCGCTCTCCTTACGGAGAGCGTGGATTGAAATAATATCTTCCGCGAGGAAATGCGCATGGCATCCAGTCGCTCTCCTTACGGAGAGCGTGGATTGAAATTTGCACACCGTGTTTTTCGCCGCTGGCCGCATGGTCGCTCTCCTTACGGAGAGCGTGGATTGAAATACATAGAATCGAAACACTAGACAATGATTCAACCCGTCGCTCTCCTTACGGAGAGCGTGGATTGAAATCCGTCCTCGAAAACCGTTTGCAAAACATGCCTCGTCGCTCTCCTTACGGAGAGCGTGGATTGAAATGCTGCTCTTGCCATCCAAGCATGTGACCGCGCTTGTCGCTCTCCTTACGGAGAGCGTGGATTGAAATAACGGGCCGAGCCGGATCATCGCGACGAGTGGAGTCGCTCTCCTTACGGAGAGCGTGGATTGAAATCAATGCCGCGCGTTCGGCTTCGCGGCGGGCTGGTCGCTCTCCTTACGGAGAGCGTGGATTGAAATACGACACGGAATATACGCTAGGTGATACGGCCAGTCGCTCTCCTTACGGAGAGCGTGGATTGAAATACTCCCCGTCGCGAGTCATGGCCGAAGAGGTTGTCGCTCTCCTTACGGAGAGCGTGGATTGAAATCATTTGCACGCTATGCGGCTTACGGTATTCCGCGTCGCTCTCCTTACGGAGAGCGTGGATTGAAATTTTTTGCGCCGTCCTGTCAAGTCTTTTTATTTTGTCGCTCTCCTTACGGAGAGCGTGGATTGAAATTATATCCCCAACTACAATGAGGCAGGGGCGGACAGTCGCTCTCCTTACGGAGAGCGTGGATTGAAATATCAAGCCTGAGCCACGCCATAAGCATCAAGCGAGTCGCTCTCCTTACGGAGAGCGTGGATTGAAATATGGATGAAGAGGAAGAATCCCAGCACATGCGAAGTCGCTCTCCTTACGGAGAGCGTGGATTGAAATCTCTTGACTTTTGGCGTTCCAATAGAACGCGGGGTCGCTCTCCTTACGGGAGAGCGTGGATTGAAATTCGTACGCGGTTATGGCGCTTTCCCGCGCCTGTATGTCGCTCTCCTTACGGAGAGCGTGGATTGAAATGTCAAGACCGCAGCGCAGGATACCGTCGTTGTCAAGTCGCTCTCCTTACGGAGAGCGTGGATTGAAATCAGAACGGAGCCATTCCCTGCCAGTCGGCATGCGTCGCTCTCCTTACGGAGAGCGTGGATTGAAATATGCAGTTGGTGTCCGACATGGTCGGCGGCCTGGTCGCTCTCCTTACGGAGAGCGTGGATTGAAATACCGTCACCGACGAAAGCGCCGACCACAAGACCAGTCGCTCTCCTTACGGAGAGCGTGGATTGAAATCAGAACGGAGCCATTCCCTGC
>OMAG01000575.1_pt1 | contig 14476 bp, 5 predicted proteins | sample 1673781 | NCBI WGS metagenome assembly OMAG01 (sample SAMEA103958127, study PRJEB25191) | human gut metagenome | biome: human-associated habitat [ENVO:00009003]; feature: intestine environment [ENVO:2100002]; material: feces | place: Germany | collected 2013/2015 | reverse complement strand
AGTCGGGAAGAAGCCTATCTGCGCAGCCAGACCAATTGGGATGAGATTATTCCAAAGCTCCTGCGCTTGCTTACGGCCTTGCGGCCGGAAATCTGCGAAGAGCATTGGCAGCTGTACTCCAGAATCAAGCCACTGGTTTCCAATGATTCATTCTGCATCGAGACGCTGCTGGTGCGTGCGCTGATGGAGGAGCTGCGCATGGAAATTCGCCGCCGCGATGAGGCGCTTTTCCTGCAAATCCGAAGCAGCATAATGGACACGCCGCTGGAGGAACTGACATCCACACACGCTGTGACAACGCAAATCGACACAATCTGGAAGCTGCTCGCGGAAAAGGGCTATATTATGCAGGAGGATGCGCTGAAAAGCGACACCATTGGGCGCGCCTGTGTCTATATGCAGACGCACCTTGGAGAAAAGCTGACTGCCGAGAGCGTAGCGGCGTATGCCCATATCAGCTCACGGCACTTTGTCCGAAAGTTCCGCGCGGAGATGAATGAGACGTTTGCGGAGTATCTGCTCCGCATTCGGATCAAGGCGGCCATTGGAATGCTGAGGAACGGAAAGGACGTCAAATCCATCCCGGAGGCCGTGGGCTACAAGGACAAAAAGAGCTTCTGCACCGCTTTCAAGACCTGTACCGGCTGCTCCATGCGCGAATATCAGCAGAGGCTGAATCTGAGCCAGCGAGAGGAGCCGCCGCAGGAATAAGACGGCGGCGCAGCAGCGTCGATGTAAAAGCAAATCAGGGCGCACATGCAGAAATACATGTGCGCTTTGCATAATAAGAAACGATCGGATTTGTGCGATTTATCCAATTTTCAAGCGGATGTAAAATCAATGTAAAATTGACCAACAGAGAAGGAAAACGACAGTTGGTATTTAGAAGCAATGCACAAGATGTTGTCGCAAACCCTGCCAATATTGTCGCAATTACGACTTGGAAATAGAAACGCGAATTCGTAAAATGAAGAAAAAGAAAGCGGAGGAACCCATGCGAACCATGACAAAGGAAAGAAAAAAGGAAGGGCCGCGCCTTGGCCACAAAGGCCGGGCGGACGCAAAGGCCAGCCGTCAGCTGCTGCTTCTGTGCATCCCGGCGATCATCGCTTATATCCTGTTCAACTATATACCGATGGGAGCCGCAGTCATCATTCCGTTCAAGAATTATAAATTCTCCAAGGGCATCCTCGGCAGCGACTGGTGCGGCCTTGCAAACTTCAAGTGGATCATCCAGTCCGTCGCGCTTGACCGTGCGCTGCGCAACACGGTGCTCTACGGTCTTCTGTTCATGGTGCTCAGTCCGGTCACGAACGTGATCATCGCGCTTCTGCTGTTTGAGATCACAAGCAGACGCCGGCTGAAAACCTACCAGACCATCATCACCTTCCCGAACTTCATGTCCATGGTTATCGTCGGCTATATCGTCTACGCCATCCTCAGCCCGAGGACCGGTCTTATGAACCAGATCATCCAGTTCTTCGGCGGCGACCCCGTTGACGTGTATATGAACGCGAAATACTGGCCGTTCATCCTGACCGTCGTGAATATCTGGAAGGGCATCGGCATGGGCTCCATGATGTATTTCGCAGCCCTGATGGGCATTGACACGTCGCTCTATGAAGCGGCGGAGATCGACGGCGCAAGCCGCTTCCAGAAGATGCTGCATATTTCCCTGCCGCACCTTGTCCCGCTGATCTGCATCTTCACCATCATGAATGCGGGCACGCTCATCAGCGGCAACTTCGACCTTTTCTATGTTATCCCGAGAAATACCTCGACGCTGTACGCAACGACGGATATCCTCAACACCTACGTCTATCGTTCCCTGCAGGAATCCAGCTATGCGATCGGCGCGACGACGGGCCTCATTCAGTCCGTTGTGGGTATGTTCCTTGTTCTGCTGTCCAACTGGATCGTCAAGAAGATCTCCCCGGACAACTCGATGTTTTAAGCGGAAGGGAGAATCTTATGAATCCGAAAATCAAGCACAGCCGCGACAGGGCGTTCAAGCGCTTTGTGTATATTTTCTTCTTCCTGATGTGCGCCTGCTTCGTGCTTCCGCTGATCGTCGTCATTTCAGCGTCATTCACCAGCGAACAGGCCCTGACCTCCGGCGGCTTTTCCCTGCTGCCGCGTGATTTTACGCTCGACGCGTACAAGTCGGCATTCTCCAGCGGCACGCGCGTGCTGCGCGCCTACGGCGTGACCATCTTTCAGGCTGTGGTCGGCACGGTTCTCAGCAGCCTCGTCGCAGCACTGGCAGCCTATCCTCTTTCCAGAAGCAACTTCCGCTTCCGCAGGCCCATCACGGTCTTTATCTTCTTCACCATGCTCTTCGGCGCCGGTATGATTCCGAACTACATTATCTTCTCCAAGTATTATAAGCTGGCGGATTCCATCTGGATCTACATTCTGCCCGGCATCACCGGCGGCGCGTGGAACACCATGGTATTCCGGACGTTCTTCAAGGGCCTGCCCGAGACGCTGTTTGAGGCGGCGTATCTGGACGGCGCGAGTGAGCTGCGCATCTTCTTTTCGGTCGTTTTGCCGCTGTCCACGCCCGTTTTTGCGTCCCTTGGCTTTATGGCACTGGTCGCCCGCTGGAACGACTATACCACGTCCATGATCTACATCCGCAACGAAAGCCTCTATACGCTGCAATACCTGCTCCAGCGCATGATGGATCAGGCGGAATTCATGAAGAATCTTGCGAACAACCCCATGATGTCCGGCAGCGTTTCGCTGGACACGAGCATGCTGCCGAGCGAATCGCTGAAATTCGCCATGTGCGTCATCGCCGCAGGCCCCATGCTGGTCGTGTTCCCGTTCTTCCAGAAATACTTCGCACAGGGTCTTACCATTGGCGCAGTCAAGGGCTGAGAGAACAGCCTGTTTTATGAATTGTATGCCTGAAAACGAATGGTACCGCGTTTTGAGGCGTTTACAAGAGAAAACGACACCCCATATCACCTAAAATCTAAGGAGGATATCATGAAAAAGAGAACCATTTGCCTGCTCCTTGCCATGATCATGGTTCTGAGCATCGTTCTGGCGGGCTGCAGCAAGACTGCTGAGACTCCCGCTGCGGACGAAACCCCCGCCACGACTGAGCCGGCGGAAACCACCGACAACACCGAAACCCCTGAAGCTCCCGAAGAGACTGCCGAGCCCGCGCTTGAGCAGAAGACCATTCAGCTCATGATCACCGGCGCCGGCAAGCAGGCCAACTCCGACAAGGTCTGGGCCGCTTTCAATGAGCAGCTCCAGCAGTACGTTCCCAACACCACCGTTGAGTTCATTGACGTTCCGTTTGAAGAGTACAGCGAGAAGTTCTCCCAGGTTCTGGCTTCCGGTGAGGGCGTTGACCTTGCATGGACCGGCTGGCTGATCAACAAGCCGCAGAACATTGCTGACGGCAACCTGATGCCGCTCGACGATCTGCTCGCAGAGTACGGCCAGGGCATTGTTGATATCCTCGGCGAAAATGTCGTTGAAATCCATCGCAATGCGGATGACGGCAAGCTGTACTATCTTCCCAGCTGGCAGGGCCTTGTCGGTGATCGCCGCGGCTGGCTCGTCGTCACGGAGATCGCAGAGCTCGCAGGCGACACCTGGATCGAGGATACCGAGGCAGCGCTGAACAAGTGGCGCAACAACTACTCCGGCATTGAAGACTTCCAGGCTGTTCTGGATCAGGCGACCAAGTATCTGGCTGCTGCGAAGGAAGCCGGCAAGCTCGGCGCTGGCATCAACACCGGCCGTGCATTTGGCTGGTCCATGTACAACGGCATGTATTCCTTCCTCGGCGTTGGTGGTGCTGAGATCGGCATCACCTATTGCGACGGCACCTTCACCGTAAAGGACGGCGTTGCAGGCGAACACTACAAGCTGTACGCCAAGACGATGGCCGACTGGTACAAGGAAGGCTACATCCGCTCCGATATCATGTCTGTTGACACCTCCACGCTGACGATGCCGAAGAACGGCGAGATCACCGACACCACCTATGTCTTCAGCTGCGATCCGTATCTGACCGAGGCCGATCAGGAAGCAGCGATTGCAGACGCCGGTATGGACATGACTTACCTGCCCATCGAAGAGAACGCCTACCTCATTCTCGGCGGCGATACCTCCTACGCCATCCCGTACTGCGCGGATGAGCCCGAGCGCGCCATGATGGTCCTCAACGCGATCTACTCCCAGCCCGACCTGTACAACACGCTGATCTACGGTATCGAGGGCGAGGACTACACCAAGAACGCCGATGGCACCATCACCACCAGCTATGTCGGCGCCAGCCCCACGGCGGACGACAGCTACGGCATCCAGAGATGGATCATCGGCTCCTGCAAGAACGCGCTCATCAACAACGGCACCGATCCCAACTACTATGCGGATCTGGAAGCGCTGGAGGAGACTGCCCGCGTCAACCCGTTCCTGAACTTCACGTTCGACAGAACGAATGTCGAGGGTATCTGCGCGAGCATCCTGAACGTGTACTACGAGTATGGCCCGCAGATTGACAACGGCGTTGCAGGCGACAACTGGGAAGAACTCTATAACAACTATATGGCTGCCCGTAAGGACGCAGGCATCGAAGAGCTTGTCACCGAGTTCCAGAACCAGCTCAACGCCTACATTGAGGCCAACAATATCACTTCCTGGTAAGCATCTAACCAAAAGCGGAAGAGGCATTCCGTCTCTTCCGCTTTTCCTATAAGTTTTTTCCTGATTATTGAAAAAATAGTGTTAAAATGACGACATATTTTATTGATTTTCAAAACGGGTGCGACGAAAATGACGGTTTGCGTCCCGAAACGCCGTTCCGGACGCAGCACCCGGAGCTGCTTCAGCCAGACGATACCGTTCTGTTCCGGCGCGGCAGCGTGTTCCGCGGGCCGCTGCAAAATCCGTCCGGCCGCTGGGAGCATCCCATCCATTACGGCGCGTATGGCGAGGGCGAACCGCCTGTGTTCTGCGGCTCCCAAAGCCTTTCCGACCCGGCACAATGGGAAAACGTCGGCGGAAGCATCTGGCGGTTTACCGGCATGCTTTCCGGTGAGACGGCCAACCTGATCTATGGCGACGGCACGTGCGGCGCGCTGCGCTGGACACGCGAGGAGCTTTGCGAGCAGGGCGACTGGTTCGACTCCTGCCTTGGATATTCCATTCAGCATCTCCCGCTTGCGGAGGATCATACGCTGCTGGTCTATTCGCAGGAAAATCCCGCGGCCTTCTACGGAAGCATCGAATGCGCGACCTCGCAGTACCGCTGGCTGGCGCACTGCGGACACGATATGGTCATTTCCGATCTGGAATTCCGCAACAACGGCCTGCACGGGATCGCAGGCGAGGAGGGCGGCCGGAATCTGCACATCAAGAACTGCCGGTTTGCCAAAATCGGCGGCGCCGTCTGGGATAAAGACCAGAAGATCCGCTTTGGCAACGCCTTTGAGTGCTGGAACGTGGCGGAAAACGTCGAGGTTGAGCACTGCGTGTTCGACGATATCTACGATTCCGCCGTGACGCATCAGGGCGGCGCGGACTGCAATCCCGCGTACCATTTCCTGATTCGGAACAATACGTTCCGCCGCTGCGGCATGGCGGCCTATGAGCAGCGCGATCTTCTGCCGACATATGCAGAGTTCACAGACAACGTCTGCGAGGACGCCGGTGAGGGCTTCTCCAGGCTTGGCGAGACGATGCCGCGCCGGTCGGAGATCTGGCCGCAGCCGATGGGCCACCATGTGTTTTTGTGGCGTATTTCCCACGCGACCGGCAATGAGCATTTTGCGCTCTGCCGGAATACCTTCGGCGATGCGCCCTATGGCGCGGCCGTCTACTCGGTCAATCCGCCGGAGGCCGACCTGCTGGTACATCTGGAGGAGAATCGGTATCCGATGCAGCGCTATACGCTGGTTGGCCGGATGTACGGTATAGATTATCCCGATCCTTCCGCGTGGGAAAGCAGAAGAAAAGAAGAAAGCGAAAGAGAGAGCTCAATGAAAGTCTTTACCGTTGCGCTGATTGGCGCAGGCAACCGCGGCGAAATTTACACCGATATCATGAAGACGCTGCCGGAAAAATTTCGCGTTGTTGCCGTTGCTGATCCGAACGAGAACCATCGCAGAAACATTCAGAATAAGCATAACCTCCCGGACAGTCACGTTTTCCATACCTGGCAGGAGCTGCTGGCGCAGCCAGGGCTTGCCGATCTTGCGGTCATTGCGACACAAGACAGTATGCATTATGAGCCGGCCATGAAGGCGCTGGCGGCCGGTTATGATGTGCTGCTGGAAAAACCGCTGGCGCGCACAGAGGACGAATGCGTCGATCTGCTCAATCAGGCGCGCAGGTATGGCCGGAAGTTCATGGTCTGCCATGTGCTGCGCTATACGCCGTTCTATTCGCGCGTCAAGCAGCTCATCGACGAGGGCGTGCTGGGTGATATCGTGACGATCGTCCATACGGAAGGACTCGGTAATATCCATCAGAGCCACAGCTTTGTCCGCGGCAACTGGGGCAACACGGCCAAAAGCAATTTCATGCTGCTGGCCAAGTCCTGCCACGACATCGACCTGCTGCAATGGCTGATGAAGAAAAAATGCACGAAGATTCAGTCGTTCGGCTCGCTCCAATACTTCCGGCGTGAAAACGCCCCGTCTGACGCGCCGGAGCGCTGCATTGACGGCTGCCCGCACGCGGAAACCTGCCCGTACAACGCCGTCAAGCTGTATCTGGACGACAAGAACAACATGTGGTTCCGCACGACGTCCACCGGCAAGGTCGACCCCACCGACGCGGATGTGGAATTTACGCTTCGTCATACGCAGTATGGCAAATGTGTCTTCAAGTGCGATAATGACGTGGTCGACCATCAGGTCGTGAACATGGAGTTTGACGACAAATCCACAGCCTCGTTCACCATGAGCTGCTTTAACTACAACGGCCGAAAGTCCAACATCATGGGCACGAAGGGCGAGATGTTCCTCGACTTTGAGGGCGACGAAATCCGCATTTTCCACTTTGAGGGCCGCTGGTGGGAGACCATCCACACCAATGGCCGCGTGGACGGTACGCTTGTCGGCGGTCACGGCGGCGGCGATCCCGGTATCGTGAACGCGCTCTATGATTACATGACTGGCGCAAAAACCGCAGACGAGGTCAGCGAGATCGGCATTTCCTGCGAAAACACCCGTCTGGTATTCGCGGCCGAGCGTTCCCGCCTGAACGGAGACGTTGAGACGATCACCCCACTGGAATAAAGAACCTCCCGCAAAAGCGCCGGATATCTGCCGTTCTCCGGCTGATGCCCGGCGCACTATTTTTGGAATGGAGACTGATTTATGAAACGAATTTATAAATCCTGCGTTGCAGTCCTGCTGCTGCTTGCGATGCTCCTGAGCTGTGTTCCGGCGCTGGCCGCCGGAAGCAGCCATAGCTACACGACGCTGCAGAAGGCCGAAGCGCTGAAGACCCTTGGCCTGTTTCAGGGCACAAACAAGGGCTTCGAGCTGGAAAAGACGCTGACGCGCGAACAGGCGATCACCTTGATCGTCCGCCTGCTCGGCGCGGAAGCGGAAGCGAAGGAAAAGAACCCGGCGCATCCGTTTACGGACGTTCTGGCCTGGGCCAGCCCTTATGTCGGCTACGGCTATCAGAATGAGCTTGTCAAGGGCGTCAGTGAGACGCTCTTTGGCTACGGCAAGCTCGTGACGGAAGCACAGTTCCTGACGATGGTTCTGCGTCTGCTGCAATATGAGGACGACACGGACTTTACATGGAACAAGTCGGCAGAGCTGGCGGAAAAGCTCGGTCTGCCGGTCGTGCCCGCAAACAGCGGCGAGTATACGCGCGGCAACGCCGTTGACGTGATCTGGGCGCTGCTGGAGACGAAATTCAAATCCGGCGGCAAGACGCTGGCACAGACACTGATCGAGAAGGGTGTGTTTACGGAAAAGGCTTACCGAGAAGCGCTGGGAGAGGATAGCTCCAATATCGGCGCGATTCTTCCCATTCTGAGACCTGATCCCGACCCGAAACCCGATCCTGACCCGAAGCCGGACCCCGATCCGAAGCCCGATCCTGACCCCGATCCCGATCCGGAACCCACGGAACAGCCGGTCTATGTGTCTCCGAGCGGCGGCAGTGACGGCGACGGCAGCAAGGACGCGCCGTTCGGCTCGTTGGAGGCTGTGCGCGACTATCTGCGCGAGAACCGCTCGACGAAGCTGCCCACAACGGTCTACCTGCGCGGCGGCACCTATGTGCTGAATAAGACGTTCGAGCTGACCGAAGCGGACGGCGGCACGGAAGAGCTTCCTGTGACGTGGCGCGCCTATCCGGGCGAGACGGTCATCATTACCGGCAGCGCCGGAGCCTCTTTGTCTGCCTTTGAGCCGGTTTCCGGTGAAATGAAGGAAAAGCTTTCGCCGGACGCGCAGGAGCATGTCATGGTGGCCGATGCCAGCGCACTTGGTTTGGGCACGATCAGCGTTGGTCTGACGCAGAGCAACTTCTGCATCGACGCACCGCTTTTCTCGCTGGATGGACAGCATATGCGCCTGACGCGCTACCCGAACTCCAACTCAACCGAGGATTGGATGCACGTGGAGACGGTCGATCCCACGCAGACAAGCGGCACCTATCCCAAGGTCAAGCTTACAGACGAAACAGTTCTCGGTTGGGATCATAACGCCGCTGACCGCATTTATTTTGGCTATTTCTCCTACGGCTGGGCGCTGCATGGCTTCCACGGCACGCTTGATCCGGAAACCGGCATTGTAACGGCGACGGATGCGTCCCATTATGGCAGCGCCGCCGGGCTGAAGCCTATGCTGCTCTACAATGCGTATGAATCGCTGGACGAGCCGGGCGAGTGGTACTATGACCAGACGAGCGGCAGACTCTACATCTATCCGTTTGCAGATACGACGAGAAATTCGACACTCCGCATGACGAGCAGCAATTTTGACCTGATCTCGGTCAAAAATGCGTCGTATCTCAATCTTGAGGGCCTGACGGTCACGTCCTCCAAAAAGAACGGCATCGTCATGGACGGCGTCGACCACTGTGTCATCGACAGCTGTACGCTGACGGATTTTGAAGAACGAGCCATCAGCATCGACAACGCCACGAACTCCGGCATTCAGAACTCTGAAATCGCCTATACGTCCGTCACGGCCATGTATCTGGACGGCGGCGACTTCCAGACCATGACGCCGGGCTACGATTTCATTACGAACTGCCGTATCCACGATACGAACCAGTACCGGACGATGAACGAGGGCGGCGTGAAATTCCGCGGTGTGAAGAACACGTTCTCCAACAACGAAGTCTACAACATTACGGATATGGCGCTGAACTTCGCAATCGTCGGCGGCGGGCCGACCTCGCTGGACTGCGTGATTGAAAACAACTCGTTCCATGATGTCGTTCTGAACGGCAAGGACATGGGCGCGGTCTACGGCGGCCGCGACGCGCGCTGCCAGGGCGTGGTCATCCGGAACAACCATTTCTACAACATTGCCAACAATGATAGCTCTTTCCCCAGCTTCTCCGCCAATGCGGTCTATCTGGACGACGGTCTGAGCGGCGCAGCAGTCACCGGCAACATCTTCGGCCCGGGCGCGTCAGGCGATTATATCGAGGCTGTCAAGATCAACTGCGGCCACGATACGGTCATTACGAACAATCTGTTCATCGATACCCGCTGTGCGTTCAATGTATATATTGCCGGCAATTTTGCAGTCGGCATGACGAATGACAGCGGCTTCGGCATCGCGCCCTCCCTGCGTCAGGTCTGGAACAACGAACTGTACACGTCCCGCTGGCCGTGGATGGCGGCGCTGAGAGACGGCGAGACGGACGTCTATATCCCGAATATCTTCAAGAACAATGTTATCATCTACACCGACGCTGCGCCGCGCGGCAGCGAGACGAGCGCCTATCCGTGGGTCAAGACAAATGACAATCAGGAAAGCAAGATCACCGGCCTCGACAACAACCTGGTGATCCTGAAGGGCACAGGCGATAACCGTCAGCTGTTTGTCGACTATGCAAACGGCAATTACGCGCTCATCGATTCCGTCCTGGCGCAGCTGCCCGGCTTCGAGCAGATCGACCAGAGCAGGATCGGCCTGGGCAGTGAGCCGGTCAACCAGAAGCCGACGGTATCCGGCGTGTCCATTTCCGGCACGGCAGCGGTCGGTAAGACACTGAACGCGGTCTACACCTTCTCTGACGCGGACGGCGACAGCGAGGGCGCGACCGTCGCAAACTACTATATTTCCGAAAGCCGCGACGACCTGTTCTACCTGAACTGGAAAAAGGTCAGCGACAACATGAGCAGCACGGAATTCACCGTAACGCCCATCTGCGAGGGCAAGTGGATCCGCTGCAAGGTCACGCCGGTGGACAGCCGCGGCGCACAGGGCGAGCCTGTCTGGTCGGCGCCTGTTCAGGTGGCATTCAACCCCAACGGCGTGGATAAGACGGAATTCCGCGCGCTGGTAGACGAGGCCAAAGCTAAGGTCGAAGCTGCACAGATCGGCGACGAACCCGGCCAGTGGACACAGAAGGAAATTGACCTCATCACGGCGGCCATTGCCGACGCGGAGGCCGTATTGGCAAAGGACCCGATCAGCCAGTATGACTTTGATCTCGGCGTGGCTGCGTTCCAGAAGGCGTACACCCGCTTCTGCAACAACCAGAACGCCGGTACCGCGACCGATGTGATCGAGATCGACGCATTGATCGAGGATACGGAAAACTGGACGCCGCATGCAGAAAATAAGGCAGGAAAGCCTACCTTTACCGGAGGCAAGCTGACTCTGAACGCGACGTCCGCCTACCAGACGGCCTGCTACACCGGCAAGGCGTATACCAATAAGACCTTCCGCTTTACCTATCAGCAGTCCGGCAGTGGCTGGGGCGGCTTCTACTTCAACATGGGCGACGCAGAGGCACTGCCGTTCAATCAGACAACAAAGGGTGTTCTTGTCGTGACTAAGACGACCGGTACGGAACTTCAGATCCGCGACGGCGTCAACGAGGCGCTTCAACTGGACAGCAACTTTGTATTTGAGAGCGGCAAAACGTATCGCGTTGACTTCGGCGTATACGATCTCAACAGCACCGATGTGCGCTTTATCCTGACCGTGGATGGGACTGCGGTATTCAGCCACGAGATGGACAATCAATATCTGCACACTGCTGAGGGGCACTTCGGCGTGCTGACTGCGCCGATAAGCGGGTACAGTCTGGTGCTCGGCAGCGTCGGTACAAAGCTTGTAATCGACAGTCTGATTGAAGACGAAGAACACTGGCAGACCTCCAACGGCTCCGCCGCGCCGAAGTTCATCGCGGGCAAGATGATCCTTGAAGGCAGCAGCCACACGCAGGCAGGATACGCAGGTGAAGCATATACCAACCGTGTGCTGCACTTCACCTACAAGCAGGAGCTCTCCGCAACGGTTGGCGAGTCGGATAAATGGGGCGGCCTGTTCTTCAATACCCAGAGCGCGGGCACGATTCCATGGCAAAATCCCAGTCTGCTTGTCTGCATCAAGTCGAACGTGATCGAATTGCAGATCCGCGACGGCAGCAGTACAACGGTTCTGGAGAACAAGACGAACCTGATTGAAAACGGCAAGACCTATCGGATGACGTTCGGTATGTATGACGTGAATTCGACGGATGTACGCATCGTCATGACGGCAGATGACGTGACGCTGTTCGACGAGACGATCACGAGCGCGAAGCTGCACAGCCTGACAGGCTATTTCGGCGCCTCGGCCAGCGATGCAGGCGTCCGTGCAGAACTCGGAAGCCTCGGCAACAAGATCAACGTCTCGACGCTCGTCCGCAGCGAAGGCAGCTGGAAGACCTACACGGGAAATGCTCCGGAATTCAAGGACGGGAGTCTTTCCATCACGAGCAGCGAAGCAAGCTATGAGCTGGCCGCTTTCGCCGACGAGAAGTTCTCCGGCAAGGTGTTCAACTTCAAGTATAAGCAGGTGCTTCCCGAAACGGCTGGCAAATGGGGCGGCTTCTACTTCAATCTGAACGATCCGGTCGCAATGCCGTGGGCAGACAAGGGCGTTCTGGTCGTTATCAAGGAAAAGCAGGTGGAGCTTCAGATTCGCGGCGACAAGAACTATGAAAGTGTAATTGCCTCCGGCGAAATTTTCCGCTCCGACATGATCTATGACGTGAGCTTCGGCATTGTGGCCGTGAACTCCACCGATGTGCGCATTTTCGTGACCGTGGACGGCAAGACGCTGTTTGACGAGACAATCACCGACGCAACGCTCCACGGTGCAGGCGGATATTTCGGCGCGATTGCCTGCCCCGGCGGTGTGCAGGTCACGCTGAACGACCTGTCCGGCAACGACAAGCACTACAACAATCTGACCGAGCTGCCTCTGGACGCGATGATCGCCGACAAGGCAAACTGGACGGACTTCTCGTGGGCCGGGTTTAAGACTGCTCCAACGTTCGGCGACGGCACGGTCTCCATTGCCGGTACGACCAAGACGGCCTATGCGCTGGCCGGATACAAGAAGGAAAAATACCGCAACACGGAATTCCAACTCAAATACACCCAAACGACGGGCGAGGGCAACGACTACGGCGCGATCATTTGGAGCTTTGAAAACAGTGTCACAAATCTTCCATGGAACAGCGGCGGCGTGATGATTGCCTTTGAAAATGGAAAAGCTACGCTTTATGCGCGCGGCGATGCGGGATTGATTGCAAAGACAACAAGCGGTCTGACGCTGGACAATGGCAAGACATATGACATTTCGCTCAGCGTCTGCCAGATCGCGGCAAACCAGCTTCGCGTTATCGTCAAGGTAGACGGCGCGGAATGGTTCAATGAGGTCTACACCGACTCCAAGCTGGCGAACACTGCAGGCTACTTCTGCTTCGGCGGCATCAACACCGCGTCCGTGACCATTGAAAAGACCGGCAAGGCCGTCGTTCCGGATCCCGAGCCCGAACCCACATACGGCGTGGTCGATGTGACGGAACTGCTGGCGGATACGAAGAATTGGACGACCGGCTGGAATAAGGCGCTTACATTTGAGAATGGCAGTGTCACAGCAGACGGTGATCTAAGCTCTACCTACTCTGTCGGCGGCTACAACGGAAAGACCTACAAAAACACGATTTTCCGCTTCAAATATACGCGGACGCGCTATGCTGACGATGGTTATGACGGATTCACGCTTGGTTCCGGGCCGGACAATGTGTATTGGGGTGCCGGAGGCATTTATGTGGATTTCAACAAAGACAGTGCCGTTCTGCGCTGCATCGGCAAGGATAAACAGGCGGTTTTTGTAACGTCCGAAGTACCAAGTCTGAACGATGGACAGTCATACAATATCGAATTTGGCATCATTGATGTGAATGAGAGCACCGTCAAGGTACTTCTGAAAATCAATGACAAGACCTATTTTGAGAAAGAACTCACAAGCAGCGATTTTGTGGGCGAGGAATTCTATTTCGGTATTATCGCAGTTAAATCGAAAGCCACTATCAGCAAACCGGACGCTAAATAAGTCCGAACACCCAACATACACAAAGGCCGGATGCGTGCACCCGGCCTTTGATGGTTCAACCGAATCAAAGAAAGGACTCTATGAAGAAAACCTATCAATATGCCATTGCGTGCCCGACGAGCATGGGTGTGCGCATCACGCCGCCGGAGCGGATGGCGGTACAGAACAGCAACCTGTTTTATATGCAGGCGACCAGCGCGGAGACGAACGTGCTGAACGTTGCGTCTAGCCTTGGCCACGAGTGCCTCGCGCTCACGAAATTCGTCAAGGGCAGCCCCATTGCTGATTTTATCAAGCGCCAGCTTCGCGCACGGAATATCCGTTTTGAAGGCCTTGACGTCGAACAGGGCGGGCCGTGGGGCTATCGGCACCAGTTCAACATTGCGGATTCCGGCTTTGGGCTGCGCGCACCGCGTCTCTGGAATGACCGTGCTGGTGAAGTTGGTCGGACACTTTCTATCGAAGATTTTGATATCGAGCGTATCTTCGGGCAGGAGGGTGTCGGCATTCTGCATCTGTCCGGTCTGATCGCGGCCATGAGCCATGAGACGACGGAATGCAGCCTTGCGCTGGCAAAGGCCGCGAAGCAGTACGGCACGCTCGTTTCGTTCGATCTCAATTACCGCGCGACGTTCTGGAAAGGCCGCGAGGATGCGCTTTCCGAGGCATTCGGCGAGATCGCGTCGCTGGCCGGCGTGCTCATCGGCAACGAGGAGGATTTCCAGCTTTGCCTCGGCTTCAAGGGCCCCGAAGCGGGCGGAAAAGATCTGTCCTCCAAGATTGAATCGTTCAAGGGCATGATCTCGCAGGTGCAGGAAAAATATTCGAACGCAAAAATGTTCGCAACGACGCTCCGTCAGGTCATTTCGGCCAACGAGCACCTCTGGGGCGCGATTTTGCTGGCAGAT
>OMAG01000571.1_pt1 | contig 14521 bp, 14 predicted proteins | sample 1673781 | NCBI WGS metagenome assembly OMAG01 (sample SAMEA103958127, study PRJEB25191) | human gut metagenome | biome: human-associated habitat [ENVO:00009003]; feature: intestine environment [ENVO:2100002]; material: feces | place: Germany | collected 2013/2015 | reverse complement strand
CTGCATCCCAGATGCTGACACCCAGATGGGGTGTGATCCTTTTTCCGCCATTGATCAGTGAAGCCACCGTTGCTGCCAGCTGTATGGGCGTAATCTGAAAGGACTGACCAAAGGAAATGGTTGCCAGCTCCACCTGCCCGATGTTCTTAGGATTATGCATAATTGTAGCCGCTTCTCCGGGCAAATCTACATTTGTTTTTTGCAGCAGACCAAATTTTTTGAAATAAGAGTAATATTTCTCACTTCCCAGCCGCAGTCCCAATTCAATGAACACCGGATTGCAGGAATTCATGATACCTTGGGTAAAATCTTCCTGTCCGTGTCCGCCCACCTTGGCACACCGGATTTTCCTGTCCTCCACAATCTTATATCCCGGACAGTTGAATTTATCTTCAAGGGTTACCACTCCTTCTTCTAATGCTGCGGAGGCTGTAATAATCTTAAAGGTAGAACCCGGCTCATAGGTATCATTGATACAGGCGTTTCGCCACATGGTGTTCAATTTATCCTGATTGGTCTGTACCTCCCCGTTAATGGTAAAAGGTTCATTCAGATTAAATTCTGGCACATTGACCATGGCAAGGATTTCTCCGTTCTGTGGATTCATCATCAACACGGAAACCCGTTCTGCCCCATGCTCTTCCATGGCTTTTTTCGCCGCCTGCTCCGCATACATCTGGATATTGTAATCCAGACTGATGTGCAAATCATTGCCGTCCACCGGTTCCTGCCGCCGCTCCCCTGCATTTTCAATCTCCACACCTCTGGCATCCGTCAGTGTCAGAATCTTTCCGTTTTCCCCTTGTAAATACTTGTCATATTTTACTTCCAAACCGACGATTCCCTGATTGTCCCCTCCGGTAAATCCCAACACTTTGGAGGCAAGGGTATCATAGGGATAGTAACGTTTATAATCTTCATCTATTTTTACTCCTGCATAACCGTAGGCTCTGATGGCGTCTCCCGTCTTTTTATCCACGTTTGTCTTGATTCGTTCTATGGAGGAAACCTTTTCCACCCGTTTCCGAACCTCTGCCTCGTCCATCTCCAATTCCTTCGCCAGCATGAGAATTACCAGTTCCGGCTCCTTTACCTGACTATGTATTACCGAAATGGTACAGACCGTTTTGTTCTCCGCCAGTACCACGCCGTTTCTGTCTATGATTTCTCCCCTTGCAGCTTTGATATCTCTTTCTCTTTCGTGAAGGTCTTCCGCTTTTCTCCCATAATATTCGGAGCAGAAAATCATAAGATAGACCAGTCTTCCAATCAAAAACAACACGATTGCCACAACTACAATCATAAACACCATGATTTTCTTTCGATAAGCTGTTTTATTCCGATGCATAAGAAAACCTCATAAAAGAAGTTAGTATAATCTATTACAACTTTTACGAGGTTATGTGACGATTCCTAAATATCACAAGCCTTAGGTTGGATTTCCCATAATGTCCAAATCCACCACGCCTGCCGGATCGTATTCTTCATCCGGGTAAATTCCCAGATACGGAAGTATCTCTTCCATAATCTCTCTTGCAATATTCTGTGCAAAAGAGCTGTGTGCCTGATCCAAAGCATTCGGCTCATCCACAACCACATAAATTAAAACCTGTGGGTTATCCTGCGGTGCATAGCCGATAAAGGATACGAGATATTTTCGTTCCTCTCGGGGCTGCTTCTGTGCCGTACCTGTCTTTCCACCCATGGAATAACCGGCAACCTTGGCTGTTTTTCCGGTTCCTGCAGGGTCGGAAACCGTCTTATAAAGATATTCCTTTACCTGGTCACTGGTTTCCTTTGAAACGGTCTGCTTTAATACCGTTCCCTGTATATCTTCCATGACGTTTCCATTTTCGTCCATGATTTTTTTTACCATATGGGGCTGATAATAATCACCCCCATTGATTAAGGAGGAGAAGGCACTTGCCATCTGTACCATGGTGACATTGAAGTTCTGACCAAAGGAGTTAGTGGCTAAAGAAGCATCATCCATGGTATCTAAAGTATATACCAGGGTGTCGGTTCTGGCCTCCCCCGGTAAATCAATATTTGTTTTTTGTCCAAAACCGAATATCTTCTGATAATCAATCAGATTTTCTTTCTGAATGGAATAAGACATCTGCATTAATGCATCGTTGCAGGATGCCATAATTGCCTGTTCTATGGTCAACTGTCCGTGACCGTTTCTGTTTACACAGTGTATCTGATGTCCGCCTACCCACTCATAACCGTCACAGTAATAACTCTCTTCTCCCGATAAGGTTCCGGTTTCCAAACCGGTGGCTACCGTAAGAGGTTTTACGGTAGAACCCGGTTCGTATGTGTAGGTAATACAGAAATTTTCCCAAATGTCATTGAGGGCATCCAACTGCTCCTCTTCGCTCATTGCATCTATTTCTTCCTGGCTATAAGAAGCACTTAAATCCCTTGGATTGTTCAAATCAAAGGTAGGATAATTTGCCATGGCAAGAATCTCTCCATTTTGTGGATTCATTACAATAACTCCAGTATTCTTGCTTCCGGCACCTTCATAAGCCGCATCCCTGTACGCCTCGTTAAATTCTTCTATCTTTTCCTCCACAACCGACTGTATATTCACATCTATGGTGGTCATGATATTCTGTCCGTTGACGGGTTCTTTTACTGTTTTTTCAAAATTATTATCACTATTTAAATATCCGTATTCTCTTCCGTCTACACCGTTCAGTACGTCATTATAGGAATCTTCAAGACCTCCGATTCCCACATTTCCCGAAGTGGTAAATCCAATGGCTGATGCTGCCAGAGAACCGTATGGGTAGCTGCGAAGATACTCTTTTTCAAACCAGACACCTTTGATATAAGGATGTCCTTCCGTATCGTTCTGCATTTCTACAAATTTCTGAATCCGGTCATATGGAAGTTTTTTTAATAATTTATTATACTGACTGCCCGGCTTTTCCTCTACCAACTGATGTAATTCCTCAGAGGAAAGTTCCTCAAAACACTCCGTCAATGCATCAATAGTTGGTTCTATATAATCCTCTTTACTGGTAAGAACATTACAATCCAAAATCACATTATAAACATCTGTACTGGTCGCCAGCACCGTACCTTTGGCATCCACGATATCTCCTCTCTGGTAAGGCAGAATCGTACTGTCATACTCCTGCTGGGAAAGTACGATTTTCTCATACTTTTCGCCGCTGCTCGCTTCAATATACATCAGTCTTCCTATCAATGCCACCAGAAGAACTGTAATCATCCCAAATGTAACTACCAGCTTTTTCCGCATCCGAATCGGAAATTTTGCCAGCTCTTTTTTTCTCTTTGCTGTCAAAACGCCACCTGCTTCACTTTATTTTGCCGGAATATCGCTATACTGTGTCATATAGTCCGTATCTTCTATACTATAATAAGCAACCTGATCCTGTGAAGCATATACCATGCCCAGTTCTCCAATTGCCTTTTCCTTAATCTGGTTCAAATCCACAGAGGTATTGATTCTCTTTAAGGTGGTATCATTGTCTGTCTTTAAATCTGCAATCTCACTCTCCAATGCTGAGATATTCTTCATATGTGTGGTAATATCCGACTGGAGCTGTATGTATGCCGCTGAAACCAGACAGGTAATTCCCACAGCGATAGATAAAAACACCAGATAACCACGGTTCATCCGCAGTTCCCGCTCCTGATTTCTTCTTGCTGCTTTGCGGTTTCTTCTTCGGACTTCTTCTCTTTCCCGTTCTCTCTGTTCTCTTCGGTAATCCGGTACCTCCTCTGCCTTGCGTACCGTGTTGCCGTCTACAAACGTGTACATCCTTTTACTCGCCATCTACAACACCTTTTCCCTTCCGCACCTTCCTGTTACTCACAGTGCTTTTCAAAAACACGTAATTTTGCACTCTTCGCTCTGGAATTTTCCTCTAACTCCTCTTCCTTTGGCAAAATCGGTTTTCTGCTTATGACTTTCCCTTTGGATTTTTTTCCACATACACAGACCGGAAAGTCACTTGGACAGGTACATGGATTTTCATTTTTCTTAAAAATAGTTTTTACGATTCTATCCTCTAATGAGTGGAAGGTAATAATGCAAATTCTTCCATCCTCATTTAAAAGTTCTATCATTTCATCTAACGTATCCTGTAAAACTTCCAGTTCCCGGTTTAACTCAATCCGAATTGCCTGAAAGGTTCTCTTCGCCGGATGTCCTCCTGCTGCCTGTACCTTTTTGGGAATGGACGCCCGGATAATCTCTGTCAGTTCTCCGGTTGTTTCAATCTCTTTTTCCTGTCTTGCCGCCACAATATGCTTTGCAATGTTTTTGGCAAACCGGTCTTCTCCGAAATCCCGGATAATACGATAAAGTTCTTTTTCGCTGTACTGATTTACAATATCCTTTGCCGTCCGGCTGTTTCTCTGATCCATCCGCATATCCAGCGGTGCATCCTCTTCCCGGTAAGTAAATCCTCTCTCCGGTGTGTCCAGTTGAAAAGAGGATACTCCCAAATCCAAAAGGATTCCATCTACACCGGAAATCCCCAGCTTTTGCAGCTCTTCTTTCATATTACAGTAATTGTTTCTTACAATGGTTACCCTGTTCTTCAGCGGTTCCAATTTCTGGCTGGCTGCTGCAATGGCATCTGCATCCTGGTCAATCCCAATCAGCCGTCCGCCCTCTGTCAGTCTTTTAGCAACCTTATAGGCATGTCCTGCTCCTCCTAATGTTCCATCCACATAGATTCCATCCGGTTTAATATTCAGATTTTCAATGGTTTCCTCTAAAAGTACTGATTTGTGCCGGAATTCCATGCATGCCTCCTGTTAAATACTCAAGCCCAACTCTGCCATATGTTCTGCTATCTCATCCATATCATCATAGGTATTGTTGTCCACCCATCTGTCTTTGCTCCAGATTTCAATTCGGTTCAACACGCCCACAGATACAACATCCTTCTGTATGTCCGCAAATTCTCTCAGCACCGGTGGAATCAAGATTCTACCCTGCTTGTCCACCTCACAGGTTGCTGCTCCTGCAAAGAAGAATCTGGAGAATTTTCTGGCATCTTTTGTGGTAAGCGGTACAGTGCGAAACTTTTCTTCAATGTTCTTCCATTCTTCATTGGGATACACAAACAAACAGCCGTCCAAGCCCTTTGTCACAACAAATTCGTTGCCCAAAAGTTCTCTGAATTTGGACGGAACAATCATTCTGCCCTTTGCATCAATTGTGTGATTGTATTCTCCCATGAACATAAGAACTCACCTGTCTGGCACTTCTGTGATTATCCACAAAGTTATCAACTTATCCACCACTTTATGCCACCTTTTACCACTTTCCTCCACTTTTATAACCATTTTACCCCACAGCCACCCAAAAATCAAGGGTTTTTAGGCAAAAAAATAGAGAATGGCGAATTTACCATTCTCTGCTTTTTTTCTGTTTTCTTTCGTCTATTTTAAACATTTACCTGTTCTTTTTCGCAAAAATCAATGTAAACTTCTATCTTTTTATCTAACTCCACACTGATTCGATAGTATTCATCCACATCTGTCCCGTTTTCCAGGGCAGCATCTAATCTTCTTCTTGCTCTCTCAATCTCTTCCCGCAATATGTCTCTTTCTTGCATTTGTACCGCTCCTTAGTTTCCAAAAAACCATACCACTAATGTTTTCTTCTGGATACCAACAGTATCACTGTAGATACAACCACAAGCACTGCTGCCAACACCTGTGACACCGCTATGGTCGTTGATGGAATCAGCAATTGATCTGTCCGCAATGCCTCTATCCAAAAACGTCCTATACCGTATCCGATTAAATACAACAGAAAAACTTCTCCCTCGAATTTTTTACGGCGTCTTACTATCAGTAAGATTCCTAAAATAGCCAGGTTCCATAGTGATTCATACAAAAATGTCGGATGTACCTGAATATATGAAATTCCTCCCACTTTCACAATGTGTTCTAGCATTTCCGCTGTGATATCACTGCTGTCTCTTACAGCATCCATCGGAATCTGCATTGCCAAAAGTCCGTCTGTATATCCACCGAAGGCCTCGCGATTGAAAAAGTTTCCCCACCTTCCTATTATCTGCCCCAGAATCAATCCTAGTCCAGCAGTATCTGCCAGCCTTGGAAAAGAAAGGTTCTTAATCTTCGCAAAAACTAAAGTTGTAATAATTGCAGCAATTACACCTCCGTAGATTGCCAATCCGCCTTGCCGTAATTGAAATATGTTCAGCAGATTATCTTTGTATTTGTCCCACGAAAAGATTACATAATAAGCTCTCGCTCCAATAATAGAAAAAATAATGGCAACGATTGCTAAATCAAAATAATCTTCAGGATTCTGTCCGGTTCTCTTGGCTTCATATGTAGCCATCAGAATACCCGCCAACATACCAATAGCAATAATAACGCCGTAATATGCGATGGATATTCCGAAAATTGTAAAGCTATTTCCCACATGTTCCAGATAAATATTCAAATGTGGAAAATTAATATTCATATTCATTGACATCTTCCTGTAACAACCGCTCAAGCATCTCTTCTTCTAAGTTCATGCTTCGTCCTGCTCTTCTGAGCCAGTTGTTTAATCCCCTCTACCACCTGGTGATTTAATGATACAATATGTTTGATATCCTCATCGATATCAATCTTTCGTTTTAAATATTCCTCGTGGCTTTTTTCAATAAAGTCACAAATCGCATCCGAATCTATAAATTCATGCTGTTTTATCTTTTCTCTATACGCTTGTCCGTTCTTCAGATATTCCCGCAGCCTCAGCTTCAGCTTCTCCTCATAGGAACAATGGTCCTTAAATCCACCCGGATAAATCTTGTTATGTGGAAACGTGAAATAATCCGCAATATAATGGGTAACCTGTCCGAGATTTCGGTAATATTTTCTCTTCTGTCCCTTTTTCTTCTGCCGATGTTCCGACAGAATCTTAATCTCTTCTTTGACTTTGTCAAATGTTTCTGATATCTCGTGTTTGCGATAGAAAAATGACGGCTTAATATCCGGCAGGATACTTCCTAAATAGAAAGCCCACTTATGCTCTTTTAACTCCTCATCATCCGTATGACGGACAATATCTCTGGCTAATGAAATATGCGACTTCTTTCTCATATAATGCCTCCACGAAAAAATTCTTTCGTACAACTGCAATTATATTATCATTGTACTTCTTATGAACACTTTTTACAAGTGCATATAGAATTTTTTCGTGAAGTTTCTCCTTTATTCCCTATTTATTGACAACAAAAGCTGGCACATTGTGTGTCACAGCTCTTCTTTGCACGTCCTCCTACGATACCAATGCGATCCGCACTGCATTTGCATGCCTCATTGAACTTGCATTTTACTGCTTCACAATCCACATCAATGGTCTCACTTTTATGACCCACGGCATTTTTGGCACCGCCGTCCTTACGCTGATGGAAGCTTCCGCAACAGGTTTCGCTTGTGTTTTTCGCATCTTTTCCTGTAACAAGAATATCTCCCTTACAGCAGCACTGGTCTTCATTGTACATACAGTTGTCCACAGAACATTCTAATTTTGTCATAGAAAAAATCTCCTTTCTTTATTATTGCCTTTTTAGGGTGTGTAAAGAAAAGGAGATTTATTCATTCCTTATTTTTCTTCCGCCGTCTCTTCTTTGCGGATTTCTTTGGTGCGGATTTCCTTACAAATCTGCTCTATAAATATCTCTATGCTCTTACTTCCTTCATCTCCGGCAAAACGACTTCTGACAGAAACAGTTCCCTCTGCTTCTTCTTTTTCTCCGACTACCAGCATATATGGTATCCGAGCCAGACGGCTTTCACGAATCTTATATCCGATTTTCTCGGAACGGGTATCCACGGTTGCCAGCACACCGTTTTTCTTCAACTCTGCCTCTACCTTTCTGGCATATGCTTCATATTTGTCGGAAATTGGCAGGATACGCACCTGTTCCGGACAAAGCCAAGTCGGGAATTTTCCGGCATATTTTTCAATCAGCCATGCAAGGGTTCTCTCGTAACAGCCCAAAGAGGTACGATGGATAATATATGGACGTACCTTGTCACCGTTCTGGTCTATATAGTACATATCGAACTGCTCTGCTAAAAGTGCATCCCACTGAATGGTAATCATGGTATCCTCTTTGCCGTATACATTTTTTGCATTGATATCAATCTTCGGTCCGTAGAATGCAGCCTCTCCCACATCCTCTACAAACGGAATCTCAAGCTCCTGCATGATTTCCCGCATATGCTGTTCGGTCTCTTCCCAAACCTCCGGCTCTCCGATATATTTTTCACGGTTATTCGGGTTCCATTTTGAAAGATGATAGGTTACATCCTCTTCCACTCCAAGTGTCTCCAGACAATACTTTGCCAATGCCAGACATCCTTTAAATTCCTCTACCATCTGGTCCGGTCTTACAATCAAATGTCCCTCTGAAATAGTAAACTGACGAACTCTGGTAAGCCCGTGCATTTCTCCCGAATCCTCATTACGGAATAAGGTGGAAGTTTCACCATAACGGAGCGGCAACTCCCGGTAGGAATGCTGGGAATTTTTGTATACATAATACTGAAACGGACAGGTCATCGGACGAAGGGCAAATACCTCTTTATCCTTTTCCTCATCTCCCAGCACAAACATTCCGTCTGTATAATGATCCCAGTGTCCGGAAATCTTATATAAATCAGATTTCGCCATCAATGGTGTTTTGGTACGGATATATCCCCACTCATTGTCCTCCAAGTCCTCAATCCATCTCTGTAAGGTCTGGATAATCTTAGCACCCTTTGGCATTAACAGCGGTAATCCCTGACCAATGACGTCTACCGTGGTAAATAATTCCATTTCACGTCCTAACTTATTGTGGTCACGTTTTTTGATATCCTCTAAATGTTCCAAATATGCATTCAATTCATCCTTTGTAGCAAAGGCTGTTCCATAAATACGCTGTAACTGTGCCTTGTCAGAATCACCTCTCCAGTATGCCATGGAAGAAGAAATCAGCTTAAATACCTTGATTCCCTTGGTATTCATTAAATGAGGACCAGCACAAAGGTCGGTAAAGCCTTCACCTTGTTTATAAAAGGAAATCTCTGCATCCTCCGGCAAATCCTCAATCAGTTCTACCTTATATGGTTCCTCTTTTTCTTTCATGTATGCAATGGCTTCTTCTCTCGGAAGTGTAAATTTTTCCAAGCAATTTCCCTCTTTGATGATTTTTTTCATTTCTTTTTCCAGATTGTCCAAATCTTCTCTGGAAAACGGCTCTGCTTCAAAATCATAATAAAATCCCTCATCTATGGACGGTCCGATTGCCAGCTTGGCATTTGGATAAAGTCTCTTTACCGCTTCTGCCAGCACATGGGAACAGGTATGACGCACGGTACGAATACCGTCTGCATCCTTAGCAGTCAGCACGTTCAATTCACAATCTCCGTCGATTACGGTTCTCAAATCCTTTACCTCTCCATTGATTTCCACGGCACAAGCTGCTCTCGCCAGTCCCTCGCTGATATCTCTGGCAATATCATAGGCACTCATTGCTTCACTGTAGTCTTTGATACTTCCGTCTTTTAATGTGATTTTCATTTTATCTGTCTCCTATTCTATCTTTGTTTTTTCTCTTTTCTTTTTTACAATCTTTCTGTCGCTTTACTTCGTCATTGCTGACTCTGTTATTACTGTTATTGCTTCCGTTTTCGCATCCGATTTTCGTATACTTTCTCGGTGAGCATAACATTCCGATTACCAACCCGCCCAAAAGGCAGGTAGTCATTGTCAAAACATATTCCTTTTTACTCATTGTTGTCTCTTCAGTGAGTGTTTCCACAAATTTCTTCACCTTACACATACTTCGTCCTCCTTTTTCATACATCTATCCATACAAATTTTTAAAAACAGAGACGAGATACGCTTTGCGAATCTCGCTCTGATTAGCGGTCGCCATAACAAAAAGTCCATGCACTACAAATTGTAATGCATGGACGTATCTCACGCGGTTCCACCCTGCTTGCCCTGCCTCTCCATAAAATATATCCTGGGAAATCCATCTTCATATATTCACAGATGCAAAGCCTCTCTTTTGATGATAACGGAATCACCGTACCCGATTAAGGGTCACTCCGAGGTGGTCTTCCATATCTTCCGTATCAAACCGCTTGCAGCTCGAAGCTTTGCTTCGGCGGTTCTCTCTGTCATACTTTCGATATCTACTCTTCTCTTCAACGTGTTATTTTATTCTGCCTGTATTGTAGCCTTTTTTTCTTTATCTGTAAAGAAGTTTTTTATTTATTTTCTTCCGCAGCATTTTTTGTATTTTTTGCCGCTTCCGCATGGACACGGATCGTTTGGATAAATCTTCTCTTCCTTCACGATGGTTCCTGACTTTTTCTGTTCCAAATACAGCTCGTGCTTTCTCTCCGGTGTGAAAATCTCATCCCATTGCGGTAGCTCATATAACCAGTCCGCTTTAGCATCTACCATATTTTTGTAAAGCAGCTCATTGTCAAAATCCAGATTTACCTGTGTATCCTCTTCCATGGTCTCGATTGGATTCGGCTCCTTTAAGCTGTCATTGATACCATCTAAGAATCCTGTCATCTCCAAAACGCTGATTTCGTATTTGTCCGCTAATTCCTTCACAGTTCCTGTTACTGCTTCTTCCGGATTTTCCAGTAATTTCTCATAGATTCCCTTTTCCAACAGGAAATAATTCTGCCAGAACTGCTGCAGCTTTCCCTTGTCCATATTTTCGTCATAAGCAATTTTCTGCCATTCTTTTAAAAGTGCCATATATCTTTCCATCCTTATTCTCTATTTTGATGCTATGTATTCTGCCTCGGAATGCTTCGGCGAATGCCACGTAGGACATTATATCTTATTTGTATTCATTTTTCAAGAGCTCCGCCGTATCCTGCAGACATTCTAAAAGGATCGGATTGAATACTCCGCATTCCCCATTCAGAATCATCTCCATTGCCTGTTCATGGGTGTAAGCCTCCTTGTAAACTCTGGTACTGACCAGAGCATCATAGACATCCACAATACTGACCACTTGACTCCAAAAAGGAATTTTATCTCCTTTTAACTGTTCCGGATAGCCATTCCCATCCCACCGCTCATGGTGATACTTGGCAATGTCCATACTGTATTGCTTCTGCTGTGCGTCCTCATTTAAATCCAGAGTCTCGATAATTTCATAACCCTTGACGGTGTGGGTTTTCATAATCTCCATTTCCTCTTCTGTCAGCTTGTCCGGCTTATTTAAAACGGTGTCCGAAATGGTAATCTTTCCTACATCATGCAGGGCTGATGCCAGAACAATTTTTTCCATACTCTCTTTTTCAATGGCCTGCTCCGGAAACTTCCGATTATAACATTCCAGCATAATTCTGGTGAGATTTTTGGTTCGTTTGATATGCTCCCCCGAATCCACATCCCGGAATTCCACCAAATTGCTCAGAGTATCAATGACCTTGTCCGCATACTGCTTGAACTTTGCCTGTTCCTCCTCAATCTGCTTCTGTGCCGCCATAATCAGAGTAATATCTGTCCGAAGCATCAAATAGACCGGATATCCGTTTGCTTCTCCGTAAGGAATGCCCCTTGCCTGTACCCAATGGACTTCTCCCTGTATATCGGTAAGACGATAAGTAATATCAATGGTTCCTCCGCTTTCTCTGATTTTATGAACATGCTCAGCCACCTGGTTTCTGTCCTTCGGATGAATCTGTCCCAGATAGCCGTCAGCATAGTCCTCCTCCTGCTTGCCCAGCATTTTATAAAATTCCTGATTTGCACTGATCATGGTCAGCTTGTCGTCCAACATAATACTGCATACGCCGCCGGGGATTGCCTTGTAAGTAGCAGACAGATTGTGCCGCATCTGCTCCTGAAGACTCCGTCTGGTGTGGATATCCCTCAATATGATAACTGCCATCTGGTCTTCATTATCGATATTTGCCAGAGGAAGTACCCGATTGGAAATCCATTTGTAGTCATCTCCCGATGTTTGCAACTGCAATTCATCATAGAGACATTTTCCACCGTTTCTAAAATAGCTCTCCATCTTCTTTGCCGTATTTACTTTTCTGCAACGACGCTGGTCTGCCGGAAGCATCCTTTTCACCAGCTCTTCTAAAATCTCATCTACTTTTCCTTCACCGGTACACTGAAACCGGTTATTCTCATCCCATTTGAAATTCTTGTAAGTGTTCTGCGTAAGATTACAGCAGATAGCTTCTTTACATATTTTATCCACTACCATGTCCATTGCCCGGTCATGGATATAATAATCTCGGATTTCTTCGGATGCCATCTGGGGAATTATGGTAATAATATAAGACGGAAACATCTCTTCCCACATAATCTCATCTACCATAATCTCCACCGGACCGCCAAAATATCTGCTGTTCCGTAAAAACACTCCGCCCTCTTTTGTCTGTTTCTCGTAGCTTTTAACCGGACATTGCTCACAAAAATCCAATCCGATTTCATAACATCCCAGACTGATTTCTGCCGTCGGTACAAATTTTTTGAACGTCTGATTATAATATATAATTGTATGACTCTCTTTTTCAATGATACAGATTGCTGCCGTATTCATTCCATCCAGAATCTTACGAAAATTCTCCATTCTTTTCCAACCTCACTAGGACTATTTTACTATGTTTCATTTTCCCATGCAATAAAAACCTCCCATTTTCCGTAGGGAGTTTTTATGATATAATATCGAATGGAGAAAGGAGTCCCCATGAAAAAAGCAAAACAGATTTTAGCAATTCTAACGGTAATCCTACTGGCGGGACTGTATATTTCCAGTCTGGTACTTGCCATCATCGGAAGTCCTCAGGCTATGGCTTGGTTGAAGGTTTCTATTTATTGTACGATTGTCCTTCCTGTCCTGATTTGGATTTATACTTTTATTTACCGGATGTTAAAGGGTTCCGATGAAGAGGAAAAAAACGACACAAAAAAATCTGACGGAGAATAATCCATCAGATTTTTTTATTAAGAACGATAGATAATATCATCTCTGCCCGGACCGTTGGATACCATGGTAATCGGGAATCCGATATGACGTTCTACAAATTCAATATAGTTTCTACAATTTTCAGGAAGGTCTTCGTATTTCTTAATTCCCCGGATATCACAATTCCATCCCGGTAATATCTCATAGACCGGTTTTGCTTTTTTCAGCATTGCTGTGGTTGGGAATTCTGTGGTCACTTTTCCGTCAATTTCATATCCGATACATACCGGAATCTCTTCCAGATATCCCAGCACATCCAATACGGTAAAAGCAACGTCTGTGGTTCCCTGAAGACGACATCCATATTTAGATGCCACCGCATCAAACCATCCCATTCTTCTCGGACGTCCGGTGGTTGCTCCGAACTCACCTCCGTCACCGCCTCGTTTACGAAGCTCATCTGCTTCCTCGCCAAAAATCTCGCTGACAAATTCTCCGGCTCCTACGGCAGAAGAATATGCCTTACATACGGTAACTACCTGTTTTATTTCATAAGGAGGAATTCCTGCACCGATCGCGCCATACGCTGCCAGTGTGGAAGAAGATGTTACCATCGGATAAATTCCGTGATCCGGGTCTTTTAAGGTTCCCAACTGTCCCTCCAACAGAATATTTTTTCCCTCTTGGATTGCCTTGTATAAATAAGAGGATACGTCACACACATACGGTGCCACCATCTCTCTGTATTCCTTTAACTCTTTCACAATCTCTTCCGGTTTCAACAGCGGTTTGTGATACAAATGCTCTAACAGTACATTTTTCTGCTCACAGACACGTTCCGCTTTTTCCTCAATCAGTTCATCATCAAAGATTTCGCTGACCTGAAAACCAATTTTCGCATATTTATCAGAATAAAATGGTGCAATTCCCGACTTAGTGGAGCCAAAGGATTTTCCTCCCAGACGCTCCTCCTCATACTGGTCAAACAGAATATGATAGGACATAACAATCTGAGCCCGGTCTGAAACCAGAATCTTCGGCATTGGCACATCTCTGTCTGTGATGGATTTAATCTCATTAAAGAGTACCGGAATATTCAACGCCACTCCGTTTCCGATAATGCTGGTGGTATGATCGTAGAACACACCGGACGGCAGGGTATGTAACGCAAATTTTCCATAGTCATTTACGATGGTATGACCTGCATTTGCTCCACCCTGAAAGCGTACGATAATATCTGCCTCTTTGGCCAGCATATCCGTAATCTTTCCCTTTCCTTCATCTCCCCAGTTTGCTCCTACTACTGCTTTTACCATTTTATGTTCCTCCCATAAGTAATAAAATGTAATATCTGATTGCATAAAAAGGGCAGGGCGTAAAAACGCTCTGCCAAATTTTCCGTTTTTACTTTATGATTATACACGAAAGTTTGCCATAAGTAAAATCAATATTTTTTATATTCTTTATAAGTTTTTATTATGACTTGTGTTTGTCGGGCGTACACTTGTCCTCTAACAAATCCAGAAACCTTCTTGCCGCCGCTGTCATCGGAACCT
>OMAG01000555.1_pt1 | contig 14732 bp, 8 predicted proteins | sample 1673781 | NCBI WGS metagenome assembly OMAG01 (sample SAMEA103958127, study PRJEB25191) | human gut metagenome | biome: human-associated habitat [ENVO:00009003]; feature: intestine environment [ENVO:2100002]; material: feces | place: Germany | collected 2013/2015 | reverse complement strand
TACTTGCCGCCGACCTGCCAGAAGAACGGGTGGAACTGGTATTCGTTGCGCGGCTTTTTGAAGTCGTAGACAAGACGGATCTCTTCGCAGTCGGGCTGGAAGTTCGTCCAGACGTCCCAGTGGATGGGGATCACGACCTTGCACTTGAGGCTTTCGGCCATGCGCAGGATGTCGATGGAGGTCATCTTGTCCTGATTGCCGACCGGGTTCTCGCCGAACGAGCCGAACGCGACGTCCACGTCGTAGTCCTTGCCGTGCTTGGCGAAGTAGATGGAGAAGTGGGAATCGCCGGAGTGATAGATGTTGCCGCCGGGCGTCTTGAGCAGATAGTTGACGGCCTTGTCGTCCATGTCCGTCGGGCACTTGCCGGTCAGCTCCTCGCGGTCCGGGCCCTGCGAGTCAGTGGTGACGATGCAGGTGCGGTCAAACGAGTCGAGCGCGATAATCTCGATATCCTTGACCTTGATGTGGTCGCCGGGCTTCACGACAATGCAGCGCTCGGCAGGAACGCCCCACTTGATCCATGTCTCAACCGACTTCTTCGGGCCGATGAAGGGAACAGGGATCGTATTGCCGTTTTCGTCTGTGGTTGTCATGCCGCTGTTGATGACATGGGCGGCCCATTCCGCGCTCATGTGATCTTGATGATAATGCGTGGCTAGAACCGCGTCGACCTGCTTGAATGCGAACGGGTCGAATACAAACGGGATGTTGCGCAGGTTCGGCTGCATCAGGCGGCCGCCTGTCATGTTGGCCATCTGATGGCCGGGCTTCATCTTGTTGTCACCGTGGGTGCGCTTGCCGTTGCCGCACCAGAGGTCGATGGTGATGTTGGCGCCGCCGGGCGTTTTCATCCAGATGCCGGTGCAGCCCAGCCACCACATGGCGACGTTGCCCTCCGGCACGACTTCGTTTTCAATGTCCTCAACCAGCCAGGTGCCCCACTCCGGGAAGGTGGCCTTGATCCAGGAATCTCTTGTCATTTCCGATACCTTGCTCATTGTTATTTCTCCTCTGTCTCTGAAACGTAGTACAATGCAATTTCGTTGGTCTCACGGTTCGCGGCGACAATTACGTCGCGGCTCGCGCGGTCAGAAAATTTAAACGCGTTGGCGCTGCCGCAGTCATGGTCAATCACCTGCGCCTGATATGCGCCGTTTTCATACGAAACGAGCATCAGATCGCGTGCCCCCTTGCGGTGGCCGACAATCCATACGGGCTTGCCGCAGAGCGTGCAGGCCCAGGTCGCGTGCAGCATCTCAAGTTTTTCGGGGTGCTGCCAGACCTTTTCATATTGACCGGCGGCATTCTTTTTGCAGACATACAGCTCGTCGCCGTGGAAGGGGCTGATGCAGCCGAGTTCCGGCTCGCCGTCGCCGTCAAAGTCGCACAGAACGGCGTCGCTGACGGGCTGATCATACAGCTGACGGATCTGCCAGCCGGCCTGCTCGTTTTCAGGCGGAATGAACTGGAACACGCCCTCGTCGCACGTCACAACGCCGGTCTGGACGCCATGGTCAAAATACATGCTGTAGCCGTGGTTATGGCACATGCCGTCCTTGAGCAGCGTCAGGGGCAGCTGGTGCGTCTCGTCAAAGCTGTCGAGATTGTCCGGAAGCAAAGCGGCAAAGGTTTTGCCCGGCTTTGTCCAGTCATCCTTATAATCATGGCCGCTCTTGAGGCAGCAGACAAGCAGATAGGCTTTGCCGTTTCGCTGTAGAATGCCGAACCGGTGGACAAACGGTGCTTCGACCAGCGTGCGGATCTGCCAGTCGTTTTCACCGCGGCGGGTGGCAATTACAATTCTGGCCTCTGCCGAGTCATTCGGTGAATAGAATTTATGCGTTGCCAGAAACTGATCCTCACGGCCCGGAACCTGCTGCATCGTCATGACGCCGCCGGGTTCGGTCCATACAGTCTCCAGCTTCTCGCCATTCTCACTGAACAGATAGCACGGCGCGTGCTTTTCCGCCGCCACAAGGAAGCGCGGTTCGCCGTTCTGCTGGAACGGCGCAATGGAATAGCACTTTTCCAGCTCACAAATCGACTTTTTTTTGACAAACATGCTTGTTTCCTCCTTACCGGATCAGATCACATCGTCCTGGCCGGAGATCCGGAAGGCCAGAGGCTCATCGGTGTCACGTGCGCCGACATGAATGGTGCACACGCCGTTTTCGCAGGTGGTTTCCGTATGGACAGCCGGATCAAGCGGCTGCGGATTCGCGCGCAGCCCCTTTACTGTTACGCTGAACGCTTCCTTCGGCGTTTTGGTCAGCAGCAGATAGCACGTGCCGTCCTTGCGCGTATAGTTAAGCGTGCAGGCGGGAAGATCTTCCGATTTGCGCGTGCAGATGCGCGTGTCATAGATGGCCGCACCGTTGCGGCGCAGCCAATCGCCCATGACGCGCAGGCGCTTTTCCTGCCAGTCGGGGATTGTGCCGTCTGCTTTCGGGCCGACGTTGATGAGCAGATTGCCGTTATTTGCGACTGTCCCGGCCAGAAGATCGAGAAGCTCGGTGCAGCCGATGGCGTTCGACTCGTTTTCCATCTGGTTATAGCCGAAGGAAAGGCCGAGTCCGCGTGTCATTTCCCATTTCTCGGTGCGGTTCTGCTTGCCGGACTGGTATTCCTTGACCAGATAGCCATGGTAGAAGCCGCTGAAGCGGTCGTTGACGACAGCGTCCTCGTTGGAGTTGTAATAATGTGCGAGCAGGTGTTTGAGCGCATCCTCGCCGACCTCGGGCCAACCGATGTCATTCCAGAACAGGGAAGGCTGATAGGTGTCGATCAGCTCCTTGCACTGCGAATAGACAAAATCGGCATATGCGTAGGTGGGCGGGCAGTAGCTTCTGCAGTTCGCTTTGCTGAAGACGGGCTCATCATAGAACGTCCAGTTGTAATAGCCGGAGTAATACAGGCCCATCTTCATCTGCGCGTCACGCACAGCCTGGGTCAGCTCGCCCGTGATGTTGCGCATGGGGCCGCGGCTGGTCGTGGAGAAGTCCGTGTACTTGCTGGGGAACAGGCAGAAGCCGTCATGGTGCTTGCAGGTCAGAATCAGCGCCTTCATGCCGGCACTTTTGACTGCGGCGACCCATTGGTCGGCATCCAGCGCATCGGGGTTGAACAGCGCCGGGTCTTCGGTGCCGTCGCCCCACTCGCGGTTCGTGAAGGTATTCATGCCGAAATGGGTAAAGGCGTAAAATTCAAGCTGCTGCCATGCCAGCTGGCGCGGGCTGGGCGTGATAGAGGCCGCATAGCGGATCTGTTCTTCGGGTGTTCTCATTCTATTACCCCTCAATGCTGTACCACTTGATCTCATTGGTATCCAGATGCAGATCGAAGCAGCTGCCGTCGCCGGTGTAAACGGTTGTGTCCTGCGGTTCGTAGGTGTTGTTGACCACGCAGTACTTGCCGTTCTTAACGTAGGCATGGACTTCCACATTGTAGTTCGTGCTGAACCATTTGTGCAGGTCGGCTTCATCGTGGGCGGCCCACAGGATGGCGCGGTACAGCACGCGGTTGTTCACAAAGCTGTACGGCAGACCGCTGATATACACACCGCGGCCCTGGCCGTACTCATGCGCAGCCATCTGGACTTCCTTGTCACGCTGAATGAGAATTTCTGTGCCTTCCCATGCAAAGATGCTCTTCTTGCCCTCGCCAAAGTCCACATCATGGTCGGGGCAGTCGGCCAGAATAAAGTGGTCGCGGTGTTCATCCCAGTTGTACTTGTCGTAGTTCAGGGTGAAGCCTGTTTCCTTCTCCACGCCGAGCGGCGCGGACAGCTGCAAATAGCGCCCCTGATACTGGTGACCGCCCGGTTCGCCGACACCGATCAGACCGCCGCCGCGGTGGACAAAGCCCTTGACGGCAGCGGAAATATCAGGATCCTCCCAGACCTTGCCGCCGGTGTGGGCGGTGTCGCCGTCACCGACGTTGATAAGGACGTCAATGCTGTCCAGCACCTTCGGGTCAGCCTTGATGTCGTCAAAACTGATAAACTTCACATCAAACGGTGCGCCGGACAGCGCTTCGATCACGCCCGCATAGCTGTAATTCTGCTTCTGGTACAGCGCATGGTGGACCATGTGGCAGCCCCACGCGCGCTGTTGCCCCCAGCTGTTCAGCACAGCCACGGTCTTGACGCAGTAGGGCGTGGTACCCTTGATGTTCTCGTACAGTTCGCGGAACTCGTTGCAGACGCTCTCGACATAGTCGAGGAACTCCGGGAACTCGCAGGCCAGCTTCAGGTAGCCGCCGTAGCCGATGCGGTCGATGGGCTTACGCAGGATGGCGCGGCGTGCTGTGACCCAGTTCTCCTTGGCCTCGCGCACAGGGTTGCCGCCCTCGTGGAAAGTATCGGGGAAGAAGTAGGGCAGGAATCGTCCCTCGGTGTACTTGACGCCGGGGATGTCGGAAATCAGGCGCAGGGTGCTGCCGTTGCCGACACTGCCGACAATGGCATCCACGCCGGACTGCTGGAACTCGGGCATGAACGGCTCGCAGCCGATCCAGTGGTCGCCCAGGAACATCATCGCTTCCTTGCCGTAGGCGTGGACGATGTCGGTCATTTCCTTCATCAGACCGGCGACCTCGCGGCGCTGGAACGCCTGGAAGTCTTTGTACTCCTTGCTCGGCACGCGGTACTGGTTGTTGTAGTAGCCCTGGTCGATGATGAACTCCGGGCGGAATTTGTAGCCGACTTCCTTCTCAAACTGCTCCAAAATATAGGGAGAAACGGACGCCGAGTAGCCGTACCAGTCCACGTACTTCTCGCGGCGCAGCTCGTCAAACACCAGCGTGAACAGGTGGAAGAAGGTCGTAAAGCGCACAACGTTGACATAGGGGTGGCTTTCGAGATACTCGCGCAGGCGGCGCATTGTGTAGGCGTGGGTCTTGGGCTGGCGCACATCGAACGGAATCTGGTGCTCGACATCCTTCCAGTCATTGATGACCGAGTTGTACATGTGCACGGGATCCCAGATCAGGTACGCCAAAAAGCTGACCGTGTACTCGTGGTAGGCGGCGGGGGCGTCGATGACAACGCTCTCGGTTGCTGCGTCATAATGCCACGCAGCGGCATCCAACGGCTCGCCCGTCGTGCGGTCGATGACTTCCCACCAGCGGGCAATATCGTCGTGGTCGTTGACCTTCATCAGCTCGCGGCTGATGCCCGTCATCAGGGGGATGGTCAGCGCACCATCCGCAGCGGTATAGAACGGGGTCATAATGTAGCACTGCTGCGTTTCATCGGGGTTTGCCTTAGCCCAGGCGTTGTCCTTGCGGGTGGTGTAATAGGTGGCGTAGATCTTGGCTCCGGTGTCCTTCAGCTCCTGCGGGAATTCGGTGCCGTCGCAGTCGCGGATGGCATCCGCGCCCCAGCGCTTGAGCAGGTCAAGGGTTTCGGGTACTGCGTCCATATCGGTGGGAATCGTTACACGACCTTTGGTATTCATTTCTTGTTTTCCTCCGTCCATTGGTAAGATTGAGTTTGTCCGGCCTGCAAGGTGACCCAGCAATGCGTGTTGCAAAGATACCAGCTTCCGTCCTGTGTTGCTTTTACGGTAAGGCTGTGCTTGCCGTCTGCTGTCCGCTGATAAGAAATCAGCAGACCATTTTCTGCCCGCAAATTCTGAAATGCAACAGGTTCATTTTTCCAGCCCTGCGGGCAGGCCGGTAAAACCTCGATATGATTCTTTTCGGAACGCAACAGCATTTTCTGTACTGCGTGAGCCGCCAGAAAATCCGCTTCCAGCGTAAAGGGGCGATAGTGGAAATCACAAACGCCGCTGTTTTTGTAGTCGCCATTCAAATGAAATCCGTTCCGGCTCAGGAAATGCTCTGCGAAGCGGTGCAGCTCATACAAGGCACCATTTCCATTGCTGCGGGCAATCTGCAAAAGTGCCATCCAACCGAAGGAAAACCCTACCCACTGCCCACTACCGAGGTGTACAAGGTGATCTACTGTTGCATCTATTACGCTGCGGTCCTGCGGATTTTCATAGCGCAGCATACATAGCGGCTCGATTGCCATAGCGTGGGAAAAATGGCGGTGCGTTTCCTGCAAGGTTTCATTGGGCGAAAGCATCAGCCCGGTTTCTGTATCTACGCTCAACGGAGCAAGTTTGGCCTCCATTACATGCCAATGGCCGCGGGGGTTGCCAAGCTGGTACTCGATCTGTACCAGAGTGTGGAACAGATAGTGCAGCAGCGCCAGATCGTAGTTGCTGTTGGGAGTCAGCCATGAGGCTGCCTCATCATCGTGAATTTCCGGTGAGGACGAGACCGGTAAAACCAGCTTTCCGTCCGGGTCTTCTTGGAGAAGTTCTTCCAGGCAGGCTGCCGCGGCGGTAAAGTAAGGCTCCACGCGGGTGCGCAGAAACTCTTTGTCCCCCGTCAGGCGGTAGTATTCATAAAACATCTGGCAGAGCCAGATTTGATTGGTCGGTGACAGGGAATACATCGGCCAGCCGCCGAGCGCTCCGCCGTCAATGTCCATGACACTGGGCAGGCACTCCCCTGCTGTGCCGTAAAATGCACGGGCAAACTTTGCCGCCTGCGGGCGCAGCGACCAGAGATAGTCGAGAAATACCTTTCCCTGCTCCGGGTGGTTGGCAGTCAGATAGTGACAGTAGGTGAATTGGGTGTTGAGGTCGTTGTGGTAATCACCTTTCCACGGTGGAAGCTGATCGTCATCCGCGCACCATACGCCTTGCAGCGGCATCGGGGCATTGCCCGGCTCGGAACCCGCTGCCAAAAAGTAATTGGCGCGGTACCAGAGTTGTTCGAGTGTTTCATCCGGCAGTTGCAAACTGCTTTTGCCCCAGTATTGCTGCCACCAGCGTTTATGCTGTTGCAGCAGCTTCTCTGCACCCATATCTTCCGCTGCACATAGTTCCAGTTTCGCCAATTGGCTTGCTTTTTCTACGTTTTCTGCCTGCACGGCGGTATAATACAGCGTTGTGCCGCATTTTTTGCAGAGCAGCGTATAGGCAGTTCTATCATCGACCTTTTGGGAAAAGCCAATCATGCCATCCTCCGTTTCGAGGTTGGCATCCGGCAGGGCGAGCTGCTGTAAGCTGCCGGGGGATACGCTGTTCCCTGCTTCGGCTGCTTGTGTACCATTCCCGAAAGAGGGGCGCTCCACCGTGAGCTCTGCATCTCGGTACGCCTCCGGCAGCATCAGTACCCCAACAGGCCGCCCCATACAGAGGAAGGCGCGCAGAATGGTTGTACCCTTTTGCGAAAAGGATGCCACCGCCGTGCCCAAATCAAGGCTTGCCTGATAGCTGCCCTGCGGCAGTCCATCCAGGAACAAGTGTCCTGCGGGGATTTTTGTAGGTGTCGGGCGGGCATAGGGCGTATCAAAGATACGGCGTGTTTCTGCCACATCGCCTTTCCGTGCAAGCTCTACCAGTTTTGCATAGGTAAATTCTTTATCGAGTTTTTCCTCCGGGCGGCGACGCAGCCACAGTCCGGCAATGTCCACGGAAATGCGCAGATGCTCCATCGGCCCCCAAAAAAGAGAACCGAGTATGCCGTTCCCCAGTGGAATTGCTTCATCCCAGCGGGGTATTGGGCCGGTCAAATTGATGTTGCAATGTTTCGGGGGCAGCATATCGGTTCTCCTAACCTATTCGATTTTGTTTAGCCCTTAACGCCGCCGACGCTCAAGCCCTGCACGAGCTGCTTCTGGCCGACGATGAAGAGGATGACAGTGGGAATCAGTGCCAGCACGAGGGCTGCGAACAGCGCGCCCCAGTCGGTAGCGTAGCGCTGGATCTCATACAGGTTGGCAAGGCCGACAGGCAGCGTAGCCTTGGTCGGATCGGTAACCATAACGAGAGCCACCGGGTACTCGTTCCATGCTGCCATAGCGGAGATCATGCAGACCGTCACGATACCGGGCTTGCACATGGGAATGATAATGCTCGTCAAAATACGGAACGGGCCGCAGCCGTCGATCATGGCTGCCTCCTCATAATCACGCGGGATACTGCGCAGGAAGCCGGTCAGCAGGAAGATAGCAAACGGGAACTGCATCGTTGCATACAGTACACCCAGCGCCGTCAGGCTGTTGAGCAGGTTCAGCTTGTTCATCTGCAAGAACAGCGGAATCATAATATAAGTAGCCTGAATGAAGATGGCCGCCATGTAGATGTTCAAAATCAACTTCGCGCCGGGGAACTTATACCGCACAAGGCAGTAAGAACACGGCACAACGCAGATCACAATAATGACCAGTGTTTCCAGCACGACATAAATCGAGTTGCCGATGTTGGCAGCAAGGTTAGATTTTTCATAAGCGCGGACGTAGTTATCCCATGCAAGTCCCTGCGGCCATGCAAAGGGGTCCGTCAGAAACTCTGTACTGGTTTTGAACGAAGAAACGACGTTCCACGCCAGAGGGTACAGCATGATAATGGCAACCAAAATCAGGAACAGGCGCGTCACCCACTTGATGACCTTTGCTCTGATTTTGCTTTTTTCATTTTGTGTCATATTACTGACCTCCTTCGGAAGCATCGGTCAATTTGCGGGACAGCATGGACAGCGCCACGGAGATGGCGAGCGTAAAGACCGTGATAGCCATGGCATAGCCAAAGTTGCCGTTGACAAAGCCCTGCGTGTACATATATTGCAGCAGAACGCTGGATGCACCGTTAGGACCGCCGCCAGTCATGACCTGCGAAAGCACAAAACTCAGGTTGATGGTGCCGGAAAGTGCCAGAACAAAGGTGATGCCGATAATATCTTTCATCAGAGGCATCGTAATACTGACGAGCTTGCGCCATGCGCTGGCACCGTCCAGCGTTGCGGACTCGTAGATTTCCGGCGAAATGCCGTCCATAGCCGCGATGTGCATGACCATGTAGTAACCGGCAGCCTGCCACAGCAGCGTGAACGCGATGCACCAAAGCGCAGTCTTGCTGTCGCCCAGCCAGGAACGCTGCAAGCTCTCCAGCCCGACAGCACCGAGAATCTTATTGACGATGCCCACATTCGGGTGGAACACAAAACTCCATATAATACCTACAACGGTCAGAGAAACGATGTTCGGAAAATAGAAGATCGTGCGGTACAAGACCATTTCTTTCAGCTTGCACTGGTTCAAAACGAATGCCAGCACCAGACTACAGAAAATTGTGATAACGGGAACAACCGCCATCAGCTTTGCTGTGTTTTTAAGTGCTTGAATGAAAGATTTGTCGTGGAACATGTAGATATAGTTATCCAGTCCCACAAATTTGTTGTTAAGCCCCAGAGAGGTCGCATTGGTAAAAGAAAGATATAATGCCTGCGCCGTAGGCCAGATCGTGAACATAAGAGTTAGGATCACGGCAGGCAGAACGCTGATGCAGACAAACAGTACGGGAAGTGGCTGCGCCTTTTTTTGGCGATTTTGGCGGTTTTTCAAACAAGTTTCCCCCTTAAAAAGAACCCTGCCAAGTTCGCATGGCGTTTACTCGGCAGGGTCAATCTTACTTTGGTCAGTGGAAATTCAGCAATTCAGCTTACTTGGAAGCAGCAATCTCCTCGAAAGCAGCCTCGATGCCGTCACGCCACTGCTCGGCAGTCATGTCACCATTCATAACGTCACTGGCAACATTGAAGACGGAATCAGCGATAACGACCTTGCTGGTGTCGGGCATTGCATCCCAACCGAAGACCATGAACGTGCCTTCCTGATAGATGTCGTTCATGTTGTAGACACCATCGGTAACGATGCCCTTGACCATCTCGTTGGCCTTCTTCAGAGCGTAGATGCCGTTGGCTTTTTCTGCGAACAGCTTAACGGAATCCTCAGTGTACAGGAAGCGCAGGAACTCTTTTGCCAGTTCGGGGTTCTTGGCGTTGGCAGGAATCTCAAACTGCTCAACGGAGCTCATAACATAGCGGGTCTCGCCGTCATCCAGAACGGGTGCGCAGGTCAGACCAAACTCAAAGCCGTCAGCACGGGGAGCATCGGCCATTTCGCCTTCCATCCAGTTGCCGTTGGGGATGAACAGAGCCTTGTTCATCATCATGTCAGTCTGGCTCTGGGTATGGTTCAGAGCAACGGTGCCATCCATCAGGTAGCCATCGGTGCCGATCTTTGCCATGTTCTGGAAGACCTTGAGGGCCTCATCAGAGCTGAGGGAGCCGGGCGTGTAGGAGGCGATTGCCTTCATGTTGTCGATGCCGGTGGCAGATGCCAGCGCGGGCCACAGCATGCTTTCGAGGTAGCCGGGGTAGATGCCCTGATAGGTAAACAGCGCGATACCCTTTTCCTTGGCCTTGTCGCCCAGTTCAAAGAAGTCATCCCAGGTCACAGGCGTTTCCCAGCCGTTCTCTTCGAACAGGGTCTTGTTGTAAACCAGACCCATCGGGCTGGCATCAAACGGGGCAATGTAGATTTTGCCGTCGCCGTAGGGAGAGCACTTGGCAGAATCCAGCAGACCATCGATGACCTGATCCTTCAGCGGGGTGTCATCATCAATGCCGCCCTCTTCAAAGACATCGGACAGATCCATCAGCGCATGCTCCTTGACCATAGAGGAAATCAGGCCGGTGGAGTCGTTGTCGTTCATCGAGATGAAGTCGGGAACATTTCCGGCCACGATCTGCGGGCGGATGATGTCGCCGATCTTCGGGCTGATCTGCATATTGACAGTAACGCCGGGATAAGCGGCCTCAAAGCGTTTGATGATTTCGTCCCAGTACTCGGAACCGTAGCCGCCCTCGAACACCGCGATGTTCAGTTCATTGTTCTCAAAGGTCTTCTCACCGGTAGAGGCTTCGCTGGTAGCGGCGGACGTTGCTTCGGAAGAAGCGGCCTCACTGGATGCTGCTGCGCTGGAAGATGCTGCGCTGCCGCAGCCTGCCAGACAGGTAGCTGCCATTGCAGTGGCAAGCATCATGCTGATTGCTTTTTTCATAGTTTTCCTCCTAAAAATTATTCCTTCTTTGTTTGGGATGCGGCTCATCTGTCGTTCCCTGATTGCACTCTTATTATATCGGGCAAGCCGGATTTGATAAATGTATTCCCTTTACTTAAAGATGGATTTTATTGACTTTTTCTGTCGTTGCCCTTATAATTCAGGTAATGTATGGATAGATTGTAGTCACTTTGCACAAACGGAGGCCTATATATGTCACTAAATGCACAAAAAACGCGTGAGTTTTTCCCCAATGTGTTGCGACGAATCAAACTTCGCACCCGTCTGTTTGTGACATTTTTGATTATTTCTCTTGTTCCCGTCATCACGATTGGTATTTTTTCTTACCATGCATACACCCAATCCATGAACGAAAAGGTCAAACAGGCTGCCTTACAATCTATCGAACTACTCAATAATAATATGTCTACCCAGCTTGGCATTTATAGCGACTACATAGGTTCCATCTCCGTATCTGATACTGTACAGAATGGTGTCGCATCTGTCAATAATGGGCACCCCCTTACGAGTGATATTGTGAGCGGTATTGGTGAAATGATCGTCACAATTCCTTTTCAGAGCACACACCTTAAAAACATCCGCGTCGTTTCCAATGACCGCACAGTCATCTACGATTTGGGCTATGACGATATTACACCCCAGCGTTTTAATGAATTGCTGGATAATATTGAAGCCGCTTCTCCACAGGATAGTCTGCAATACATCCACACTTACCGCGCCAACGATAAAATTGTCATTGGCCGTAAAATCTATGATATGCACCACACCAGCACGCCGCTGGGGTATATCATGCTGTACATTGACGAATCCCAGCTAAGCCGCTACATATTTACCGATGTTTCCTTTGGCGAGGGATCCAACTTCCTGCTGATCGATGCTGTCGGCAATGTGGTTTCTTCTCAGAACGCGGAACTGCTGGGAGAAGATTTGGCCGATGACCCGATTTTCCAGCAGATCACGGCGCATCGGCAGGCGGGTGAAAACAACTTTTTATGTGAGCTGAACGGCGTAGATACGCTGACGATTTTCAAATACAACACAACCTATAATGTGTATCTGGCGGCCACGATTCCGCAGGCATATATTACCAACGGCACAAGAACCATCAATATGATGCTCATCGCGCTGGCCGCAGTGCTGGTCGTTGTCAGCTTGTTCCTGACACTGCTTGTCTATCGTAGCGTTATGCACCCTATTGACAACATGGTTGCCGCCTGCAATGCGAAAAGCGATGAGGAAATCGGGCTGAAAATCAATGATCCTAGCCCCGACGAACTCGGATTTCTGGCGCGCACCATCGACAACATGGTCAACGAAATTGGTCTGCTGGCGCAGCGCTGGAGCGATGATCAGCGCAAAATGCGCGAGTTGGAATTGCAGACCCTGCAATATCAAATCAACCCGCACTTCCTGTTCAATACCCTGAACACCTTAAAGTGGATTGCCACACTCAATCATGTTACCCCGGTCAGCCATGGTATTGATGCCCTCTCTTCCCTGCTGCAAAGCACCCTTATTAAAAAGGATGAACTGATTCCGTTTGATGATGAGCTGCGCAACCTGGAGAACTACTGCGACATCCAGCAGCTGCGTTACGCAGGGCGCTTTGAGATGGAATATCAAATTGAAGATGCTGCCGGATACTGGACTGTGCCGCGCTTTATTTTGCAGCCGCTTGTAGAGAACTCCATCCTGCACGGCACGGCGGATGAAGATGATTTTGTCACCATCACCGTCCGTGCCACCGTGAGCGAGAATCTGCTTACCATTCATATCTCCGATACCGGCTGCGGTTTTGACCCCAGTGCCATCAAGGAGAAAAATTCTGAGCGCTTCTCCGGCATTGGATTGAGCAACGTAGATGAGCGTATGCGTCTGCACTACGGAAATGAATACGGTCTTACGATTGAAAGTGCCCCTGGCACCGGCACACAATGTATTCTCCGTATTCCAAATGAAGCCATTCGTTGAGGTAACACAATGTATAATTTATTGCTTGTAGATGATGAGCCACTGATTAAGGTTGCTTTCCAGTCCGCCGTGGAGTGGGGCAAGAACGGATTCCTGCTGGCGGCAACAGCCAGTAATGGGCAGGAAGCGCTGCACATTGTAGAGACACAGCACATTGATGCGGTTATCACGGACTTGAAAATGCCAGGCATGGATGGGCTTGCGCTCATTCATGAATTGAAAAAGCGCAGCTTTATCGGCCCGATTCTGGTATTGAGCAACTATTCCGATTTCGATTCCGTGCGCGCGGCTCTGACGGACGGCGCTTATGACTACTTTCTGAAAATCAATATGAACGGGGAAAGCATCGGTGAGCATCTGGAAAAGATGGCCGATTTGCTTCGTGTCCAGCAGCAGCGCCAGACGGAGGAGGACCACCGATCCTTTGCCATTGAAGCGCAGAAAAAGGAGAATGCCCTGATTCACTGCGCCCAATGGGTAACGTCCACTGCTGAACCCTCCCCTGCTTCTAATCCGTTTTCCATGCTGCCGGAACCGCTGTCCTTTCCGATCCGGCTGTTTACCGTCACTTTAATTCCCGCAAAAACTCATCCTATGCCTGCGCTGGATGCTGTGACAGACTTAATTACCGAGGTTTTCGATGAAATCAGCGGCAAAGTATTTCTGCACACCCATGAGGATGAAATCTGTGGGCTGATCAGCAATGAAAGCCTTGTAGCCTCCGGGCGTACTCTGGATAAGAAACTTGCCCGCTTGCAACGGCAGGTCACAACATATTTTCTGGATGCCCCGGTCATCATCTACCACGACAAGCCCATTTCACTGGCTGAACTCCGCCAGGGCTACCAGCTGTGTAAGGATTCTAAGGCGCTCGCCTTTTATGTGGGGTGCAGTGCTCCCATAAAGGCAACGGCACACACAGTTACCGCCCAACCCTTCCATGTCTCTCAGGCAGAACTGTCCAAGGCCACCGCAGCAGCAGTGCAAAATGCCGATGAATTACAGATGCAGATTGCTGTTCACACCTTCTTTCAAAACTGCGCGGCGCTCTGTATGCCGCCGCAGCGCGTCCGTGAAGCCTGCCATCTGTTGCTGGAGCGTCCCGGCGAGAATATGATTCCGCAGGAGACACTGGAGCAAACCTTTAAAGAAATAGAAAAAGCCCCCACCGCGGAGGCTCTTGAACAACTGCTCTGCTTGATTTTGCAGGAGCGCATGGGACTTAGCAAAATTGCCTTGAGCAAATTCAAAAAAGAGGTGCAGGCCGTCATCATCTATGTAAACGCGCATTATATGGACAAGCTGACGCTGGACAGCATCGCCGACTATGTAGGGCTGAATCGGGAATATCTAAGCCGCCTGTTCTCCAAAGAGACCGGCACCGGCCTGTTCCAGTACATCAACGAGGTGCGCATGAAACGCGCCGGTGAGATGATCCGCAGTAATAAGCAGGTCTATATCAAGGAAGTAGCTGCCGCCGTAGGTTTTGATGACCCCTACTTCTTCTCGCGGAAATTCAAAGATTTTTATGGGAAAACGCCGAGCGAATATGCTGAAGCGTAAAGGGCGCATTCGGCTGTTTCGTGGCAGCATTGAATTTCAGAAACCGATAAGGGGAACGGACACATGAGCAAATATGATGCGCTTTGGGCATACATGCAAGGGCGTAATGAAGAAACGCTGGTTTTGAGTTTTGCGGATATTGCGCAAATTGCCGGTACACCGTTGGAGCAACGCCCTGACCAGCGAGGCATTTGCCGCTTTTATTTAGGAGCATAACTCTGCCCGTTCTCAAGCACAGATCAAGCGGCGCGAGCG
>OMAG01000545.1_pt1 | contig 14847 bp, 10 predicted proteins | sample 1673781 | NCBI WGS metagenome assembly OMAG01 (sample SAMEA103958127, study PRJEB25191) | human gut metagenome | biome: human-associated habitat [ENVO:00009003]; feature: intestine environment [ENVO:2100002]; material: feces | place: Germany | collected 2013/2015 | reverse complement strand
GATAGTCGGTGATAGTGCAGTTGCACCGATACACTCACGAAATTATTAACACCTTATCGACACGGAAACCATTTTAAGCGATGATTACCGTAGTTCAAAAACTTCCGGATAAAAGCAAACCGATATCTTGCTTAACCATCTTCCCTTGTTACCTTATCAAGTGCGATAGAAGTAATTGTCTTCTTATCTCCGCTCTTCGTGATAACATATGTCATAGACTTACTGGAAACGTGCTCGGTCACAAGTCCGGGGATCGATACCGTAGGCGGATAATAGTCAACCGTCAACGTATATGTTTCTCCGACATTTTCCACCTTAGATACCTGAGGATAGTAGTTCGGCACACGGTTTGTATCGGCTACAATATAAACCTTCTTCTCGGAATTATACGTTGCCAGATCCTGAACGTGACCTACCGTCTGATGTGTAACCTCTATACTGTTGCCGAAGATATTTTTTGCCGCTGTTTCAACGTCAAATTCGGGGATATACATTACACCCGTGTCAGTCTCATAGTTTGAAGTATCGCCGGTGAGCAGTATTCTCGATACAGCCGCCTTGATTATGGTAGACTGTGTAAGCGTTGACGCGTCCTCAAAGCTGGGTGGGTCGGTCGCTACTATAGGATAGAGATAGAGCGCAAACTCTTCCTTGAGGTCGGTCTGATTTGCTATTCGGTTTATCGCACCGCTTGCCGCTATCACGGTGTTGACAACACCAACGACCGAAAACGCTATTATCAGCAGTCCTACAACAAAGAAAGCCGCTTTCTTTGCAACTCCCTTATGCTTACGCTCCGGCACATCTACAACGATAACCTCGTCCTGTGCAATTTCGCTTACATCCTCGGAAAGCGCTTCCTCTATAGAACCTGCCAGTCCGTGCAGAACCTTGCTCTCGCTTTTTGCCTCTATACGGTTTTTATTCTTATTCCTCTTTTTTGCCATTTATAAGCGTTCCTCCTAGCCTCTTATCTGACCGTTGCCGTTGACAAGATATTTGAACGTTGTGAGTGCCTCAAGCCCCATAGGACCTCTTACATGGAGCTTCTGTGTGGAAATGCCGATCTCCGCGCCGAGTCCGAACTCAAATCCGTCCGTAAAGCGTGTGCTTGCATTTACATATACAGCCGCCGCATCAATTTCACGCTGGAACTTTTCGGCATTTCTCAGATATTCGGTCACTATGCACTCGCTGTGACCTGTGCCGAAGCGGTTGATATGTGCTATAGCCTCGTCTATATCATCAACGATCTTTACCGCGATCTTAAGATCAAGGAACTCCCTGCGATAGTCCTCATCGTCTGCGATCTTTTCAAGCGTGATATATGCACTGCTTGCTTCATCGCCGACAAACGCGACCTTGCCATTCCACTTTTCCGCAAGCTTCTTTAAAAAGCCCTCCGCTATATTCTTATGCACAAGAACATTCTCAATAGCGTTGCATACCGACGGGCGCTGTGTTTTAGCGTTGTCAACGATATCCACTGCCATATCGATATCCGCAAAGCGGTCAACATAAACGTGGCAGTTGCCCTCTCCGGTCTGTATTACAGGCACGGTAGCGTTCTTTATTACGGCGTTTATAAGTCCTCCGCCGCCTCTTGGGATAAGCACGTCAACATATTCGTTTGCTTTCATAAGCTCTGTCGCGGTATCTCTTGAGGTATCCTCTACAAGCTGTACGATATCAGGATTGACACCGTGTTTTTCAGCCGCCGCTCTCATAATACCGACAAGGCACTTGTTTGAATTTATCGCGTCGCTTCCTCCGCGCAATATTACCGTATTGCCCGCCTTAAGACACAGACACCCCGCATCGACCGTGACATTGGGGCGTGACTCGAATATTATTCCGATAACGCCGAGCGGTACGGATTTCTTTATTACGGTAAGACCGTTCGGCAAGGTGTTGCCGCCGAGAATTTTTCCGACTGGATCAGGCAGTGCCGCCACCTGTCTTACGCCCTCAGCCATACTGACAATTCTTGCATCGGTAAGAGTAAGACGATCTACCATAGCCGCCGCCATATTATTTTCATGCGCCGCAGTTATATCAAGCTCGTTTGCCTTTTTGATCTCTTCTCTGCCGTTTTCAAGCATTACGGCGATAGTGCCGAGTATATCGTTTTTAAGCGACTGCGACAGCATAGCAGACTGCTTAGCCGCCGATCTTGCTTTCATTCCGAGTTCGTCTATGTAGCTCATATTTTTCCTTTCAGTCCTCGTCTGCGGTGAATACAGTGCAGACAGCCTTATTCTCAAACAGATCGTAAAGTATTTCGGGACGCTGACCGTTTATTATTACAGTCGGTATGCCATGTTCCTTTGCAATAGTAGCCGCTTCAAGCTTTGTTACCATACCGCCGCTTGCGAACTCACTGCCCTTGTCCTTTGCCGAGCTTATCATCTCGCTTGTTATCTGTCTGACCTCGGGGATAAGCTTTGCACCGGGAAGCTTAGGGTTCTTGTCGTATAAGCCGTCAACATCGGTAAGGATTATCAGCAGGTCGGCACTGCACAGCGCCGCAACTATTGCCGACAATGTATCGTTCTCATCAAAGTCAAGCTCCTGTATCGATACCGTATCGTTTGCGTTGATTATCGGGACTATTCCCATATCAAGAAGTGTGCTGAACGTATTTATAACGTTCTCTTTTCTTGTCTTGTTGCTGATAACATCACGCGTAAGGAGCACCTGTGCCACCGTGTGGTTGTAATTTGCAAATTCACGGTCGTATATGTGCATAAGCTCGCACTGACCTATAGCGGCGCAAGCCTGCTTTTTAGGCATTTCCTTAGGCTTCGAGTGAAGTCCTGCCTTCGCCGCACCTACGCCCTGTGCGCCCGATGTAACAAATATCACGTCCTTGCCGGAATTTTTCAGATCCGACATTACTTCAATAAGCTTTGACACACGTCTTATATTCAGATTGCCTGTGTTATGAGCAAGCGTGCTTGTGCCTACCTTTATAACTATTCTCTTTTTGGTTGAAAAATCCATCATATATTTCCTCTTGCTTAGTCGAGCAGAATACGCTCGTCACAATATTCACATTCGCATATATCGCCCTGCACCTTGAAGCTGTGGGGGAGATAATGCTCGGTCTTTGTGATGCACTTGGGGTTTGTGCATTCAACATCATTCTTTACCGTGCCGGTGAGCAGTTTAGGTGCGCCCAGTCTGCCCTCAAGCACTGATATTATAAGTGCCATACGCACGAACATTCCGTTCTTTGCCTGTGTGAAGTACTTAGCCCGCGGATCATCATCAACGTCCATTGCTATCTCGTCCACTCTGGGAAGCGGGTGCAGCACTATCATATCCTTCGGCGCTTTCTTCATCTTTTCGGTATCAAGGCGGAATACGTCCTTCTGCTTATTGTATTCTTCCTCGCTTGCAAAGCGCTCCTTCTGTATTCTCGTCATATACAGCATATCGAGCGATTCTTCGGCTATAGCTTCATCAAGCGAGTAGATCTCCTTATATGTACAGCCTCTTGCATTAAGCACGTCCTTTATATATGACGGCAGTGCAAGCTCCGGAGTCGATATCAGGATAAACTCGTTACCCTCATAGCGTGACAGCGCTTTAAGCTGTGAATGAACCGTTCTTCCGTAACGCAGATCACCGCAAAGACCTATCTTCAGGTGATCCAGTCTGCCCTTTTCGTTTTTGAGTGTCAGCATATCCGTAAGCGTCTGCGTCGGGTGCAGATGTCCGCCGTCACCTGCATTTATAACAGGGCAATCGGCTGTGAGTGCCGCCGCTTTTGCACTGCCCTCGTATGGATTTCTCATTACAAGAATATCGGCATAGCTGCTTACTATTTTCGTTGTATCCTTGATATTTTCGCCTTTGGAAACAGAAGATGTTGACGGGTTGTCAAATCCTATTATCGTACCGCCGAGCCTCAGCATCGCAGTCTGAAAGCTCATCTGCGTTCTTGTAGACGGCTCATAAAACAGAGTTCCCATTATCCTTCCGCTGCATCTTGAACGGTAAAGTGCGGGGTTTTTCTGAATCTGCTGTGCCAGTTCAACTATCATATTCCACTCATCAGGTGAATATGAATCGAGGTCGATAAGATTACTGAATGTTTCCATTGTTGTCATTTCCTTCCTTGCTTTGCGCATCCTCGCCTTTTTGGAGAGGAGTTATATATCCTTCCTTTATGCCCTCTGTGCTTTCTTCGGGCATAAAGATAATCTTGACGGTTTTAAGTATAAGCAGAATATCTTTGGCAAGTGTATATTTTTCAATATACATAAGATCGAGCTTCAGCTTATCGTAAGGGGTAGTGTTATACTTGCCGACTACCTGTGCGTTACCTGTCAGCCCCGCCTTTACCTTAAGGCGGAATGCAAACTCGGGCATCTCCTTTTCATACTCACGGCTTATCTCAGGTCGCTCGGGACGCGGACCTACTACCGACATATCGCCCTTGAAGATATTGAACAGCTGTGGAAGCTCATCAAGTCTTACTTTTCTTATGAACTTACCTACCGGAGTCACTCGCTTGTCGCCGTCACTTGCAAGTCTTGCAACGCCGTCACTTTCGGCATTTACGACCATACTTCTGAATTTAAGGAGCTTGAACTCCCTGCCGTCCTTTGTAAGTCTTACCTGCTTATACAGCACAGGTCCGCGGTCGCACAGCTTTATCGCTATTGCCGTTGCCAGCATAAACGGAGAGGCTATTATAATACCTATCGATGACAGAAGGATATCAAAGCAGCGCTTGAAGAACCTCTGTTCTATACCCAGTCCGTAATTTTTCGAGATAATAAGCGGTGTATCGAACAATTCCATATTATCGCCGCCTCTTACGATAATATCGCTTATCTTAGGTACAAGGTAAGTCCTTATCGATGTCTTGAAGCAGTATTTGAGTATGTCGTTCCTGATCTCGTTCGGAGTATCGCATATCACCACGCCGTCATAATTCGGTATCTCCGCAGTAATAGCCTCCAGCCCCTCGGAAACATTCATCATACGAGTGATATTGTACTTATCGCGACGACTGCTCATTTTTTCCACCAGCATTCTGGCAGGCTGCTCAAGTCCGTATATCATTATCACGTTCTTTGCGGGATACAACGCACGGAATATTTTTCCGCTGATAAACGCCCACAGAGCTATCACCACCGCCTGATACAGCGTACCGACAATAAGCGGGCACGGATCGAGCATAGAGCGCGATATAAGGCATATCTGGATATACGTTATAAAGTTTGTACAGAGCGTTGCGAGGATCTGCGACACTATGATATCGGTTGTCTTATGAGAGCCGATTTTAAGTCCCTTATATATTCTTGAGAATACATAAAGAATAGCAAAGTACAGTCCGAATAACAGCCAGTTTCCTTTTCTGAAGAAGCTGAAAGCCATCTCACTGTTATAGTAATTCAGCCATATAATGCCGAACGTAGAGGTTTCCCAGGTAAGTAGCACGAGCGCGTCCACTATCAGCGCGGTGCGTTTGTATTTTTCTTTATCCTTGTTCAATACGACACATCCTTAATTACTGCACACCTGTCAGTAGTTTATAATCGAATTTAGTATAGCACAATTTGTCGCAATAATCAAGACTTTAGCTGTGATATCATAAAATCCTCACCTTATACTATCGAAAAGCAATGCCGACCCGCTGTTGGGTTATTACAGCACGATATGTCCCATAAGCTGTACGCCCCGTATTACCGGACGGCAACACGGGGCGTACTTTGTATTGATATAATTTTAAACCTTTTCGCTTCTGAATCTTCCCACGACCTTAGCGTTCTTATCGATATTGACTTCAAAACGCAGAGTGCAGGGAGAGTAATGGGGATTTTCTCCTTCGCCTATAACCTCATAGAAGAACGCAAGCGCACCTCCGTCCTCCATACGTCTTACCGCACACTTGCAAAATCCCTCCGATATAGCCTGCTTTACATAAGGTATGTCGCGGTCATATGTGCAGAAATTATCCTCGGTAACAGGGATATTCACATCACCGTCCGAACAGCCGTTTTCCCTGAGCATTGTTTCAAGCGGAGATGCCTTTTTGCGGCTGAACTCTGCAAACGGAGCTTTCTTGGCTATTTCGCCCTTGCGCGCGGGTTTTCCGTTTATCCTCCAGCACGGACGCGTAACAACGACCGTTTCACCGATATGGAAGTCATTGTTCAGGTGCTCGCTCTGCGCCGAATAGAAATCCAGTGTATCCTTATCGATAACAACTTCCTTCGCCTTGTCACGGACTACCCCGACAAGCTCAAGCATAGAGAGCAGTTCTCCCGCCTTTTCCATGCACTTTTCGTCCGTCCATATCTCGTAGTTGCGGAAATTATTTCTCCAGTATGTCTTTATCGGCAAATCACCGATCAGTGACTGTATTCTCATTTCCCAGTCAAACAGTATACCGCTCTTACTGCGTATCTTGTTTTCTTTTATAGCATTGAGCGGCTCAAGCAGCTGTGCAAATGATGCTATATTATCAGCAATATCCTGAGCTATGTATTTCTTCGTATCGGTTGTTTTTTTCTTCTCGTTCTCCTCTTCTATCTTCTCATCATTGTATTTATCGAAATCATCCTGACTTGCATCTGTATCAAACATTGAGAATACTTCGGCAGGATCAGAGAGCGTTTTTTTCTCATCGGGCTCATCGTCGATAAGCAAATCTCCGAACAGATCCTCAACGTCAGCGACATTTCCGCCGCTCTCTTCTTCTGTGGGCTCGACCGTCTTATACGCTTCATCGGGAAGATCAAAGAAATCCAACGTTCTGGGCTTTTCCTCCGTGTTCTTATCCAACCCGATACCGGGAGCTTCCTCAAGCAAGTCATCCGCCTCACCGTCAGACTCCTCGGTGCTGTTTTCAAAAACCGCCGTATTCACAACAGGCTCAGACACACTTACAGTTTTTTCGGGTACCAGATCGGCGAACAGATCAAGAGCTTTGGCGCTTACTTCTTCGGATATGTCTTCGGAAAGCTGTCCGATAATCCCGCTGAGCTCCTTTAACGCATCTTCAACAGACTCACCTGTGCGTATCGCCGCAGTTTCATCTGCATCTTCTGTCTGCTCCTCTATCTCCTCAAACTCCTTTACCGCCTCTTCGACAGGCTCGCTTGCAGAAACGCTCTCAGCCATTGCCTGCGCAAACTCTTCTTCAAGCGTTTCCGCCGCTTCTGCCTTTTCTTCTGCATTTTCCGGCTGTTCTTCGCTTGATTTTTCCTGTTTCTCTATTTCCTCAAACACCTTTACCGCCTCTTCGACAGGCTCACTTGCAGAAACGCTCTCAGCCATTGCCTGCGCGAACTCTTCTTCAAGCGTTCCCGCCGCTTCTGCCTTTTCTTCTGCATTTTCCGGCTGTTCTTCGCTTGATTTTTTCTGTTCCTCTATTTCCTCAAACGCCTTTACCGCCTCTTCGACAGGCTCCGATGTAAAAGCCTCTGTAGCAAGTATCTCCTGAAACGGCTCACTGTTTTCTTCCCGCATAGTCATAACAGCCGCGATAGCGGCAGCCTGCAGCGCATCTTCGTCCGCCTTCAAGCCCGTACTGTCTGCGACCACTTCATCAGTGGTGGAAACGCCGTCATCTTCCATTCTTTCGGTCACGGTGCATTCTGCCTTGTTTCCCGGTTCTTCAAGCTTGTTAAAATGATCAAATACACGTTCAAAGCTTACGCCTGTATTTTCACTTTCCTCCGCCTCGGTGAATATAAAATCGACAGGCGTTATCTCCTGCTCTTCGCCGTTATCACACCGTGACAATTCTTTGCACTCGCAAGAAGCGGTATTTATCCTGCTTTTGAGTATATCTGTCTGTTGCTCTTCGCTCACAGGCTCTCGTATTATTTCTTTGTGTGTTACATTTCCGTTACTTTTCCATATTGTAACGCTTTTATGTTTTTTAAGCGATGTCTGCGTTTCGTCCAATCGTCTTTTTGCGTATACCGCCGCACCGACCGCCGCAGCCGCACCGACCGCCGCAACTATTGCTTTTCCCAGTTTCATATACCATCAACCTCCGGGCTTAAGCCCCAATATCATTCAACACTTTTCAGTGCCTCTACCATATCGACCTTCATCAGCCGCCTATGCATAAACAGCATTACCGTTAAAGCAAATATAATTGTAATGACAGCTGAAAGCGCAAAGCTCATAGGATGCACTTCCCTACCGAACATTACCATATCTATCTCAGCGGTTTTTACAACAAAGTCGACCAGAAATCTGCCGAGCACCATACCTGCAAGCGTACCTATCAGCGTAAGTATCACTGTTTCCCTGAACACATACATCGAAACTTCCTTGTCATAGAAGCCCAGCACCTTGAGCGATGCTATTTCGCGGATACGCTCGTTTATATTTATATTGGTAAGGTTATACAGTACTATAAACGCCAATGCACCTGCGCTTACTATGAGTACCACTATTACAAAAAGCAACGATTTCAACATTGTTGCAAATGTCGCTTTAACTCCGGTCTTGAAGCTGACTCCCATAACGCCGTCAGTCTTCATCAGATCCGCCGCCAGCTTATCCCTGTCGTTTTCCGACATATCATCGCCCTGCTCCGAGTTGAAGAAATAGCAATTATAAGGGAGGTTCTCTACACCGCTGAGCTTCTTATAAAGATTTTCCGTTATATAAACATAATGATGCGCATAGTTTTCACATATCTCCGTTACCTTTGCGTTTACACGCTTGGTCTCCGACAGCGACAATGTGATCTCGTCACCTTTTTTTATTCCGCCGAGCAGTGTAGCAAGCTTTTCGTTGATTATAACGCCGTCATCGGTCACCGTGTAGTGCTCTCCTGTACGTCTGTCCTTGACAGTTACAAACTGCGTGATCGTATCATTATCCTTTGCACCGAATATATAAGCATCTGTGCTGTTTTTGCCGCTTGCTACGGTTATCTGCTTTTGATAGATCTTATCGCCCTTACAGCTGTATCCGGCAAGCTTATCGGCTATTTCTGCGATCTGTTCATCTGTCTGCTTATCGCCGTAAGCGACTATACCGGTATAGTTGCTTATCTCGCCGAATTGCTTTTCCACAATATCGTTCACGCTGTCATAAATTCCAAATCCTGTAAGCACGAGCGCTGTACAGCCCGCTATGCCGACTATCGTCATAAGCATTCTTCTCTTGTAACGGAAGATATTTCTCAAAGTGACCTTGTGGCTGAACGAAAGCCTGTTCCATACAAACCCCATGCGTTCAAGCAGTATCTTTTTTCCGCTTTTCGGAGCTTTCGGTCGCATAAGTGCCGCCGGGCAGTCGTGGAGTATACTGCTGCACGAAAAATATACAGTTACAGCCGTAAGAAGTACCGCCGCCGCTGTCGTGCCTGCAATAAGGACAAAATCATACGGCAGAAGAATGTCCGGTATAGCATACATCATTCCGTAAGCAGTGATGATGATAGCGGGAAAGATCTTCATACCGACAAGCATACCTATCACCGCACCGGCAATGGCGGCAGTCAGCGCATAGAACATATACTTGAATATTATAGCACCGTTTTTATAGCCCAGCGCCTTGAGCGTTCCGATCTGCGTGCGCTGTTCTTCGACCATTCTTGTCATAGTGGTAAGGCATACGAGCGCCGCTACCATAACAAAGAACAGCGGGAATACCATTGCGATATTACTTATTCTGTCTGCGTTCTGCCCGTATTCGCTGTATCCGGGGTCGTCCTCACGGGTAAAAAGATACCATTCCGGCTTTTCGATATCATCAAGCTTCTTTTTGTTATCATCTATCTCTTTCTGCGCATCCGCAAATTTTTTATCAGCCTCCGACTTTGCGTCACTGAGCTTTTTTACACCGTCGTTATATTCCTTAAGACCGTCTTCATATGAGGCATAATTCCTTTCGTACTCCGCTGCGCCGTCATTGTATTTTGCAAGCCCATCCTCATACTGCTTCCTGCCGTTGTCGTATTCGGCTTTTCCCTTTTCGTATTTCGCAAGCCCATCCTCGTATTGCTTTTTGCCCTCGTTATACTGCACAAGACCCTCTTCGTACTGCTTTTTACCGTCATTGTACCGGGCAAGTCCGCTCTCATACTGCGCCTTACCGTCATTATACCGTGCAAGTCCGCTTTCGTACTGAGCCTTTGCCGTGCTGTACTGCGTATAACCCGCGTCATACTCTGCCTTTGACTTTTCATATGCACTAAGTCCCGCATTATACTGAGCAAGTCCGCTCTCATACTGTGCTCTGCCCGCGTTTACCTGTTCCTGTGCGGCATCAAGCTGCGCAAGCTTTACAGCGGCTTCATCACTTGTCATCATACCGGCCGCGACCGCAGTGTTTATCTGCGCTCTTGAATTATCAATGTCCTTCTGACTGTCGCTAAGCTGTTTGTCTGTAGCGTCAAGCGTTGCCTTGCTCTCATCGAGCTGAGCCTTGGCGCTGTCAAGCTGTGATTTAGCACGGTCGAGCTGTGACGAAGTACTGTCAAGCTGATTTTTTGCGCTGTCAAGCTGTGTTTTTGTATCGTCAAGCTGTTGTGCCGAGCTGTCGAGCTGAGATTTTGAGCTGTCTAACTGTGCTTTAGTGTCATCAAGAAGCTTCTTGCTGTCGTCAAGCTGTTTTTTGCTGTCGTCGAGCTGTTTTTTACTGTCCGCAAGTACAGGCTCATTTTCATCGAGTTGCTTTTTGGCGTCATCAAGCTGCTTTTTACTGTCTGCAAGCTGTGCTTTGCCGTCAGCAAGCTGAACTTTCGCATCGTCAAGCTCCTTTTTGGCATCGCTGAGCTTCTTCTCGTTATCGTCTATTTCCTTGTACGCATCGGCTTTCTTTTCATCAAGCTCTTTCTGACCGTCATTGATCTTGCTCTGTGCCTCTTCGGTTATCTCGTCATATCTGCCCTGTTCCCGGCTGTCCGCTATCTGCTGAATGCGCTCGCCGAGCTCATCGCGCGCATTTTCATATTCATCGCTGTAGCAGTTGTACTCCTTAAGCTTGTCGGAGGTTATCACAACCTGAGTGTAGACCTCGGTCTTGAAGCAGCTCTGCGGCACATAGCAAACCATAAAGACCGAACCGTTTCCAATGGTCGTGTTGCCGCGCTCGGCATCCGATATATACATAGGCGACTCAAACCTGCCGACTATCGTAAACTCCTTAACCGAAAGCGTTTCGTCAATATCGGTATTTTCATCTCCGCCGAGCGTCAGCTTATCACCGACCTTATAATTCTTTATCAGCTTGCCGTTGTCGATAAGGCATTCATTCTCAGCCTGCGGCAATCTGCCCTCGGTTATATTCAACGAACTGTATGGATTATTTTCCCCTATCGTGTCAACAGAATATACCCTTGCCACCTTTTTCTCACCCGAGTCGGTATTGACATAAGCGTCCGTGTAATATCCGGGATAAATATTCACATCGGGAAGCCCGTCCTCAAGCGCCTTTATATCGTTTTCATCAAAGCCGTATGTCGAAACCAGTCTGTAGTCAAGCAGTGACGTGCGGTCATAGTAATGATCGGAGGATATCTTCATGGCAGGCGCGCTGGCAAGCAGTCCCGCAAAAAAGCCCGTTCCTATCGCTATTATGCCGAATATGGAAAAAAATCTGCTTTTCGTCTTTCTCATCTCGACAAATGCATTTTTCAGCATTGCATTTTTCATATCCGTTCCCTTTCCCCGCTTACCACTCTATTTCTTCAACGGGTGTCGGATGCTCGTTTACGACTATCTCGCTGACCTTACTGCTCTTCATGTGTATAACTCTGTCAGCCATGGGGCATATCGCCGTATTATGTGTCACAAGTATTACAGTCATTTTGTCGCTGCGGCAGGTATCCTGCAAAAGCTTCAGTATCATCTTACCGGTATTGTAGTCAAGCGCACCTGTCGGCTCATCACAAAGAAGCAGCTTCGGCTTTTTTGCCAGTGCCCTCGCAATTGCCACTCTTTGCTGTTCGCCGCCCGAAAGCTGTGCGGGAAAGTTATTTATCCTGTCGGTAAGTCCGACCTTTTCAAGTATCTCTACAGCAGGAATATAGTCCTGTACCGTCTGCGTTGACAGCTCTATATTCTCTTTTGCCGTCAGGTTCGGAATGAGGTTGTAGAACTGAAATATAAATCCTATATCGTATCTTCTGTAGTCGATAAGCTCTTTTCTGCTGTAATCGCTTATCTTACTTCCGTCTACATAAAAACTGCCCGATGTAGCGGTATCCATACCGCCGAGTATATTAAGCACCGTAGTCTTGCCCGAACCGCTCGGTCCTACGATTATTGCAAATTCGCCCTTTTCAATGTCAAAGCTGACCTTATCGTTTGCGTTTATCGTTATATCTCCCATATGGTACTGCTTTGTAATGTCATTCAGCGTAACAAAACTCATTGTAGTTCCTTTCTGTCCATACAGCATTTTCTGCTGTTCCGAATTTTTTTAATCATTTCTATTATAGCATTTATTATAGTGTAATTCAACATTTTTAACAGGATTTTAATTTTTCCGCCTGCCGCGCGAACAAAGAAAAATATCGAAATGTAAAAATAATTATCAATTTACTTGACAAACGTCTTAACGTGTGCTACAATATCAATCGGAAAAATCCCTTATCAAGAGCGGTTTACATTTTCCGCATATTTATGCGGATCAGGAGTCAGGCTCCGTAAACCCAGCAACCGTTTCGTAAGCTTTGGCTTTACGAAAAATGGTGCTAATTCCTACGGCACGGCAAGGGCAGTGACCGAAAGATGAGGAGCAGGCAGTCAGCAAGCTCCGCAAGGGGCTTTTTTTAATGCAGTTTTACGCAGGTATGTGCGTATGGGATACGGTTTAAAACCGCTATATGAAAGGAAAAATCAATGGCAAAATACTTATTCACTTCCGAAAGCGTCACAGAAGGTCACCCCGACAAGATCTGCGACAGGATTTCCGATGGTGTGCTTGACGCAATATTAGCACAGGACAAAAACGCCCGTGTAGCCTGTGAGACCTGCGCTACAACAGGTATGGTTCTAATAATGGGCGAGATAACGACAACAGCAAACGTTGACATCCCCGCCATCGCAAGAGATGTTATAAAGGAAACAGGCTATGATAACAGCGACTACGGCTTTGACTACAAGACCTGTGCTATCCTCACGACCCTCGACAAGCAGAGCCCCGATATAGCTATGGGCGTTGACAATGCTCTTGAGGGCAGAGATAAGAACGAGTTTGACACAGGTGCGGGCGATCAGGGTATGATGTTCGGCTATGCGTGCGATGAAACAGAAGAGCTTATGCCTCTGACAATCTCGCTTGCCCACGCGCTCTCAAAGAAGCTCACTGCGGTAAGAAAGTCAGGCGAGATACCCTATCTTCTCCCCGACGGAAAGACGCAGGTAACGGTCGAATATAATGAGGACGGCACCCCCTCAAGAATAGATACGGTTGTAGTATCATCACAGCATAAGGCAGAGGCTACCCAGGCACAGCTCAGAGCCGATATTATCGAAAAGGTCATAAAGACTACCGTTCCCGCTTCTCTGCTTGACGAAAACACAAAGATGCTGATAAATCCCACAGGACGCTTTGTAGTAGGCGGTCCTCAGGGCGACAGCGGTCTTACCGGCAGAAAGATAATAGTAGATACCTACGGCGGTGTCGGCAGACACGGCGGCGGCGCATTCTCGGGAAAAGATCCCACAAAGGTCGACCGTTCAGCCGCTTATGCCGCAAGACACGTTGCAAAGAACATTGTAGCCGCAGGTATAGCAAAGCGTTGCGAGGTCGAGCTTGCATACGCTATCGGCGTTGCACAGCCCGTATCGATATTTGTCGATACATTCGGCACAGGCATAAAGCCAGATACCGAGATCTCAGCCGCAGTAAGCAAGGTGTTCGACCTTCGCCCCAGCGCAATAATCAGCTCCCTGAACTTAAGAAACACCAAGTACAGACCCCTTGCCGCTTACGGTCATATGGGACGTACAGACCTTGATGTTGCATGGGAAAAGACAGACAAGGTCGCCGAGCTTAAATCAGCACTTGATATAAAGTAATCAGCATATAGCACTAAAGCCGTTACAGAACACCGCAACGGCTTTAATCGTAACCAAACGGAGAACAGAAATGACCCATATCCGCCACGCGACCGAGTCTGATGCTTCCCGCATCGCAGAAATTATCGTCACAAATTACCGAGTAAATTTCTATCCGTTTTTCAAAAACGATGCCTTTTACTTCGGTGAGCTGAATGTCCTTGACACTGCCAAGGAGTACTCCGCGGGCTCAACCGCACTCAAAAATACATTTGTCTATGATGACGGTATAATAAAAGGCATTATCCGCATTTCGGGTAATGAGGTCGAAAAGCTGTATGTAGAGCCGCTTTTTCAAAACCAAGGCATAGGCGCAAAGCTTCTCAGATACGCTGTCAACAACTTCGCGGTCAATGAGCTGTGGGTGCTCGAATATAACAAGCAGGGAATAGATTTTTATCACCGCAACGGATTTAGCCTTACAGGCGAAAAAATCATAGAAGACGAATTTGTACCGCTTTTAAAGATGAAAAGAGAATAAGCCGAAAGAAGCGGTGACGAAATGCCAAAATTTCATCACAGCTTCTCGGCTTATAAAAACCTCATTAAAATTACAATGCAGTATATTGTAAAAACGCTAAAACAATAAAAATACAGCCAACAACGCTGAAAACAATACTATATTGACAGGGTGTTAATAATTTCGTGAGTATATCGGTGCAACTGCACTGTCACCGAAACCTCCAAAAACGCACTTTCCTGAGATATCTGTACAGTCCCCCGGGTCGAACAGAGCGGAGCGTCCCGCTTACGGCGGCTTTTCAAACGCAATCGTTTGTGTGTCTTATCGCCA
>OMAG01000537.1_pt1 | contig 15079 bp, 26 predicted proteins | sample 1673781 | NCBI WGS metagenome assembly OMAG01 (sample SAMEA103958127, study PRJEB25191) | human gut metagenome | biome: human-associated habitat [ENVO:00009003]; feature: intestine environment [ENVO:2100002]; material: feces | place: Germany | collected 2013/2015 | reverse complement strand
TCGCCGTCGGCGCGACGGATCTGACGATCGATGACTGCGTGCTCTACGGGCGCGTGCTGCTGGCTGCTCTCCCTTTTTTCATGCTGCAAAACAGCTTCCAGAGCTTTTTGGCGACGGCAGAAAAGCCGCACTTTGGCCTGCGCGTGACGGTGTTCGCGGGGCTGACGAACATGGTACTCGATTTTCTGCTCGTCTACGTGTTCCCGTTCGGCCTTCTCGGCGCGGCGCTCGCCACGGCGTTTTCGCAGATTGTCGGCGCGCTCATCCCGCTTGTCTACTTTCTCCGCCCGAACGATTCGCTGCTGCGCCTCACGCGTCCGCGCTTTGACTTCCGCGCCCTCGGCAAGGCCTGCTACAACGGCTCGAGCGAGATGGTCAGCAACCTTTCGACCTCGCTCGTCGGCGTGCTCTATAATGTGCAGCTCATGGCGATTGCCAGGGAAAACGGCGTGAATGCCTACGGTGTTCTGATGTACGTGAGCTTCATCTTCATGGCGTTTTTCTTCGGCTATTCCATCGCCGTCACACCCGTCGTCGGCTATCACTACGGCGCGCAGAACCACGCCGAGCTCAAGAGCCTCCTCAAAAAGAGCCTGACCGTCACGCTCATCACGAGCCTTGCGATGACGGCCTCGTCCATCCTGCTGGCAAACCCCATCGCACATCTTTTCGTCGGCTACGACGCGGAGCTGTGCGACATGACGGTCAACGCGCTGCGCATCTACGCGCTCTCATTCCTCGTCTGCGGTTTCAATATCTTCGGTTCGGCGTTTTTCACGGGGCTCAACAATGGCACAGCCAGCGCGCTCATTTCGTTCCTGCGGACGCTGGTGTTTCAGGTCGCGGCGATCTTGCTGCTGCCGAGGTGGCTGGACATCAACGGCATCTGGCTCGCCGTCACCGCCAAATATAAAAAAAATAATGAAAAAACACCCTTCTGCTTCGCTTACGGCCTATTGAGCTTTTAAATAGCTAGTAATAAGAAGTAAAAAAAGAGAAAAGAAGAAAAAACATCACTTCGTTCTCTTTTTTTACGGATTATTGAGCTTTTAAATAGCTAATAATAAAAAGTAAAAAAGAAAAAGAAAAAAAAGAATCACTTCGTTCTTTTCTTTTTTACGGATTATTGAGCTTTTAAATAGCTATTAAAAGTTCAAAAAAAATAAATAGGTGATATAAATGATGATAATTGTAAAAGAGATTTCACATAAAGATTTCGTAAACGGAAAAGTCGTAACAGTCAAATACAATGACTTAAACAACAAGTACTATGGATGTATAAATGATACAGAAATATACACATATACCAAAGAGGAAATGCAAAATGATATCTATGTATTAGCAACATTAGATAAATTTGAAATGAGATTACAAAAAATGATAAAAAAAATGGAGGAGTAAAAATGCAAGGATTAGAACTCCTTGTATGGTGTTGTATGCAAGAAGGTATACAATACCAGCCTCTAATCAGAGGCAAAAGCCAGCAAGAAATTGAAGAGCTGGCAAGTAATATGATGGATGAAATACAAAAAGAGGAAGATGCTTGCATCTTTCCGGAAGAATGAGGTGGTAACATGAGCATAAAAAAAATGCTTATAATTTTCTTATATGAATTACAAGATTCATATCAAGAATTAAAAAGATGGGAACAAATCCCATCACTCTACAAGCAAGAAGAATAATATTTTTCTTTTTGCAGAACTTTGTCTTTTTACGGATTGTGACCTGAGTTAAGTCACTAAACTAACTCATAAAAAAGGTGATAACTATGAATTGTAATAAAAATTGTAACTGCACAGAATGCGAGATGTCATCATCAGCATTAATTACCATTGTAGATGATGATAACCCTTTCTGTGAAACCAGAAGAGTAATTGAAGGTTTTAAGTGTCTCAAAATGGGGGCACTAAGTAAAGAAATAAATGGCTGCAAATTCAGTCATAGAACCAATGATTTAATTTTTAAATCATTAAATGAAGAAGATTTTAATTACTTTAATAGGAGACAATAATATGATTTATCAAGGAAAAATAGCTGGGGTTAGCCTCAGCACCGAATATCACGAAGGTGATAGAGACTGGGCTTTATACGAAAAAAGATTTGGAAAGGAAGGTATAGAAAAAGTCTTCCAGAAAATGATAAAACTAATCGAACAGGATATAAATCTAGTTCGACATAGGAGAACCTCACTCGAATGGGATGAGGAAAGCTATTATAGAGACTGTTTCGAAGTCGGACCAGACTTATCACAAGATATCTGGTCAGAAGAAGAAAAACAAATAGTCAGCGATTTCGCTGACTACGAGTTAGATATAATAGTAAATTTAAAAGAAGGAAAAGTGGTGGATATAATATTAAGTGGATATGGTTTACCATAACCATCCGCTACTTTTTACGGCAGGTTGAAGTTTGAAAAGCTTAAGATGAACTATAAATATATAAGGTGATAAACATGAATATCAGAGTTAATGGAAAAGAAGTGAATATGACAGTTGAACAGGAACACCCAGCAATTACATTGCATGGGACAAATAGGTCTCAACACAGACCTATGGATGAAGAGTATGACATCTCATATTCAGAGCTCAAAGAGATGGAAATCGGTGACTCCATCGATTGGGGAACAGAGAATGATGACTATGAAGTCATCGTCATGTTTAAAGATGATGATGGCATCATGGTTAGAATTACAGCATGGAATACTAATCCATGGATGGAGGAGGAACCTGAGGTGGAGGTTAAATACTTCCAATGGATTTAGGTTCTTACGGTTGGGTGAGTCCTTGATATGACTATAAACTATCTATATATTTATATACTATAAACTATAAATATAGTATATAGTTGAGGTGATAAAAATGTTATACGATAAAATAAAAACAACAAATATAGAATCCGCTGAGTTTGTAACAATATTTTTTAAAATATTCAACGAAGACCAACTATTGAACCTTTTAATAAAACTAAACGGGTCCAATAGAAAACAAGAAAAAGAAATAATCCAAAAGGATATAGAGGAAGGATGGACAATAACCAACCTTGAGGCTATAGACCCAGACCCAACCTTTTGGAATTATCAGGAACTATGTATGATATACTTATTTGAATATTACGATATCATACTAAGAACAAATCCAAAAGAGGGAATAGCTGAATTCTCATCATAGCTATTCTTTCTTTTTACGGAAAAGCGAGGTGATATATATGTGTAAGGTCTGGAAGGGCAAGAAATATATAATGATTACATTGCCCAATGGTTATTCAGAACCATACCATAAATATGTAATCGGTAAAAAATTGAATGTTCCCAATAACTGGAGCATTCACCATTTAAAAAGCAAGAATAATAATAAGTTTCAGAACTTATTACCTCTCCCCAATGATGTACATGTTGGAGTGCACCGAGGGGAAGAGGAAGCTATAGAAATAGCTGAACAAATGAGAACCATTAAAGATTCAAATTTAGATTTGTTTCAAAAAATAATGGACTCATTTGTTACGGCAGAGTGAGGTGTTAAATATGAATATAAATTCATTAATAGAATTAGAAAAAGCATGGGAAAGATTGAGTACACGTGCTGAATATGCAGAAATGTACTCAGTCGAAAGCGATGAATTTCAAACAATATTCAGAGAATTCATCACAAGTGTAAATGATATAGATAATTATATCATGGAAGAATCAGGTTTTGATTGGGATAAACCATTCATAGATTGGAGCGATGTTGAACCAGTCTATGATTGGTTTAAAGAATGTTTAACCCAATAGTTTACGGTTGGGTGACCTAGATATGTCGTTAAACTATCTATATATTTATATACTATAAACTATAAATATAGTATACAAGAAAATAGGTGATAAAAAATGATAAAAGAAATATTCTATACAGACAATAGAACATATATACGAGATGAGAAAGATAATGAAATTAGCACAGATAGCATGTCATTCACAAGGGCATTCGAATTCGCTCAACTAAACAATGTGATGTTTAATTATGCAGACCTCACTATAGAAGATGCAATACAATTCAGTATGTACCTACAAAAAGAAGTAGGGAGTTGTGATAACAGAAACATCTCTAATTTTTTCCTATCAATAAATAAAGATATTCAACTAATTGTAAACAATGACAACTTATTTGGAACCGAATCTATTAAAAAAACAGTAACAAGAATCCTAATCGACCACAATAAAGATGTCGCACTCTATAACATCGAAGCATACGGTACAGACCCATACATAGCACAAACTGTGTATGAAGAATTAAAAACAGCACAAAGACAAAACGATACAGTAGAAATAAAAATACTGTTAAATATTGTAGACACAGATGAATATGATTTAGACACATTCATTGAAGCAGTAAAAAAATTAGCTCCAAGGAGCAAAGAAAAAGAGGATAAAAAAAAGAAACAGATAATAAAATTAAAAGAAAAATTCAATGATGAGTTTGGGTGTTCCACCCAAGCATTAGATGATTATATAGAATATCTCTCAACATTTGGGGGAGACTACACCAGCTACATAGCTGATGCATTCAATAAGTGCTTTGATGCACTTATAGACAACAAACCATTCTGTGATAGGGATGGGTTAATAGAATATTTAGGAGATTTAGAAGTATAAAAAACTTCTTCTCCTATTATGTTTACGGATTAGTAAGGTGTTAAATATGGTAACAACAATACCAGAATATATATCAGATATTATAATTGAAAATATTCTATTTGATTATAACGACAAGGAAATAAAAAAAATGACATATGATGATATAGCAGAATATACTATAGAATACTTTAAAAGTGTATTATTAGATGATATAGTGAAATCTACTCAACACAAATTGTTAGATATTACTACGGATAATTGAGGTGATTAAATGGAAGGTTATTACGAAACCAAAGCAGGTTATGATTTTTGGAAAAAACGATACAATGATGACATAGCTTTAGGATTTACTGAAGAAACAGATGTCGGCAAATTAGATGTCGTTATGTATAATAAATATCAAAATGGACTATTAGCTGAAATCTCAGAAGTAAAATATCAAATACTTGATAATGAAGATGATAGCTTTAGCAAGGCAATTGCAATTACTGATACTATTATCGCATTAAATCAATCTGATGATGACAAACTATACTTTTTAAATAATATAGATAAATCAATTGATATCTTACTTAAATGTTTGAATAATATTTTTAAATTATTATCTGAAAATCAAGGATTTAATACAAGCGGATTAACTTATTATCAAAACAAAGATTACTCTGATGACTTAATTAAACAATTAATAGACAAATGTGGTTGGGAAATCATTATTGAAAAGCTAATTAACCTTGAATCTTCTGAAATCTTATGTGTAGATTATCAATTAGAGGAATACCAACTGATAGTATATGATGACAAAATTAAAGCTTTTAATGATATCAAAAATAATATAATAAGTATTGAATCAAATACCGACTTATTTAATGAATACAATAATGAAATATCTAAAACAATTGATAAATATTGGGATATAATAGATTTTGATTATGATAACTACTACGGACTAATGAGGTGATAATAAATGTTATTAATCGAAAAAGCAAAAGAGAAAGACAATGGATTCTTTGCTAAAATTGGAATGCAAAAAACATTGGCTGATATGTGGGGAGTAGACACAAACTCAGAATGTGTTGAATATACAGTTGATACATTTTTAGAATGTGTAGACACAATGACATTTAAAGAGTATATAGAAACAGTAGGAATCTATGAAGAAGAAGATGTAAAAGATTTAAGCAACTTTGGAAGCTTAAACAACATCGTAGATGGTTTAATGTACATTTATGGCATTGAAATATTCGTAGATAGTAAAAACAATTTACTATATACTACTGAAAAGGAATATACAGATAAGATGAATAATAGGAGAAAACTCAATTATATTGGAATAGTGATGGAGTTAGAAAGATTATGCATATTATCTGAAGAAGAAAGAGTAACAGAAAACGATATTCAAGTATTTATTGAAATACTATCAGAATATGGTTTTGATATTGAAGAAACTTATGATTATAAGGAAACAACAGTACAAGATACTGCAATAACAATAATTGATAGAATGAATCAAATATTCAGTTTATGGTGATAAAATGAAAACATTTTATTTAAATGGAAATAAAAACAGTAATATGTCTTTTGAAGAATATGGTCGGTTATACAACTATTTATTAAGCAATTATGAAATTGAATTTGATATGACTAGAGAAGAACAAATAGTAATTACAAAAGAAATACTTGAAGACATCATAGAAAATGATGTAAACTTGCCTGAAAGTGAAGCTACTCTAATAGGCAATTTATGGTATAATATTGCTCATACTGGAGCTTATATCTTTAGATAAAGGGGGGATTATATGATTACAATAACTACAGATAAAAATGTGACAATTGATATATACGAAGACTCAATTGTCCTAAAAGACAAAGAATTTAAAAGTTTAATGAGTTGTAAAAGTGCTTGGGTAGAATTTGAAACAGATAGAGCAAATTTTAATTTAGGAATTTCAGATGACTGGCAATATGCTTACAATATTATTGCACCTTTGAAAATCTACAAGATTGTAGATAATAGTCAATATGAATTATTAAAAGAAGAAATCGATGATTTCTTTAAATATGATGGTTGTAACTGGAATAGAGAAGAAGAATATCGATATGATATTTTAGACTACTTCTTATCATCATTACACCCATTGTTAGATAAATGCTTAAATTATTAGGAGATTGATATAAATGTTAATAAGAACAGCAAATCATGGAGACACATGTAATTGTCATAATAAATATGACGAGGAACTATATACATTAAAAAGTATAAGAGAAAATTATTATAATGGACACTATTATGAATGTACCATTTTAATATTAAACTATTTAGGCCATGTCACTCATTACTGTAGTCATGAAGAGTTAGTATATAAATTACTAACAAGTTTAACCTACAGTATAGAAACTGACCCAATAGACTTCCCACAATTTATTGGTAGGTTAATAAAGAATGTAAAAACATATGAAGAAAGAGGATTATAAAATGTGGGGCAACTTCCACATATTATTTTTTCTCTATTAAAATTATAAAATTTTTTTTACGGTATAATTGAGGTGTTAAATATGATATATTTAAGTGCGAAACAAGAAGCAAAAGATAAAATGAAATTAAAAAATAATCCAAAAAGATTTATGAAAAATAAATATCAAATCATAAATCCAATATTAGATAAAAAACATTCTGCTTTTTACGGACTGGTGAGGTGATTATAGATGTATGCATATCAAGAAGAAGTTATTAATAATATAGATGATGCAATCTATAAAATAGAAGAAATGACAGAAAAACATTACAGACTTCATATGGGATGGAGGCATACCAATACATTTGGAGATAGAGAAATTCCATTATTTGTTGAAGTGAATGGGAATTTCAGATTTACTCAACAGACAGCAATGGATGAAACATACGATTGTTATTCTAATTGTGAATTATGGAATTTTAATCGTATTGAGATTAATGATGATATCTTTTTAGATATTAATAAATTAATCGATAAAGTATTAAAAGATAACAAAAAAAGAGAAAACTTTTATGAAACATTGAATAAAAAGTTAGAGATTTTAAATGAATCATTAGATAATATTTAAAATTCTCTTCTTTCTTTTTTACGGATTATTGAAGTATTCATATATATGACCTGAATAAGTCATTAAACTATTCAAATATATAAAAAAAATTATAGGTGATAAAATATGTTTGAAATAATAAAAAACATGATGTGTGAAGACACAGGTAGAAACTTATTAGACAGTGGAGATGCATATGGTAGACATTATGAAGAAAATCAGAAAAATGGTATCATGACTGGTCCCCAAAAAGTTGACTTTTGGACAGATGGTAAAAAAGAAACTGAATTAACTCCAATCGTCCCATTATATGATTTTTTAACATATAATTTAGAAGTAGATGGAGACTCAGAAAGATTTGAAGATGAGTTTTATAATTATATTAAAGTTAATGACTTAGACCCATATAGTGTATTTGATATAGAGGATACTATTAAGGCTATAGGCGAAGAAGAATCTGCATACGGTAAAATTGAAATGATAAATACATACAATTATGAATCTCATCTCTCTCAAACAATACAATTTGTATTATTTAGTGATGGGTATAGTAATACATATGTGTGTTTACAAATTCATAATGGATGTGATGTAAGAGCGGGTTATACATTGCCTAAAATATTTTATGTCGAAGAACCTGAATATTTTATGTCAGGGACTACTGATGCTATTATTAGTTGTGGTTGTAGGGATTATAATTATTATGATTATGATTCTATAGAAATGTATGATGGTGAAGATTATATAAGTGTTGATAATGAATATATTTTTAATCATACTTATGTTGATGATAATGGTGATTTGAGGTGTAAGGATTGTGGTGAATTATTGATGAGTGAGTTTATGGAGTATTAGGTGTTTTTACGGATTTTGTGACCTGAGTATGTCGTTAAACTATCTATATATTTATATACTATGAACTATAAATATAGTATATAACAAGAAAGGTGATAAAAAATGTCAAAAAACATAGAAATATTAGAAACAAAAAACTTAGGCGACTGGACATGCACACGCCCAATAGAAACATATAATGAAAGAGAAATTCCAAACATAATGGAATACATAGATAAAGACTACTTCTACACATGCTTAAATGAGTATGGAGTAGGAGAAGTAGAAATAACAATAGACACACTTGAAGACTTCATGAACGATGTAGAATTCAATACACTAATAAACTGGACAGAAGATGATATCAAATTCATCAAAAAAGTAGAAGAAAATCTACAATACGAACCATTTGTAAAAATCAGAGTATGGTGATTAATACATGAACAGAGCAAACAAACAACCACCAGTAATACTACAAGCCTTAGCAACAATAGCATACTTAATAATCATGCAACTATTCTTAATTTTAGTTGTAAGAATTATTACAGGGTTGTGAAAAGTTATGAGTTTAACAACAGAAGATTGGTTTGGCTTAATAATGATTATTATATTATTGTTAAGTTTAGCAGGATGTTATCCTCATTACGGATACTGTTAAAGAAAATTTTTTATGTCCTGAACATTTTTGACATTTAAACTGTTCAAACTTCAGATGAATGGGGAGAAGAAGAATAAATTCTTCTTTACCCAAATATATAAAAGGTGATATAGTATGGAAAATATAATAATTGAAATTGGTAGTGAGCTGTTTGATGGGTTTTATGAAAGCATTCATTGTAATTCTGATGAATTTATTGATGTAGAAATGGAGGATAAAGATATTTTAGATAATTTCCTGTTTTTTATCAACAACAAAAATGATATTGAAGTTGAATATGAGTATGACAACTGGGACGAATATAAAAACCATGTTTGTGAAATATTCATGGAATTATATATTGAAAAAATTATTGATGAATTGCCTTATAATATCACAGAATCAGATGATTTTAAATTAGATATTGTAGGTGAGGTTGATGTAGTTTCACCTAAATACTATAATTATGCAAGAGATAAATGCTATGTTGATGTTGAAACTAATTATGAAACTTTAAATATGATTAAAAAATATACTTTGTCACAATCAGGAGCAAAAGAATACTTAATAAAATATTATACTTCAAAAGATGGTTTTATATCTTTTCTTAGTAATGATATTATGGAATGGAAAGATAAAGACATTCAGAAGTATGAAGAAAACGAAATCATTGCACTATTAGATATGCTTTTACTCTTATCCAATCAAGAAAATGGTAATGATTTAAACGAAGAAACTTATTACAACACAGATAAATATAGCTATGCATATCCCGTTTGCTACATTAAAGGCAAAAAATATAATTTATATAGTTATGTTGATAATGTAATAAGGAAAATTAAAAGTAAATATCCTATGAGTTTAGGATTTGATATTTATCTCTACTAAATAAGACTGGTTGTTTTAAACAATATAATTAAGGAGAAATAAAAATGATAAAACAAAAATTAGAAAAAGAAATGAGAGAAGCATACGAAATACTAAAAGCATTAGGTGATAACGATACACACAAACTATACTACAGAGCACAAAGACAAATGATAAACGCATACTGCGAATACCTATACATCACCATGAGTAAAAATGCATACTGGAATCATTATAAATATGCGAAAAATTTTCCAGAAGAAGAAATAAATATTATAATTAAGGAGATGAAATTATGACTGAATTAAGTATAATCCATGAAATAGCTGAAACTGTAAGTCAATACGAGGAAGAATTATTATATGATGTTGAGAGTAATTATCATGAATATATATTACAATATGATGATATATACGAGAATATGTCTTTAACACTAAAAGAAGCATACTACACAGAAGAAACCAAATGGGTCCACAACCACACCACTATAGAAAAATATAATATAACACCAAGCATGTACGCAGACATATCAATCATCATACTAAGAGACCACCTACACATCACAAAAAACGGATGCGGAATGATAGGTACAAAACACATACTTAAAGTACAACCACAAGTAATAACACCATTATAAAACCATCACCCACACCATTATTATTTTTTTTTAAAACACAACCAATTTTAGTAGACCACATGCTACCACAAACCCCCACCACCCCCACCACCACTTTTTTTTTATTCTGGGGCGGTCGACGGCGCACATTTTCCTGCCGGCGAACTCCTTTTGGAATTTTTTTCGAGAGCACACCCTCATAAATATCCTTATCTAAATTTTATTTTCATTTTACCCCCCCCACCGGGTGTGCGACGGGAAGGTCAAATTTTTGCTTCCCGGGTTTTTTTAAAAATTTTTTGTGAAAGGGGGAGGGGTAACCCCCCAAATACTTAAAATAAAACCTCCCTCACACACAAAGGCCCACCATACTCACTCATCTTCTCAAACAAACCAGACAAACTACTACTACGCAACCAAATAACATCATCACTCTTCCGATACTCATACTCAAAAACCATCGAAACACCATCAACAAACTGTGCAAAACTATACTGATAACCCAAAACCCTATCCATCAAAGATGAAAAATCAGGGTCACGGAGCATAAAACCATCATATTCGAAGCACCATATCATCGAAACATTCGGAGAAATAACATTGTTATCAGTAAGACGTAACAAATCCCCATCCGAACGCATCAACAACTCATCATAATGCTCACAAAAAGCACGCTTATTAGCATTCAAAGCCACTTTATTAAACCCATCATGAATTGTATTATATTTCCAAATATAATACGTCTCTAACCAATCCAAATCAACATCATCCTCCCCATATAATGGAAAAATCGGGACTAATTCATAATTTTCACCCCGATAAAATGGACTATTTTTGTTTTTTACGTGAAAATAGTACCTTTTTTGAAATGTTTGTCTGGTTTGACCTATATAAACTATTTTATCATCATTTATATCCTTAATTGCGTAAATTCCATGAGCGTTTTTCCAATCATTTAAGCAAATTTTACAATATTTATCGATTTTTTGGTTATATATTTGGGTTTTTTGGTTTTTTGTAGCGTTCAATACTATCCCTCCTCATCAAAAACACGCAAAGCCTCATGAATATCCTCCTCCAACACCTCACGACGACCATTACGGTGAGCATTCTCCACAGCCAACTTACTTATTTTCAGGCAAATCCACCCTAACTCCTCAGACATTTGAGAAACAGCTGTTTCTGAACACCTCATACCCATGGGGTGGAGGATTTTATGCATTTTTTTGCGAATATTATGGGGTGGAAATGTTCTTCCGTTGATAGGCGTGACTGCATTTGTTTGTATTTTTATTGGTAATCTCATGTTTATGGTGTCTGTTTTTGGGGTATTTATGTTTTTGGGGGAAAAACGAAAGATTTATATAGTCCTAATGACATATTATATAGTACAGACAGTCCATAGAAATGGAATATATTGTCTGTCGGGAAAAACCGAAACATTTATATAGTCTAAAAACCTATATATGTATGTGGAGAACAATAAATAGGCAGAAAAAAACCACAAAAAAAACACAAAACTGCCTAATATCACCTTCCGCAAACAAAAAAAAAGAATAAAACATAATAACAATGGGAAGGAAGCCAAAAGAAAACCAGAAAAGGCAAAAGAACGAATAAAAACGAATAATTGTGAATTTTGCCGTCGGAAAATTTTGGAATACCTAAAAAAAGCAAAATAAACACTCTATTTTTAAAACAAAGGACTCTCAATACTTATTTTCAAAAAAGAAGCTTTTAGAACTTTTAGTTACTTTTGGTAATTTTAATAAAAATGAAAAAACATTTAAATAAAACAAAAATTAGGCACACCAAAACCATATAAAAAAGTAAAAAAAATATTACAAAAAATACATCGAAAAAAAACATTTAAAAACAAATACTACAAACCCACCACCCAACACCCCAAAACCATTACACTTGAAACCAACCTCTCCCTAATACAACAAATTCAAATTCTTACGAATCACATTATGAGCAAACTCCAAATCCAAATCATAAATATGACTACTAACAGCATGCAAAACAATATCACCCACAACACAATCAGTACCATGAGCAACAAAAGCAGCCAAATTAGCTAAACCACACAAATTACTAAAAAAAGCACCATAAGCATCCTGACTACGATAAACCACAGTCATACACAAAACACCATCACGAATCTTAAAATCAACCATAATCAAACAAGGCACCTCCCCAGAAACACAATCATCACGAGGATACCAAGTAGTACAAGTAGCACGTCTACTATTACGACACTCATTCAACCTATCAATAACAGCATTAATCTGGTCAATCCCATGAAACTTCCTCAACCTATTACCATAAGTATATATAAATCCATTCTCGTTTTCAGGATTCAAAAATTGTTTACTATAAATTTCCAATTCATCTTTCCCCCAGAAGAACCCATCAGGTATGGGGATATATTTTAACTGCTCCAAGGCTTTAGTAAATGAAAAGAAATCATGATGCTTTACATTAAATGGGTCATGTATTACACATACTGCATTCAACAGTTCAGTAGTACCATTATTCCTTTCATCATGTACATGAGGTGTACCATTATTAATAATTTCGTCTAACAATCTAATCCATACTTGGGAGATGCTATCTCCTTCAATTATTGAAACCATAAGTAAAAAATCTCCAAAAAAAGTAATTTAAAAAAAATTAAAAGAAGAATAAAAGAAAAATTCCGATGCCTGAAACTATTTATGTTAAAGAGTAGCAGACATCGGAATATGTAAAATTAAATTTTATAAATTTAGAAACGAGTATGACGATTGATGTACTTGGCTTTATATTTAGAGTATACGATCGTCTGATCTTTGTACAGACCATAGTATCCGGATACGGCATAACTGATAGATACAGCAATCAGGTAATAGGACGCACCACGGAAGCCAAACAGCTCAAATGCGATCAGGATGGAAGTGATCGGGCAGTTGGTAACGCCACAGAAAAGGGCTGCCATTCCGGCGGCTGCACAGATGGATGGGGAAAGACCGATCAGGTGTCCCATGATACATCCGAACGTTGCTCCGATGCAGAAGGAAGGAACAATCTCACCGCCACGGAAACCGGCGCGCATGGTCAGGGCAGTGAGTACGAGCTTCCAGAAAAAGTCCAGCGGGCGAGCCTGACCATTCTCGACAGCAAGCTCGATCAGGTTATTTCCGGCACCCATATAATCAGAGGTGCGCAAAAAGAGTGTGATCACAATAATGATGGCACTGGCTGCGACGATACGGATATATGGATTTTTTAAAAATTTCGCATAAAGTTTGCTGACACCCTGAAGTGCTATACAGAAAATAATACTGATGGCAGCACAGGCAACGGCAACAAGAACCATCTTGAGTCCTGTTTCGATGGTAAGTTCCGGGATATTGACTACATGAAAAGATTCCGGATTGATGCCAAAGCCCGCCGCAAACTTTGAGGCAATAATGGATGCAATCACACATGGAACCAGTGCGGCATAATACATAATGCCAACGCTCACGACCTCCATAGAAAAGACTGCCGCTGCCATCGGTGTTCCGAAAACTGCGGAGAAAGCAGCACTCATACCGCACATGACCATGACATGACGGTCTTCTTCATCGAGGTGAAACCAGCTTCCAAGCTGATTGCCGATGCTTCCGCCGAGCTGAATTGCAGCACCTTCACGACCGGCAGATCCACCGGCAAAGTGAGTCAGGATCGTAGAAACGAAAATCAGCGGAGCAGAACGAAAAGGCACATCATCCTGAGAACGGATCGTTGATAAAACCTGATTGGTTCCGCCATCTTCCTGACCGAATTTCTGATACAGAAAAACAATGATCAGACCGGAAACAGGAAGCAAGAAGAATATCCAGAAATGCTCTGTACGATAGTTGGTTACGAATTTCAGTACTCTGGCAAAAAGGCTGCTGATGAAGCCTACGCTCAGTCCGGTCAGTACTGCCAGAACCAGCCATTTAATAAGATTGGTCATATCATATCGAATGTGATCGATATAATAGTGCAGGTTATGGATTTCTTCTGGTTTTTTTTTATCCTGTGTGTTGTTCATAGCTTCCTTTTATTCCTGTGTAATTCCGGTTACTTCGTATCCGGCATCTTTGATCGTCTGACGGATCTTGTCCTCATCAACCTTTTCTGGTGCTGTGAAAACGGTTGTGTTATTTTCGTGAGAAGATACAACGTCTTCAACGCCGAATGCTTTCTTAATAGCTTCGTTTACATGTGCTTCGCAATGTCCGCACATCATTCCCTCAACATTAACTGTAACTTTTACCATAGTTTTTTGCTCCTTTTCTTTTTTATTATAATCATTTTTTACTTCAATGGAAGTAGCTTGTTTAATTTTTTTGTCCTTTTTTGTGTCATGGATCTTAAACAGGTTCAGACGAAGGGCATTGGTGACAACGCAGAAGCTGGAAAGACTCATGGCGGCGGC
>OMAG01000536.1_pt1 | contig 15082 bp, 11 predicted proteins | sample 1673781 | NCBI WGS metagenome assembly OMAG01 (sample SAMEA103958127, study PRJEB25191) | human gut metagenome | biome: human-associated habitat [ENVO:00009003]; feature: intestine environment [ENVO:2100002]; material: feces | place: Germany | collected 2013/2015 | reverse complement strand
GTTGCCGTCGGGATCTTTCAGCAAGTCCTTGATAACCTCCAGCAGTTTGTCGGCTTGGTCCGCCGCGACACGGTAGAAACCGAAGCGGCTGGGTTCCCTGCACTGCCGGAAGAAGTTCCTGAAGAAGTTGTCCAGCACGTCGCCGTGCCGGTCGAATTGCAGGAAACTCTGCGCGTTCTCCGCTTTCGCGGGGATACGCTTGGGGGAGCCGTCGGCGTTCAGCCCGGCTACCACGCTGATTTCGCCCGTCTTCTCGTCACGGACAACCAGCACGTCCTTTTCGTCTTTTTTCTTTGCCATCTGAAAAATGTTTTAATGGTTATTTTTGAAAGAAATTATGGATACGAGCCTTGTAGAAGGCTATGTCTTCCTTGCGGAAATCCTTTACATGTTCGGAGAGGAACGTCAGCACGTCCGCCTCGCTGTAATAGGTCTTTTTGCCGAGCGTCTTGTAGGGCAGCGCGCCGATGCTGCGGTAGCGTTGCAGGGTGCGCTTGCTGATCTGGAGCAGTATGCACAGGTCTTGGTTGTCGAAAAGCCTGATCCCGTCCATCGGGTTCGGGGCTTTGCCGGACGGCTGCATGGAGAGCAGCATCTCGTCCTGACGGTCGAGCCGTTCCATCACCTTCTGCATCCAGTTCTCGAAATTGTTGCGGGTAAGCAGTTCCATGTCTTACGTCCTCCTTCCTTTGGGTCTGCCGCCCGTGCGCAGCGTGTGGTTGCGTTTCAACTGTTCCGGTGTCGCGGCTTCGCCCGTAACGGTGCTGTCTTCGAGCAGGCGGTCGATTTCCGACTGCCGGTAGCGGCACTTGCCGCGCAGCACGACATAGGCGATGCGCTGTTCGCTGCGCATGCGCTGGAGGGTGCGGCAACTCACGTTCAGCAGGTGCGCCGCCTCGCGGGTGGTGAGCAACCTGTCGGGAGCTTCTTCCTTCCTACCGCCGGAAACGGCACGCACGTGTGCCGCTATCTCGGCTATCTGTTCCGTCAATGCGGTGAAGGCGGAACTTTCCATCGTTATCACTTTCATATTCAGTTCTTTCTTTTGGTTTATTTGCATGAACATAGGCTGCGCCTCGGCATACCGTTCAAGCGGGCTTGACGTTCTGCGCTCGGCTTGCGCTATGTTTCTGCGACAAAATTCGGCAATAAACCAAATGGGCTTTAACAGCTCACTACGTGGCTCACGTAAGATTTTTACGGATAATGGCTCCGTAACCCGGACAGACGGCGCAACAAGCTGCCTTTTAGCGGGAAACGGTACGTGTTCAAGGCGGCTTCGTTACCTTTGCGGCAAACTCTGAAATGTTTTGCTTATGGAAATAGTATCTATCGAGAAAAAGACCTTCGAGATGATGGTGGCGTCCTTCAACGCCCTCGCGGAGAAGGTAGCCGCCCTGAGGCGCAGGAGCGACGGCGGGCGGATGGAAAGGTGGCTCACGGGCGAGGAGGTCTGCGGGCAGTTGAGGATCAGCCCGCGCACGTTGCAGACTTTGCGTGACAGGCGGCTTATCGGCTACTCGCAGATAAACCGCAGGTTCTATTACAAGCCGGAGGAGGTCAAAAGGCTCATTCCGCTTGTCGGCACGCTCTATCCCGGCGGAAAATGATTTGATTTTTATTATTCACAACCCACTGAATCCGAAGTTATGATGAACGAGAACAATGAAGTGTTTACGATGGAGGACGAGCCGCTTGCCACCGTCGTGCAGAACATGCGCAAAGGCTCGAAATGGCTCTCCGCCTTTCTGGAAAGTTACCGCCCGCCGTTGGACGGGGAGCGTTACCTGACGGACAGGGAGGTGGCGGAACTGCTCCGTGTCAGCCGCCGCACCTTGCAGGAGTACCGCAACAACAGGGTGCTGCCCTTTATACTTTTGGGAGGGAAGGTGCTTTACCCCGAATCGGGGTTGCGTGAACTATTGGAGGCGAACTACCGCAAGCCGATGGAATAAGGCGGCTGCATGAAAAAAGGAAACGGGCAACTCCATACGGGCTGTCCGTTTCCTTTTTCTTTTTTCTTTTTATGCGTGTTTAGCAATACCCGGCTTTTCCGTTCTGTATGAACATCACGTATGCCTGCCGCTTTTCCTTCGAGAGTGCCTTGCCCACCAGCCACGTGCGGAACACGTGTGCATGGTAGGTGTTCAGCCGGAAGGCGATGGGGATGATGATTTCCAGCGAATACACGTCGGCTGAAAGCCCGTTTTCAAGCCGCATGTAGCGACACACCTCGTAGTCGTTCAGCACGTCCGGCTTGCGGACGGCTCTGATGGCGGCGTTCACTGCCGGGACGCCCGTGTGGAACAGTCCGGCGATTTCTGTGGAGGTCATCCATATCTCGTTACCGGTTACGCTGACCGCCTTGTCCTCTATGATGATTATGTCACGTTTCATGGCTTTTCTTTTTAGATGGTGCAACCTGCAAATTCCTCGACGCCGTTCAATCTTGCGGCAAGGTTCTCCATGTCCTGATTGAGCTTCTCTTTGGTTATCTTTGCGTAAATCTGCGTCGTCTTTATGCTCTTGTGTCCGAGCATGGAGCTGACCGTTTCGATGGGTACGCCGTTGGAGAGGAACACCGTCGTGGCTGCCGTGTGTCGGCTCTGATGCCACGTGATGTGCTTGGTGATGCCGCAACGCTTGGCGACGGAACGGATTCCGGCAAGGCACGTGTTGTAGTGGGGAACGGGGAAAATCCTGCCGTTCCCGCACAGACCCCGGTATTTGTCGATGATGCGCTTTGCGATGTCGAGCAGGCGGATATTGGACACCACGCCCGTCTTCTGGCGGTTGATGTTTATCCACTCGTGTTCGTCGAAGTAGGTATGGATGTTCTCTTCCGTCAGGTTGCGCATGTCGGCGAACGACAGGCCCGTGAAGGCGCAGAACAGGTAGAGGTCGCGGTAAAGCTCCTGCTTGGCGTTTTTCAGCCTGCCCTCCATCAGCAGCCGGATTTCCTCTTTCGTCAGGAAACTGCGTGTCGTTTCCTCCTTCTTGATTTCATACTCCCGGAATGGGTCGCGTGTGAGCCACTCGTTGTTGATGGCGATGAACACCATCGTCCGCAAGGGGCAGACATACAGCCACACGGTGTTGGTGCAGCAGTGCTTGTCCGTGCGCAGGAACATCTCGAAGTCGGAGATGAAGGCGGGCGTAAGCTCTTTCAGCGCGATGTCCTTCACGCGGTAGCGGATGGTGAGGAACTCTTGCAGGTGCTTGTAAACGGTCCTGTACTTCAGGAGCGTGCCTTTGGCTTTCATGCCAGCATCCACCTGTTTCTCGTAGTCTTCGTTGTGCTGCCGGAACACCTGCATCAGCGTGTGATAGCGATGTTCCAGTCCGAGAAAGGCGTTCTTGACCTTCTCCGCCGTGACGAAGTTGTCACGCTCCATGATTTCCTGATAGTGTTTGTTGATGCGCACACGCATCTTGTCGAGCATGCGGTTCGTTTCGAGTGCCGCCGAGCTTCTGCCCGTGACACGTCCCCCTTTGGTGTCCCACAGCTTGGGATCGACGGTCAGTTTGCAGCTGAACTGCGTTTGGCTGCCGTCCACCGTAATGCGTCCCATGACGGGTACTGTCCCGTCCTTTTTCACTACCTGACGTTTGAGGTAGTAGATTACTGAAAATGTACTCTTCATCGTCCTTATTTTTTTAGGTTCAAAATTAGTTGGTGAAGAGTCCGTCGCCGGTACGCAAAACGGGGAGGAACGGCGCAATCTTTTTCCGTAACCGGATTTGTTGCGTGAGTTGTCAGTAACTCACTAATCCTTAACGCCTTGTTTCGTTATCCGTGTCCGTTTGTCGCCATTCCGTGCATGGTTACGGACAAGTAACGTAGCGGCGTCCTGATTTGGCTTCAGCGGTGATTGCGATGGCTTCACGAATAATCGGAAGCACGACTGAAACCCTTGTAACTCAATTCTATCACTATATCTTTCCGCATTTCTCTTTTTTGTAGTAACTTTGTTAAAGATATAGACATTATTCAAACAAACCTATGGAAAACCTCAAAAAAATTATCAAACAGTTCCCCAAAGTGGGTGAAGTGAAAGAAATCAAAGCTTTGACATCCGGCCTCATCAATCAGACTTATCTGGTAAAATCGGTATCTCCTGAAGAGCCTGACTATGTATTGCAACGAATCAACCATTTAATATTTACCAATATTGAAATGCTGCAACACAATATAGAAGTAGTAACCAGACACATCCGCCAAAAGCTGGAAGCCAGACACGAAGAGGACATTGAACGTAAGGTACTCCATTTTCTACCTTCCACCAATGGCAAAACCTATTTCTATGATGGAGAAGGTTATTGGCGAATTTCAATATTTATTCCACGTTCACAAACATTGGAAACAGTTACACCGGAATCCTCCTATCTGGCAGGACTGAAGTTTGGTGAATTCCAAGCCATGCTGGCTGATGTACCCGAACAACTCGGAGAAATTATCCCCGATTTCCACAATATGGAATTCCGTTTAAAACAATTACGTGAAGCCGTATCTGCCAACATGTCTGGCCGTTTGGCAGAAGTACAGGACATAGTGGACGCAATAGAAAAAGATGCTGATACGATGTGCAGCGCTGAACGTTTTTACCGTGAAGGCAAATTGCCCAAACGCATCTGCCACTGTGACACAAAAGTCAGCAACATGTTATTTGATGAAAACGGAAAAGTGTTGTGCGTCATTGACCTGGACACAGTAATGCCCAGTTTCATTTTCTCCGATTTCGGTGATTTCCTCCGTTCGGCAGCCAATACCGGCAAGGAGGATGAGGCTGATTTAAATAAGGTGAAGTTCAACATGGAAATCTTCAAAGCATTTACCAAAGGTTATATTGAGTCGGCCCGAGCTTTCCTGACCCCTCTTGAAATAGAAATGCTACCATACGCTGCAACTCTGTTCCCTTATATGCAAGCTGTACGCTTTTTAGCAGATTATATAAACGGAGACACGTATTATCAAACCCGGTATAAAGACCATAATCTGGTACGTACCAAAGCGCAGTATAAACTGTATCTGGAAGCAAAATCCGCGACACCGGACATGAAGGCTTATATCAACAGTCTGCTATAAAAACAAGGAGCACAAAGGTATCTTAATGACACGAACCCTCTGTGCTCCTTTCATATTCGTCCGGCAATTATCCTAAATCTACCGTTTCGGTATATCCACCGATTTTTCACTTCTCCCTTTCAGATGTTCGGAGAAGTAGTCTACCAGTTTCCAATAGAAATATTCATTCATATCGCCGAATCCATGACGCTGTTGAGGAAGAATCAGCATATCAAAACGTTTCCCGGCACGAATCAATGCATCAACTACCCGTAAGGTATTGCCTGGATGTACATTATTATCAATATCACCATGAATCAGCAACAAATTTCCTTTCAATTGCTTCGCTATTTCAGGATTAGTAGCAATCTTATAAACGAAAGTTGTATCCCCTTTCTCACTCACTACTTCTTTTACGCCGTGATGCGTTTCACTCCACCAACGGTTATAGATATTATTATCATGATTTCCGGCACAAGAAACAGCCACTTTGAAGAAATCCGGGTATTGGCACATAGCCGCCGTACTCATAAATCCACCTCCCGAATGTCCATGAATACCAACCTTATCTATATCTATAAAATGATGACGCTGCGCCAATTGCTCGATAGCATATTTATGATCGGCCAGCGGATAATCACGCATATTTCCATATCCATAATTATGATACCATTTAGAGCGGCTAGGGTGCCCGCCACGTTGTCCTACAGAAATAACAATAAATCCGGCCTGTGCCAAACGGTCGGTACGGGGACTCATACGGGTAAACGGATAATAAACACCTTCCACCTGTGGCCCAGGATAAACATAATCCACAATAGGATAAACCTTAGTTGAGTCAAAATTAAAAGGTTTATACATCACACCATACAAATCTGTCACACCATCAGCCGCCTTTACTTTAAATATTTCCGGAAATTTATAACCGGCAGCAAAAAGCTGTGAAAAATCACTCTCCTGAATATCCATTACTTTATTGCCATTAGTATCCAGCAGGATGGCGCAAGGCACTGTATTTACACGCGAATAATTATCCACCACAAAACGAGCATCATCATCCACTTCCACACGATGGAAATAATCCCCTTTAGTCAGTAGTTTCAAACCGCTGCCATCCAAATTCACACGATACAAATGTTCATAATAAGGATGTTCTTTAGCATTCATTCCATTAGCAGTAAAATAAATCACACGCGCCTTATCATCTACTTTCAAGATTTCCTCCACGTGCCAGGGACCTTTTGTGATACGATTTTTCAAATTACCCTGATCATCATATAAATAAAGGTGTGCCCAACCATCACGCTCACTCCATTGAATAATTTCTTTTCCACCATTCAAGACTCTTAAAGGACGAGTTTCCTGATAGGTATTCATCCGTTCTTTTATAACAGGTACAACGGAATCCTGTCCTATCGTATAGGAACAAACATCAATCCGATGTAAATCACGGCTGCTGCGAGTCAGGAAAAAACGGTTGTTATCACCCTGCCAAACGACAGCCTGATCTTCCATATCACGCTGTTTTTGCATCATTGGTTTGTATTCCAGGCCAATGCTTTGATCTTTATAAGCTGCTACTTTAATTTCCTTACGTTTATTATCAACCAAGTCAAACAAGTACAGATGTTCTATGGGAGCTTCCTTTTCTCCCGGCATCTGGTATTTATAAGTTTCCAATGTGGGACGCGGATGGGCCATCGAATTTATTACCCATAATTCTTTCACAGCGCGATCGTCAGAAACTGTCATAGCAAAATAACGTGAATCCGGAGACCACACTCCACCTACACGACGACGCTTGCCATTACATAAAGTATCTGTATTAAGCATACTATAGGGAATACCATAGCCAAAATCCTTCATGCCATCTGTAGTAAGCTGGATTTCCACGATCGTACTATCCTTTTCATTTTTTTTCGCTTTTTCATAATCTTCACGACTCATGCGATACAAATTCAAATCCTTGGCATAAATCACCGTTTTACCATCAGGAGAAACTGATCCCCAATAGATTTTCTTCAGGTCGTCTTCTTTATCTTTCAAATGAGTCAATTTACGAGTAGGATAGTCATAAGAAAAATAAAAGATTTCTTTTTGTCTTTCTTATCCTTACCTTCTGTCTTTGGTGTCGCATCTTTTGTTGATTTTACTTCAAAAGTAAAGGTACGCCCATCTTCTTTCGCTTTCAGATTTATAATTGGCAAATGGCGTGCCTCAAAGGGATCTTTTACAATTTCAGTAAGCTGAGAAGCTAATTCATCCCTATCAAACAAAAGCTTCTTTGTCCGGGCAACCGGATCAACCACATACCAAAAGGTTCCTTCACTTGTTTTGTACTCGAACCAGAAATTATTACCTTTCTGGAACCAATGCGGATCCACCACAGTAGAAAACAACATGGTGTTCAATTTTTCTTGTGTGTACTTCTCTGCCTGCAGGTATTCTGGCAAGCGTTCCTGTGCCTTTGCAACAGAGACAGTCGTACACAGACCGCCCATTAAAAGGGTAATGAATAGCATTTTCCTCATAGATTGAACTTTTATCGTGTTTATGAAAAAACAAACATACACAAAATTCTTCATTTAACAATCTTAAACAAGAAATTTTGTGTATGTTTGTTTCATTTATCCTTTTTCTTATCAGAAACTATACCCTGAAGTAAAACTAACCATATGATTCCGTATCCTTAAATCATTCTGTTCCTTATTATATTTTCCCCAAGCCAAATCATACCCGATAGTAAATGAAATCCGTTTAACAGCAATCCCGACAGAAGCCGTTCCTCCCCAATCCAAACGAGGGGACGCCTCAAAACCAAATTCCTCATTTACTGCTTTTCCTTTAAATGTGCCAAACCGGTAATAATCATTCCGATATTCATACTGTCCAACACCTGTTTCTTCATCTATATTATATTTTGAGGAAGAAACATAAGCATGAGTGCGTCCACCAATTCCTACAGCTACATAAGGCCCTACTGCTAATTTAAGACGCACATCATCACAAAGTTTAAAACCCCAATGAGCCATAACAGGCAATTGCAAATAATAACGCGTGGACTCAACATCCGTTTTTTCATAATCCATGCTAAATCCTCCCCCTGTTGATATGTTTCCCCAACTCATAGGATGATACCCACCTTTCTGCATTAAGATATAAACCCCGGACTTCAAGCCAAAAGAAGGCTTCTTTCCCACCCCTTCCTTTAACTGATGTCCCTTCATTTTCCTTATTCACTACCAAGCCGGCTTCCGGCGTAACACTCCAACGAGACTGAGCACTCAACATCAGACTCGCCAAAACACCTACCATAAATAAAATTACTTTTTTCATCTTTTTCCTCTTTTTAGTTCATTATCTATGTAAAAGACTAAAAATTCAGAAAAACCCCCATTACATATTCGAAAAAATAATAAAATAACATGAGCAACTCACTCACATAACAAAAGAAATACCCGACACTTAAACATACCCTTTAAGAAATCATTAAAAAATAAACGCTGCAAGAACTAACAAATAGCAGCAAAAGTTATCGCTTATTTTTTGCATTCTCTTTATATTCAGTAGGTGTCATACCAAAACGTTGTTTAAAACATTTGCTGAAATAACGAGGATCATTAATACCTACCATATAAGCAATCTGCGTCATATTATAATCACCACTTTCTATCAATTGCGCGGCACGTTTCACACGCATCTCTTTAATAAACTCAATGGGGGCAAGTCCTGTCAGGGTTTTCAGTTTCTTGAAAAAGACAGAACGACTCACCGCAAGTTCTTGTACCAAATCATCCACTATCAAATCGCCATTATCCATATTCTTCTCCATTAATTCCGTCAGTTTTTCCATAAATTTACGGTCATGCGAAGACATCTCAGGCTGTGTTTGCTGTTCTTCCTCCGGAACAGGCTGAATATTCATCAGATTCGCACAATACAACTGTTGTAACTTGACACGTTGTGTCAAAATATTCTCCACCCTAGCCTTCAGGTAAGTGGCACTAAATGGCTTCGTTATATAATCCTCAACTCCCAGCTCCATACCCTCCAACTTACTGTCCATATCCGTTTTAGCCGTCAGTAAAACCACTGGAATATGACTGGTCGCCATATTAGCACGCAAATCTTCTGTCATAGTAATACCATCCTTTTCCGGCATCATGATGTCACTAATAATAATATCCGGAACAAACTTCAAAGCTTTATCCAAACCATCAGCCCCATTAACAGCCTCTATGACGTTGAAATTTGAGATGAAGATACTACGCAAAAAGAAACGAAGTTCCAAATTATCTTCAACCAGCAACATCGTTTTGCTTTCATTCCTCTTCTCTTCATGTCCCTGAACAGATTCTTCCACCTCTTCCGGCCTCATTTCGACAGAATCAGAGAGAATGAACTCCACATTCTCCGTATAGTGCTCTTTACCTTTCAAAAACTCAACCGTGAAACAGCTGCCCTCCCCCTCTTTACTATCCACACGGATAGTCGCTTTGTGCAGTTCCACCAATTCCTTAACCAAAGAAAGACCGATGCCTGAGCTTTGCTGATTAAACAAATTCTTGTCCAGCAGATTTTCAAAACGGACAAAAAGAGAAGCTTTCTTGCTTTCAGAAATTCCTATACCTTGATCCTGTACACCAATCGCCACATTATGCTCATTTTCATGAATGAAAAGCGTAATCATCTTACCCTGTGGAGTATACTTAAAAGCATTGGAAAGCAGATTAAAGACAATCTTTTCCAGCTTATCCGCATCTACCCACAGTTTCAAGGAAGGCATTTCACTTTCGAATACAAAATCAATATGATGCTCTTCGGCCAACGATTCAAAATTATCCATGATATGGCGTACAAAAGGAACAATATCGATCTGTTCTATACGCAACTTCATTTTATTTTTCTGTATTTTGCGGAAATCAAGAATTTGGTTCACCAAGCGAAGCATACGGTCGGTATTACGTTCTACTACATGCAATTGCTCACGTACATCATCTGGCAAAGTCTTGTTTTTCAAAACATATTCTACAGGACCTGCAATCAACGTTAGCGGAGTGCGAAGTTCGTGAGAAATATTTGTAAAAAAACGAAGTTTTATATCAGAAACCTGCTGTTCCACAGACACTTCATGTTTCAGACGATAAATAGTAAACAATATATATACTCCTGAAAACAGAATCAACAGAAAAGCAAGAATATAAATTGCCATAGCCCAAGCTGTTTCCCAAAACGAAGGCTGAATGGTGATTCTCAAACTGCGCTCGTTCTCTACCCAAACACCATCACTATTGGTCGATTTAACCTGAAAAACATAATCTCCTTTCGGAAGATTAGTATATGTAGCGGTACGCTGTCTGTCTACATAATTCCATTCTTTATCAAATCCGCGTAAACGATAAGCATAACGGATATTTTCAGGATAAATCATATCCAATGCAGCAAACGATAAGGTTACAATATTCTCCTTATGTGAAAGTACCAGATGTTCTGTATTATTGAGTGATTGCCGCAACAAACTTCCTGATACCCCTGGAACTACCTCTTGATTGGATATCTTCAAAGTACCTAAAATAATGGATGGTACATAATTACTCTTCTTAATATGCTCTGGTTCAAAATAAAGCACGCCACGACTGGTACCAAACAAAATGGTGCTGGAACTAAGATTCAACGACGTTCCCTCCTCAAAACGTATCTTACCACCAAAATCCCTTTCATTATAATTCTCAAAACGTTGTTCGGACGGAATAAATTTACTCAATCCGTTTTCCGTACTTATCCACAAGCTTCCTGTGTCATCCTCTTCTACAGACAACAGGATATCTGAAGGCAGACCATTCTTCACTGTATAGGATTTAAATACAGCTCCCCCTTCTCCGTTCATGGAAACAAGTTGGTTAAGGCCACCACCAAATGTAGCTAAATAAACTTCTCCTTGAGAAGTGGTTACAACCCGATATACGTTATTGTTGCTCAGACAATTCATATCATCGGGGATACGTGCATAAAGATGGAACACAATCGACTCCGGATCCTTAAAATCCTCTTTAAAACTAAGTGCGCCATCACTGCTCCCCACCCATATATTCCCCTTCTTATCAGAAGTGATATGGCGTACACGATAACAACGGTCATACGGAAAACCTTTCAGGTTATTTCTAGAACTAATAAACACATATTTCCCTTCAGGAGTTTTCTGAATATAATTCAACCCTCCACCAAAAGTTGCCACCCAAATACGTCCATGCTTGTCTTCATGTAACCAGTAAACACTATTATGACTCAGGCTATAAATATCATCTTCATCATATTTGAATCGAGTAAACTTAAAATGTGCCCCCTCCTTTTCTGCCAGAATAATACCATCCCCTTTAGTAGCAATCCAAATGTTTCCGCGAGAATCTTGCATGATATGATAAGGAACTCCACTTAACGGCCTACCAGATTTAGCTATAATCCCCTCTTCAGTCAGAATACCCTGAAAATCTAAATCAGAAGAATAAATTTCAATCTGACCGTCCCGTTTTCCCATCCAGATGCGATGTTCGCTATCTTCAAACAACGCACGTACCGTATTGGCATTCAAGTCATAACTGTGCCCCATGCGGGGATAAATATGGAACTGGCTTCCTAAAAAAGTAATCTTCTCCAACCCCTTAGAATGAGTACATAACCAAAGATTGCCTTGTTTATCGGATAACATAGAATGTAATTTGTTAGAAAAGTGCCAATCAGGTGAATCGGGGTCATTGTAGAAAGGTAACAGCCGATTTGCCTCCCTGTCATACCAAGAAAGCCCTCCTCCTTGCGGATGTACCCACAAATTACCGTTCAAGTCCTCACAAATATGAAAACTGGGATAGGAACGATCGGCACCACGAGGCTCCACTTGCATCTTTTCTTGCTTAAATACTTCCGTCAAAGGATTGAAATGACAAACCTTTCCCCATTCGGTCATCTCAAACCATGCTTCCTGCTTACTGTCAACATAAACAGAACGGAAAGCGTCTGCCGGGAATTCGGGACAATTGGATTTATTATAGACTTTACACTCTTTTGTATCCGAATGGTACAATATCAATCCTTCATGGGCAGTTGTTATCAACAGTCCCGTACCTTTTATTTCATTTATAGCAATCACTTTATCCTTTATCGGCAATTCCCAAAGACGAAAGATTTCATTTTGCAAAGAATAGCACCATATCCGTCCCCTGTCTGATCCAAAATAAAGTTCGTCACCATAACTGCAAAAAGAGTAGAAAGCCTGTACGGATTCATCTTTGCCTGATTGGATATTCACAAAATAAGAAACAGGCTCTTCTTTATCATTCGTAATCTTTAGCAGACCGTTATCAGTAAGTAACCACTCTTGATTATAAGCATCGCTAAAAACCTGATTAATGTGAGCGGCATTTCCTCCATGACTATGAGTAGCATATACTTGAGTGGTTACACTGTAATCCTTAGGATTTGTTTTCACACGGACAGCCCCCTCATTTTCAGAAAGTAGCCAAATGACACTGTCGGGCAATATTTTAATAGAAGAGAAACGCATGCCCTCCTCTTCACCTTCTGCAGGAATTTGTTCGAATTTCTCTGTTCTTTGGTCAAAACGATACACACGGTAATCATACGTTTGCAGCCAAATATAATTATAAGGGTCTACTTCCAATAAGTCTACCCGGTTGTTAGTCATAGTAATTTTATTCCCTTGTCTGGCTTTATAAACTTTGAAGTCATAACCATTGAACCGGTTGATTCCATCCCAAGTAGAGAACCATAACACTCCATTATGGTCTTGTACCATGCTCATGATAGAGTTCTGAGACAAACCGTTTTCCGAAGAATAATGAGTAAAGATACAATTAGGCTGACTTTTTGCATAAAAAAAGAACAGCAAAGTAAGTATAAACAGAATGTGTCTTTTCATTTCGTAGATTTTCATATATAGTATGGCAAAAATACATAAAAAACGAGAGATACCGACATACAAGTTCCTAAAAAAATAAAAGGGGCAAAGTTAAATACCCCTTTTATCATTCCACTCTTCCTTGACATTTTCCATAGGGGTAAATAAGATCCATCCCTACAGTGACAAAGTATTATTACATGAAGAAAAAACAGCTTATCTCTTTAAATTCTGCAACAATACATTTCCATTTTCCACAGGATTCCATCCGTCATCACCTGCCAAAATCTGTGCTTCATTATAATTACTGATATCGTTCAGTTGCTTTCCAAACGAAGCACGCGAAGCGGTAGCCGCCCCTTCTCCTGTATTCTGATATTCAGCATAGAATACGGTTTCCTCATTTTCTTTTTTGCCCCAGTTGTTCCACCCCACCGGAAGAATATGCTTTCCTAAATCACAATGAATAAAGACAGCCTGTGCATAAGGACGCCAAGGACGGGACAAATACACCTTCTGAGCCTCAACCACACCCGTCAATTTACAGCCAATAAAAACATAACCATATTTCTTGCCTTGATCTGTAGAAGGAGCGGTAACATAACCATCACCCAAGCTATGGATGGTGCAATCCTTAAACAATGCCGTAGACCAGCCAAAAATAAAATCCACCGTACCCTCTATATAACAATGGTCATAGAACTGACGACTGTCTTTGCCATAAGTATACAAAGTATCCTGATTTCCCAAAAAACGACAGTTTTTGAAATAAGCGCGATCTCCACTAACAAAACAGGCCACTGCCTGCCCTACTCTGCCGGCACTATTCTCGAAGGTGATATTCTCAGCATAGAAATCGGGAGCATAGATATAACAGGTTGATGAACCGGAGGTAGACATTTCTTCTCCGAAACAGTTCTTTTTAGAAGCAAAATCATCATTTGTCAGAATTGCTCCGTCCTCACCTATCAAAGAAATACTAATCTTACTTTCAGGAATAACCACTTTCTCTTTATATACCCCTTTACGGACTAGAATAGTAGTGCGTCCTGCTTTACGAAAATCGGGAACAGCATGGATCGCTTCCTGAATGGTAAAGAAATCACCACTGCCATCTTTTGCCACAACAAAATCATAATGACGTATAAAAGGCCCCAATACAGGAACCTCTTTAGCTATAGCATCCACTGTCAAACCTGCAATAGTACGCGCCCCATATACATTCAGGTGCGTATTATCCTCACGGCCTTTCGGACAAGCTGCACACACGCCTTCAGGAATCCACATGAACAATTTTTTTGAGGCCTCCGGCCCCATTCTCTGCACCAAATCATGCGTTATCTTATTCATATCCACAAAAGGCACATCCAATTCTTTTGCCACATTGCGCGGAGAATCCAAATATTTTCCATGAGTGTCAATCAGCACTTCTCCATCTTGAGAAACACTCCCCTTTGACAAATCCTTGCGCACATCATCTTCGGCCACCGCATTTTTATTATTCCGAAAATTACGGCGAACTATAGCATTGAACAAAACGGGAATTCCTCCTTTGGCACGTGTTTCTTTTACAAAACGGCGTAGATTGGCATCAAAAGTAGATCCGGGATCAGTATGACGTTTCTCATCTACCTTCTCATCATTATGCCCAAACTGAATAAAAACATAATCACCCGGCTTTACTTTATTAATTACTACCTCCCATAATCCTTCATCAATAAAACTTTTAGAACTCCGACCATTTCTAGCATGGTTTTCCACACGAATATTTTCACTGAAATATCCTCCCAGCACATGGCCCCATCCACGTTCCTGATTACCTCCCTCTAAGGATTTGTTGGCCATAGTCGAGTCACCTATCATAAAAATAGTAATTGTGTGGTCTGCCGTAAAAGCAGAAAATAACAACAAGGCAACAAATGCCATCAACATCTTAATTTTCATCGCTTTCTATTTTAAATTTTGATTAAAGAACTCAAGTATATCAGCCTGTATCTCCTTACTGCAAAAATGAGGCAAATCATAGAACTTGGTAGTCAATAGATTTTCTACCGATTGACCCTTCCATACATCCTGCATGGTAGAGAAAGCGCTTTCAACGCCCT
>OMAG01000527.1_pt1 | contig 15254 bp, 14 predicted proteins | sample 1673781 | NCBI WGS metagenome assembly OMAG01 (sample SAMEA103958127, study PRJEB25191) | human gut metagenome | biome: human-associated habitat [ENVO:00009003]; feature: intestine environment [ENVO:2100002]; material: feces | place: Germany | collected 2013/2015 | reverse complement strand
GAGCCACACCCACCGGTGCCTTACCGGCGGCGGATTGCTCATCCATATTGCCCTCACCCGTTATGACCAGGTCGGTATCGCGCACGCGCTCGTCAAACCCCACGAGATCGAGCACCGTCTCCACACCCGAGCGCAGCCTCGCCCCGAGCGCCAGCAGCGCCGCGCCCAAGCCACCGGCAGCGCCCGCGCCGGGCACACCGAGCACCGAGCCAAATGTCCGTGCACCCTCGGGCACGCGCAACAACCCCTGAGCCCGCACCTCGATAATCGCCGCATCGAGCAGGCGGCCGTAGCCGACCATCCAGCTGTCGTACTTGCCCAGCGCCTCGGCATCATCCGTCGGCAGGCCCTTCTGCCCGCCAAACACCGCCAGTGCGCCTCGACGCCCCACGAGCGGATTCTCGACATCCGAAAGCACAACGATACGAGAGCCACCCAAAGCCTGCAGCGCTGACGCCAAATCAACGCTCGCCACCTGCTCAAGGCCGGCAAGGCCGGGGGCGACATCGCAGCCCCGATCATCGACCACACGCGCGCCCAGCGCCTGCAGCATGCCGGCGCCACCGTCGTTGGTGGCACTGCCGCCCAGACCAATATAGAGTGTCCTTGCGCCCGTGCGAACTGCGCGAAGCATAAGCTCGCCCACGCCATAGGTCGAAGCCGCCAACGCCGCCGACTCCGTACAGCTCGAATACCCAATACCCGCCGCCTCGGCCATCTCAATTACAGCCGACTCGCGCTCGCCGTCCACTAACATCCGGGCAGACACACGCTCGCCAAAGGGGCCTGCGACATCGCAGGTTGAGAGCTCGCCACCGCATGCGGCGATGGCATCGAGCGTTCCCTCGCCACCATCTGCCAACGGCAATGCGCGCACCTCGGCATCGGGCCAAACGCGGCGCACGCCTTCGGCAACCGCCGCCTCCGCCTGCGCGCTCGAAACGCTGCCCTTAAAGGAGTCGATCGCCAACAGCACACGGCGGGGTCGGCGGCACGCAGGACCAAAGTCAACCGCCGTGCCAGCATCCTCACCGGCACCTGCAAGCGCTGCGGCGTGAGCGGCGTGAGCGGCGTGAGCGGCGTGTGCTTCAAGATCGGCCCCACAACCGCAATCAGCGCCGCCCGCTCCGCGCAGACCGCCAAAATAGCTACTCAGCAGCTCGCGGCATTCATCCGCCAGGACCCCAGCCGTCACGTTAAACCGATGATTCAGGCGCGAATCGGCATTCAGGTCATACAGCGAACCCAGCGCGCCCGCCTTGGCATCACTCGCGCCATACACGCAGCGCCCCACGCGCGCGTTGACCATAAGCCCCGCACACATGCAGCAGGGCTCGAGCGTCACGTAGACCGTGCAATCGAAAAGACGCCAGCGACCGAGCGACCGAGAGGCAGCACACACGGCCGCAAACTCGGCATGAGCCGAAGGATCCTGATCGAGCTCGCGCCGATTGTGCGCCCTCGCGACGATCTCGCCGTCGCGCACCACTACGGCTCCGATGGGCACCTCGCCCACCGCCGCGGCGGCGCGCGCCTCGGCCAGTGCCTCGCGCATGAACTTCTCGTCGATTTCGGTGATCGTCATCGTTCGCCTTCCCTGTTGCAAATTCAAAACGATGCTATCATTACGACTCACGGAGAGATGGCAGAGCGGTTGAATGCGGCGGTCTTGAAAACCGTTGAGCGCGAGAGCGTTCCGGGGGTTCGAATCCCCCTCTCTCCGCCACTCCTAGTGATGCACCGGTGTCATGGTCCGCTCAAACAGTGCATCGACCACGTCGGCTATCTCAGGTCGACGCTCAAGATCGTGGCCTGATTCCCACCATATCGTGAAAAGTCGAATAATACCGCCGGCGACAAACTCAGACGTCGTCTCGAGTGACACGGGGGCCAGGGCATCCTCGGCAAGCACGTTCATCACACGCTCGCGGATGGAGCGGGCAATGCGGTCGCAAATAACGTTGGTCAACATGCCCGACATGCTGCTTGCCAAAATGTTATCCATGAGCTGCTCGTGCGCAAGAATCAAATCCATGGCATCGTCCAAAATCGCGTGCCGAAGCGCGTGCACGTCCTCGGCAGACACCGCGCCGGCCTCATCGGGCTGTTTTTGCGGCAAGCCCGACATGAGCTCATCGATATAAAAGGCAAAGTAATCGTTCTTGTCGCGAAAGTGCTTGTAGAACGTCGTGCGGCGAATCATGGCGCGGTCGCACAGCATGGCAACCGTCAGGTCCTCAAAACGATGCTCCTCGAGAAGCTCGGTAAAGGCATCGAACAGGGCGCGGTAGGTTTTCTTGATGCGAAGGTCCACTGGTATCGCCATCCTCAGGGCAAAGACAACACTCGTCAATCTGTCGCATATCTTACACCTGTACCTCGCGCGCTTTGCCCCGGTACCGACCCCGCCGAAAACATAACGCTTGCCGGAAAGTTCGGCACGGCAAAACGTTGCGGGTATACTAGTAGCGTTATACCAACGGCAGCTGGCGCATGCCGCCGCGGCCATTCGAAACGGAGACATCATGATTACCGTCATCATCGGCATCGTTGTTGTCATTGTGATTGTCTGCGCCATCGCCGGCATCTACAACAACATGGTCACCAAGCGTAACCGCATCGATAACGCCTGGCAGAACATCGATACGCAGCTGCAGCGCCGCAACGACCTGATCCCCAACCTGGTCGAGACCGTCAAGGGCTACGCCAAGCACGAGCAGGAGACGCTCTCCGCCGTGATCAGCGCGCGTAACACCGCCGTCAAGGCCACCACGCCCGAGGCCAAGATGGAAGCCGACAACGTGCTGACCGGTGCGCTGCGTCAGCTCTTCGCCGTAGCCGAGGCCTATCCCGATCTTAAGGCAAACACCAACTTTACGCAGCTGCAGGCATCGCTCGAGGATACCGAGAACAAGATTAGCTATGCACGCCAGAGCTACAACGATTGCGTGCTCAGCTACAATAACGCTATCCAGACGTTCCCGGCTGTCATCTTTGCCGGCATCTTCCAGTTTAAGGAGCGCCAGGGCTTCGAGGCCGCCGAAGCAGCCCGCCAGGCCCCGACCGTCAAGTTCTAGTAGTTTGGCAGCGCATCCTTAATCGGCCAAATGTATAAACCGCCCCGTCGAATGCATACTTCGACGGGGCGGTTTCCTTTTTCGCGAAGGTCCCCCTCTAAGCGCCGTGCATTTTTAGGAGTATTCAACATAACCAAGAGCTTCGGGCGCCACGATAAATGCCAAAGACCGCGAATGTCCCTGCAAATCAAACGCTGCCAGCCCATAACCCCGCCCATCATTCGTAGAAAACATCGAGAAATCCCGATTTTTGCCCGAGGTCGGTATGCAGGGGCCTTCGATTGCAGAATACTCGCAAAAATGCACGTCGCCGCCACCCCCACATGGCGCGAACCAAAACAAAAGCGCGGCCTTCCTTTCCGGCGCACTCCGCAGGACGAAAGAACCTCCGCCGCACGAAGTGCGCAGCGGAGGTTCTTTCATGTCCGAGGTCGCGCCGGAAAGGAAGATCGCCCTCGGGCCGGACAGCTAAGACAGCTTACGCGACGGTGTAAACCCAGTTGTGCTTGTCCTCGACAGCACCAGACTGGATGCCGGTCAGAGTCTCGCGGAGCTTCTTCATCACAGGGCCGATCTCGGTGTAGCCAGCCGGGAAGGTCACGGTCTCGTCGGCGCCGTAAACCTTGTTGTCGATCTCGCCAACCGGGGAGATGACGGCAGCGGTGCCGCACAGGCCGCACTCGACAAAGGTACCGGCCTTGACCTCGGCCCACTCGACGGGACGCTGGTCAACGGTCATGCCCAGGTCCTGAGCAACCTGAACGAGCGAACGACGGGTGATAGAGGGCAGGATGGAGTCGGTGTGCGACTGCGGAACGACGAGCGTGCCGTCCTCCTTCACGAACAGGACATTGGCGCCACCGGTCTCCTCGACATAGGTGCGGGACTCGGAGTCGAGATACAGGTTCTCGGCATAGCCCTCGCGATGGGCCTCCATCGTGGGCTTAAGGGACATGGCGTAGTTCAGGCCGGCCTTGATGTTGCCGGTGCCGTGCGGTGCGGCACGGTCATACTCGGAAACGCGCAGCTTGACGGGCTTGAGGCCGCCCTTAAAGTACGGACCGACCGGGGTCACGAGAATGCGGAACGTGTACTCAGGAGCGGGAGCCACGCCGATCACGTCACCGGAGCCGATCATAAACGGACGCACGTACAGGGTCGCGCCGGAGCCGAAGGGCGGAACCCAGGCGGCGTTGGCAGAAACGACCTGCTTGACGGCCTCAACGAACTTGTCCTTGGGGAACGGGGGCATCTCGAGGCGCTGGGCAGAGTTGTACATACGCTCGGCGTTCATGTCGGGACGGAAGCAGACGATGCTGCCGTCCTCGGCGGTGTAGGCCTTCAGGCCCTCAAAGACCTCCTGGCAGTAATGGAAGATACCGCCGCACTCGGAGACATGCAGGGTGTGGTCGGTGGTCAGGCCGCCCTCGTCCCACTCGCCATCCTTCCAATGGGCCTCGTAGCTGTAATCGGTCTTCATGTAGCCAAAGCCGAGGCTACCCCAATCGATATCCTTCTTCTCGACAGTCATATGCCGCTCCTTACATACACAGTTGCAAACTCGCGAACCCGCACGCAAGGACCGAGGCCGACCGCGTCGCAACGTCACACGCCCGGAGCGTAGAGCCGGACGGGACACGCAAACGGCATCAAAGCCGATGGCACGTCGATTCGCATGCACGAGATTGTACTCCCCGCACGCGTCTGATAAAACGTTTTTCTTTAACTAACTAAAGTATTTTCATTTGACCGAAGCTAAAGAGGCCCGCCGCCGTAAGCGGTGACGGGCCTCAACTGTACGGTCTGCGCGCTGGCTCGAGCTAGGCGTTCTTTTTACCGAGCTTAGCCTTAACCAGACCGATCACGGTCGGGATGATCGACACGGCGACAATCCCGATGATCAGCAGCTCAAAGTGCTCCTGCACAAACGGAATGCCACCAAAGAAGTAACCCAGCAGCGTAAAGACCGTCGACCAGGTAATGCCACCCAGCACGTTAAAGACGACAAAGTTGCGCCAGTGCATGCCGCCCATGCCGGCGATAAAAGGCACAAAGGTGCGGATGAACGGGAAGAAGCGACCGAGGAAGATGGCCAGATGGCCCCACTTATCCAGGAAATCCTCGGACTTTTTGATGCGCTCAGGCGTCATGGCCTTTACCTTGCCCGAAGCAATGATCTTGCGGCCAAAGAAGTGGCCGATCATAAAGTTGCACTGATCGCCCAGGATGGCTGCGGCCCATGCGGTGGCCAGAAGCGCCACGATGTTAAAGCCGCCGTTATGGGCAAAGAAGCCCGAGGCAAACAGCAGCGAGTCGCCGGGAAGGAACGGGAAGAACACCACGCCCGTCTCGATAAAGATGATTAGGAATACGCAGCCGTAGGCCATAAGCGGGCCGGCGGCGATCCAGCTGGCGATCGCGGTGCGCGGGTCCTTAAGCAGCTCGGCGATAAAATTGATGAAACCCATGAAGTAAAACCTCTCAGTTGTGGGCGCGGACACGTCCAAGTTGACCAGTATACGGTTGCGGCGCGAGCACGGGCCAAACCCCTCAAAAGTCTTACTTCATTACCAGCAAGTTTGCATAACTGACACCTGTCGCCCAAAGCGAAGCAAGATCGCCCTTCCTAATCCCTAGCGAATCGCTATACTTTATTGAATCGCATTGTCACGGCGCTAAGGGAGGGCGGCCGGTGAGCTTTATCAATACCATTCGCGAGGACATCAAGACCGTCCAGGCGCAAGACCCCGCCGCGCAAAACGGTCTGGTCATCTTCCTTTCCTATCCTGGCCTGCACGCCAAGTGGAACCACGTGCCCGAGCACTGGCTGTGGGAACACGGCCATCGCTCACTCGCCCGCGTGCTCTCGCAAATCACCCGCCACATCACCGGCGTCGAGATTCATCCCGCCGCGCAGATCGGCAAGCACTTCTTTATCGACCACGCCATGGGCGTCGTTATTGGCGAGACTGCCATCGTGGGCGACAACTGCGTGCTCTACCAGGGCGTCACGCTCGGCGGCACCGGTAACGAGACCGGCAAACGCCACCCCACCCTGGGCAACAATGTCACGGTGGGCACGGGCGCCAAGGTACTTGGCAACATCCACATTGGCAACAACGTCAAGATCGGTGGCAACTCGGTCGTCGTCAAGGACGTGCCCGACAACTGCACCGTCGTGGGCGTGCCGGGACGCATCATCAAGCGCAACGGCTGCCGCGTGTTCGAGGAGAGCTTCGACGCCAAGCAGCATCGCGAGTACATGCCCGACGATGCCGCCGAGCAGAGCGCCCTCAATCGTCAGGGCATCACCGAAAACGCCCGTCGCGTCAAAGAACTCGAGCAAGAGGTGGCCGAGCTCAAAGCCCTCGTCGCCAAGCTCGTGGACGAGCGCTAGAAGCGGACGGCCACCGACAACATTGACGCCAACACAAAAGGCGCGCCAGGGAATCCGCCCCCGGCGCGCCTTCTTTTCGATGTGACATGCGGGGCTGCCCCTTTGTCACCTTATGCGAACTGGCTTAGGTAGAGGTCGGCATAAGCGCCCTCGGCAGCCAGCAGCTCCTTGTGCGTACCCTGCTCGATGATATTGCCGTGATCCATGACCAGGATGAGGTCGGCATCGACGATCGTCGACAGACGGTGCGCGATCACAAAGCTCGTGCGCCCGCGCATGAGCGCGTCCATAGCACGGCCGATGGCGAGCTCGGTGCGCGTGTCCACGCTCGACGTCGCCTCGTCCAGGATGAGGATCGCCGGGTTGTTGAGCAGCACGCGCGCAATGGTCAGCAGCTGACGTTGGCCCTGGCTAATGCTCTCGGCATCGTTAGCCACACGCGTGTCGTAGCCCTGCGGCATAGTACGCACAAAGAAGTCGACCTGAGCGGCACGTGCGGCCGCGACAATCTCCTCGCGCGTCGCCTCGGGACAGCCATAGGCGATGTTCTGTGCAATCGTGCCATCGAATAGCCAGGCGTCCTGCAACACCATGCCAAACTGCTGGCGCAGCTCGCCGCGGTCCATGCGGCTCGTGTCCACACCGTCGAGCGTAATACGCCCGCCGTCAATCTCGTAGAAGCGCATGAGCAGGTTGATGAGCGTCGTCTTGCCTGCGCCCGTGGTTCCCACCACCGCGATCTTCTGGCCCGGCTCGGCAGTAAACGACACGTCGCGCATAAGCGGCTTGTCGGGCGAATAACCAAAGCGCACATGCTCAAAGGAGACACGGCCCTCGACCTTGCCCGGCAGCTTGGCGGCCTCGTCCGGCAGCGGATCGGCCTCCATCTCGGGCTCATCGAGCAGGTCGAACACGCGCTCCGCACTCGCCAGCGCGCTCTGCAGCGAGTTGAAGGTAAACGACAGCTGCGTCATGGGCTCAGATGCCTCGTAGATAAACTGGAAGAACGCCTGGAACACGCCGACGGTCATGTGGCCGGCAACCAGCATACTGCAGCCCACAATCGCAATCACGATCTGTGCCAGGCGGCCGATAAAGCGCACCGCGGGGCCGACGGCGTTAATCATAAAGTCGGCCTTGGCACTCACGCGTGCCAGCTCGCCCGAGGCCTGGTGCACCTCGGCAGAACTTTGGCGCTCGCGGTTAAACGCGCGAATCACCAGACGGCCCGAGTAGCCTTCCTCGACCGCACTCGTAATCTTGGACACCCACTCCTGGCGCTCGCCCGTCACATCGTGCGTGCGGCGCGAAACGACCTTCGTCACCAACAGCGAAAGCGCCGTAAAGAACAAAAATACAAGCGTGAGCGGCACGCTAAACACGAACATCACGCTCACGGCGCCCACCACGGTACCGATCGACACCAGAAGCTGCAGCAAGCCGCGCTGCATGCTCTCGGACATCTTGTCCAAGTCGTTGGTCGCACGGCTGACGACCTCGCCGGGACGATGCGCGTCAAAGTAGGCAAGCGGCAGACGGTTGAGCTTTTGTGCGATGCGGTTGCGTAGGCGCAGGTTGAGGCGCTCGGCAACGCTCGACATCAAAAAGCTCTGGAGTGCGTAGAACGAGGCGGCGGCGGTCCAGATCATAAAGTAGATGAAGATGGTCCTGCCGCAATTCTCCCAGGTAATGCTGAAGGTAGTGTTGTTGGCAAACGCCAGCTTCATGTGCCCCCACAGCTCATCGATCACGCGGGCGCTGTAAGCCGGCGCCGCGGTGTTAAAGATGACATAGAACACGATGCTCGCGAACACGATATAGAAGCGCCAATGGTCGCCGGCGGCCTCACTCCACAGGCGGCGCACCGTCGCCCAGGTGTCGCGGGGCGTCTCGTCCTCGTCCTCGTCGTCAACGTCGCGCATGCGCTCCGCCTCGGCGCGGGCGCGCTCGTCCTCGGCGCGCTCATTTTCCTCATAGAGTGCCTGGCGGCGAGCCTCGCGCTCCGCCGCTGCCTTGGCGGCTTCGTCCAGGTCGGGCGCGACGCCCGTCTCCTCAACTGTCTCTGCAACTGCGGCATCATCGGCGATGCCCTGCTTCTTGAGCTCCTCGGTCATGCTACTCACCTCCCTTCATCTGCGATTCCGCGATAGCGCGGTATACCTCGCAGGTTTCCATGAGCTCGTCGTGCGTGCCCAGGCCCACGATCTCGCCGTCTTTAAGTACCACGATCTGATCGGCATGCAAAATAGTCGAGATGCGCTGGGCGATGATGAGCACCGCGGCATCGCATGTCTCGTCCTGCAGCGCACGGCGCAGGGCGGCATCGGTTTTAAAGTCCAGGGCCGAAAAACTGTCATCGAAGATATATAGATCGGCATGCTTCATGAGTGCGCGGGCGATCGCCAGGCGCTGACGCTGACCGCCCGAGAAGTTCGTACCGCCCTGGGCCACCGGCGTATCGAGCCCCTGGGGCTGGTCGAGCACAAAGGTGCTCTGGGCAACCTCCAGCGCATGGAGCATGTCAGCCTCGGTCGCCTCCTCGTTACCAAAGCGCAGGTTGCTCGCCACCGTACCCGAGAACAGCCATGCCTTCTGCGGCACATAGGCGATTCGCCCGCGGATGTCGTCTTGCGAAAGGTCGCGCAGATCGATGCCATTCAGGCGAATGGCGCCCTTCGTGGCATCGTGGAAGCGAAGCAAGAGCTTGGCCACCGTCGACTTGCCCGAACCCGTCGAGCCTACAATCGCCGTGGTCTGGCCACGGCGACAGGCAAAGCTCAGGTCGCACAGGGTATCCTCGTCGGCATCGTCAAAACGGAACGACATGTGGTCGAACACGGCCACCGCGTCGGCACCGTCAACAGACTCCGCCGCGCACGTGTCCAGCGTGCGCTTGCCGTCCACGATGCTCGGCTCGATTTCGAGCACCTGTTGCGCGCGGTTGAGGCACGCCGCAGCGCGCGGAAGCGTCAGAATCACCATCTGCGCCATCATCACAAAGAACAGGATCAAGATCGCGTATTCCAACACGGCCGAGATGCTGCCGATTTGCATGGCGTGGACGCCCGCGCGGTTGCCGCCCACCCACAGCACCGCCACCTCGGCGATATTCATCAAAAAGAAGCTGGAACTGTCGAGACCCACAAACAGGTGGTTGACCTTGATGGCGTTGGCCGCGTAATCGCTAAACACCTCGTCCAGGCGCTGCTCCTCGTGGCGCTCCTTGTTAAATGCGCGGATGACGCGCACGCCCACGATGTTCTCGCGCAGCACCACGTTCATGCGGTCGATAAAGCTCTGCAGGCGCATAAAGATCGGCGCGGCGTTAGCCACCGTAAAGACCGCCGCCACCAGCACGATCGCAACGACCACACCCAGCAGCGTGCCCATGGCGGGATCGATGAACCAAGCAAAAATGATGCCTGCCACGGCCAAGAACGGCACCGGCAGCACCAACTGAATCGTCTGCAGGATCGCCTGCTGAATCACGTTGATGTCGTTGAGTGAGCGCGTGATCATCGAACCCGTGCCAAAGCGCTCAAAGTCGCTGGCGGACAGCTCGAGCGACTTGTCGTACACGGCATTGCGGATATCGCAGGCCACGTTGGCGGCCAGGCGCGCCGAAAGATAGCAGCCCAGCACCGTGCCGCCGCTGGCCATGCCGGTCGCGATAAGCATGTACAGGCCGTTGCGTAAAATATAGTCGACATCGCCCGTGGTAATACCGGTGTTGACCATATTCGCCAGCATCGTGGGAACCAACAGCGTACCGACGTTATCTATCAGCACCGCAAACAGCGTCACCGCAATCAGACCGCGGTACGGCCTCATAAACCTCATTAAGAGTCGCATGTGTCCCCCTCGCCCTTATCGTCAGCCTCGTTCTCGGCGACCACTTGCCGTTTAAATGCCTCGCACTCTTCGTTCAGAACGTGGGAGAACTTACCGACCAAGCGCATGATCTCGCGCTGTTCCCACGGCTCGAGCGCCTCGAATGCCTGTTGCTCGGCTTTTTGCGCCGGCAACGCGTAGCGCTTGGCAAACCGCACGCCTTCTTCGGTCAGTCGCACAACCTTGTTCTTACGACTGCCCTCGGCAAACTCCAACGTCGCAAGCCCTCGCGCCCTAAGCGTCTTAATCGCCGAATTGATGGTCTGTTTGCTGTAGAACCATTCACTCGTCAGCCGACTCACGGCAACGCTTCCGCCCGCTGCACTCGTGTCGACGAGCATCCAGTAGGCGCAGTCCGAAAGACCGCAGGTGCGTGCGAACTCCGAATAGATACGGTCAAGCCCGTTGAGCATCCGGTCGAAATCGACCGGGCTAACTGCACTATTCATCTCTCCCACCATTCGATAGTCCGAGTTTTGACCAATTAATATCTCTACATTAGTCCGAGTTTTGACTATCGTCAACAAGCTCGTTGTTTATGGTCGGCTCTACATAAGCATATCGACAAAAAAGACCGCCGGCGCGGGGGCGGCGCCGGCGGTTGCGAGAGAATATCGGTTGTTGGCTGTTAGGCAGCGACGGCCTCGTAGACCGTGGCGCCCGAGAAGCTGTCGTGCAGGCTCTTGCCGCAGATCCACGGCAGTTCGACGACCTCGCAGACCGTGTTGACCAGCTCGGAGCAGTCAGTAAAGTGGCCCTTATCGTTGAGGGCCTCGCAATCCTGAACACGCCAATAGCCATCGGTGTGCGTGATGTAGTACTCGTGATCGTTGATTGACACGAAAGCGCGCGTCTTGGAACGCAGCAGCTTCAGAAATCCTTCGAAGTCGGTCTCGACGACATCTCCAGCCTGGAACATGATGTTACCTCCTGGCCCGGCGCCACCATGGCGCGTTGATAAACGTTGGTGCTCCTTTAGTAAAACCTTTATCAGAGCTTATGCGCGCATCATTTAGGCAAGTGGTAAAAAACCGCAGGGTAGACGGGATAAAACGTTTAACCATCCCACCGGTTTATCACATTCTGGCTGAAGTTTTATGCAAACCAACTTTTCCACTTGGTAGCTTGCATTGTTTGGGGCCGGCTGCGCGATTACGGCTACGGCACGACGGGTAAGAACGAGGCATCGAAACCAACGTCAGGAGGACCCATGGAGACCATCGAAGCACTCATCCACCGCCGCAGCTGCCGCAAATACAGCGATCGCCCTGTCGAGGCCGAGAAGCTCGCACGCATTATCGAAGCCGGCCAGTACGCGCCGAGCGGCATGGGACGCCAGCCGGTCACGTTCGTCGCCGTTACCGATCCCGCAACCGTCGAGCGCCTCTCGCAGCTCAACGCCCAAGTTATGGGCAGCGAGGGAGATCCCTTCTACGGCGCCAAGACCGTTGTGGTGGTGCTCGTCGACCGCAGCGTGCCCACGTACCTGGAAGACGGCTCGCTCGCCATGGGCAACCTGCTCAACGCAGCCTATGCGCTGGGTGTCGATTCGTGTTGGATCCACCGCGCGCACGAGGTCTTTGACTCACCCGAGGGACTGGAACTGCTGGCCAAGTGGGGTCTGCCCGCCGACGGAAGCCTGCGCGGTGTGGGCAACTGCATTCTGGGCTACGCCGAGGACACACTCCCCGAGGCAAAGCCGCGCCGCGACAACGTGGTGTACGTTAGGTAGCGCAGGAGTGTCCCAAACTGCCGGCAGAAAAGGAACGTCCCCTTCTGCCGGCAAGCTATGTAGATATTTGAGTTGTCGTCGTTTCGTTCGTCTGGGTCGTTTCGGCGTCGTTACCTTGCTCGCCTTCGTCCTTTTGCGCATCGGCGATGGTGGAGGCCGCCGCAACGATACCGCGCTGGGGCGCGACGCCTGTCTGGGTCTGTGCGCCCTCGACAACTTCTGTGCCTGCATGCGCGAGCTCGGGCGATTTAAACATTGCGTCCAAGTTGGCGCCACCGCCGGCATATCCGAGCGCAGCGAGCGCGATGACGATCACTGCAACGGCGGCCACGATCGGCACGTAGCGATGCCAGCCGGCGGGATTGAGTCCGCTGCGGCGAGCCGCCCCGCGGCTGATGTAACCGAGCGTTCCATCGTGCTTGAGCTTTGAGCCCACCACGCGTTTCCGGCCCCATAGCGAGGACTCTGCCTGCATGGCCAAGCGGGCGCTTGCCGAAGGATAGCCGTATTTAGTGCGCTTGAACGAGCCGTCAAACCCCGAGGCGTGTTTACCCCACGTCACCGATGTTGTGCGTCGGTTGACCGGCGCGGCACTCCGCCTTCTGCGGCTCGGTTTTGAAGTCTCAGCCATATGCCCTCGCACGCCGTAACCGAATCGAAACAATAACGCTTTGGACTGTAGCACACGCGTCGCGCGCGGTCACGGGCGCCTCGCTCAACGGTCATCGTCCTTCAGCAAGCGCCACAGCGTTGTACGGCTTATGCCCAGCACCTCCGCCGCACGGGTTCGGTTGCCGTGGAGATGATCTACAACCAGATGCGCGATATCTCGCTCGGTATCGGCCAGCGGTCGCAGGATATACAGGTCACTTTCGAGCGTCGGGGCGCCAAAGGTTGCGGTCTTAATCACGTCCTCTTGGGCGAGCACTTCCTCCGCCGCAGCGCGGTCCACCGTGCCCGCCCCCACCAATATATACAGTCGTTCCGAGACCTCGCGGAGCTGCAGATAGTTGCGCGGCCAGCGGTAAGCATCGAGCTTCTTCGTCGCCGCGGCAGACAGCGCGGGCGTTGCCGTCCCAAATGCATCAGCGAGATATTCCAAATAGCGCGCAACCTTCGTCGACGCGGCTCCCTGCTCGGCGATTGCCGGCGCCACGCTCACCGCACAGGCGAAGCGCTCGGTCACAAAGGCGGCTTGATCACTTTCGCCGCCGCCCGGCATGTCATTCGCCGTCAGCACCACATGGCAGCGCGTCGCCAACGCGGTGTCGGTCATCGTGGAGACCAGCTCGCGGAGGCGCTGGGGGCCAACCGCGTTCCAGCCCTCAATGCAAAGGGTCAGCCCCGTTTGGAACAACGGCGATTCGGCGCTTTTGAGCACATGGCGCCAACCGCGCTCGGTGAGCTCATCGAGCGCAACGGAAACAAAGGGCTGACCGGCAAAAGGACCGTCCAGATAGAGACGCTTGGCGATCTCGACCTGACCCGCTCCCAGCTCGCCCTCGAGCATAAGGGGCACGCCGCGCGCATAGCTCTCGGCAACCGGTGCAGCTACCGCAGCGGCACCCTCAACGATGCCGTACGCGCTCGATTCGTAGCGGGCCTCAACTTCGTCGGCGTTGAGCCACTCGATGCCCGCATGCGCCGCGGCACCGCGCACCTCGCGGACCACGACGACCCAAAGGCCCCCGCCCTCTTTGTCGGTGGGGCGAACGGTCAGGCTCAGGCGCGTACCCGCACGCCCCATAACAAGACGCGCGCCGTCTCCTATACGGTCGAGGCGTTCGGCAACAAAAGCCGCCACATCCCGCTCAAGCGCCGCGTCATTCATGGTCGAGATCGCGACGTCCCCACGCGCATCGATTGCCAATGCCGAGGCCCCGGCAGCAGCTAGGGCATCGGTCAAGATGTTCAGCTTGGCATCGCTATCCATGATTTGTCCCTGTCCGCAGCGACGTGCAACCGCCGACGGTCGCACGACCAAGTGTTTCAAAATTGAACGATATTGCTCACCAAACACTATAGGGCAGAAAGCGCCGTCCTGCGAGTATAGGTGTTGCCCCGCATCGCCATCCTGGCGGGGCGATAAGAGCTCTTCGGGACTTATAAACCTGCGGACAAGCCATACCCGCAAGAGCTCCTATCGCTCCACCGCAGGCTTGCGCTCACCGGCAGCCAGCACGCGAATAAGCTACTTCTCTACCAGATTCCCAGCACGTGCTGCATTCCCAAGCTCATGCACGCAATGCCAATCCAGCAGCAAAAGCCCAACGCGATGGGCTTGCCGCCCTTTTTGACCAGCTCGACGATATCGGTATTAAAACCAATAGCCGCCATGGCCATCACAATAAAGAACTTCGACAGCTCCTTGATGGGCGCCGTGATGGACGCGGGAAGCTGAAGCACCGTGGTGATCACGCTCGCCAGCACAAAGAACAGCACAAACAGCACCGCCATGCCGCCGAACGCCCCCCGGCTGCCGGGAACCTTGTAGGTGAAAATCGCCAGTGCGGCCAGCCCCGCCCAGTCAAAGGCGCGCAGCCGGTCATGCCGCAGCCACGCCCAGGCAAAAAACACGCCGACAAGCCGCGCGCCAAAGCCGTTGTAGTGGCCGTAGCCGAAATCCCAGTTGCGGCAGTAGAATTTGTAGGGCATCAGCGGCGTGGCAAAGTGTAGCGCTTGCACCAGCACCAGCCCGGCCACCGCCGTGACGAGATAGACGCGCAGGGCGGTCTCCCAATCCACATCCTTGGCCCCCAGCCCGACAAGTGCGGCCAAAAAGAACCACAGATCGCCGCCATACCACGACGAAAACGCCGTGTAGACCAGCACAACGGCAATCAGCACCTTCTGCCAGCGGGCCTCGTACCCGGTCAGCAGGATAATTTTCCCGGCCAGAAGCAGCACGGCGCACCCGGTCAGCCCCAGCCGCATGATGCGGCTGAAACCCGGCAGCGTATCCTGTACGTTGGAGCTGAACACCTCGGACAGCACCAGCAACAGCGCCAGCCCCGTGCAGTAGACCCGCGCGGCCAGCGGCTTGTATTTATGGTAAAGCATAGATGAATCCTTTCAAATCAAGTGAAAACATTATAGCATACATAATAAAAAAAGAAAAGTAGGGGCGCATTCTATATGCGCCCGCGGGGCGTCGAGG
>OMAG01000493.1_pt1 | contig 15700 bp, 11 predicted proteins | sample 1673781 | NCBI WGS metagenome assembly OMAG01 (sample SAMEA103958127, study PRJEB25191) | human gut metagenome | biome: human-associated habitat [ENVO:00009003]; feature: intestine environment [ENVO:2100002]; material: feces | place: Germany | collected 2013/2015 | reverse complement strand
CGCCGGTGACGGTCTTCTCGAGGCTGTCAGCAAAGGCATCCAGAGCCTCACGCAGCGGGGTGAACCACTGGCCGTTGTAGACGATGTCGGCATACTTCTGTGCCAGCTGCTCCTTGAGGTGTGCGCTCTCCTTGTCCAGGGTGATGGTCTCCAGAACATTGATGGCCTTGTACAGGATGGCACCGCCGGGGGTCTCGTACACGCCGCGGCTCTTCATGCCCACCAGACGGTTCTCCACCACGTCGTACAGGCCGATGCCGTTGCGTCCGCCAATCTCGTTGAGCTTTGCAATGATGGCGGCGGGCTTCAGCTTCTCGCCGTTCAGAGCCACCGGCACGCCCTGTTCAAATTCCAGCTCCACAAACTCGGACTTGTCCGGGGCAGTCTTGGGGCTGACGCCCAGCTCAAGGAAGCCGGGTTTGTCGTACTGCGGCTCGTTGCCCGGATCTTCGAGGTCAAGGCCCTCATGGCTCAGATGCCACAGGTTCTTGTCCTTGGAGTAGTTCGTCTCGCGGCTGATCTTCAGCGGGATGTGATGAGCCTCGGCGTAGTCGATCTCTTCATCGCGGCTCTGGATATCCCACTCACGCCACGGGGATGATCTTCAGGTCGGGTGCAAAGTGCATGATGGCCAGCTCAAAGCGCACCTGATCGTTGCCCTTACCGGTGCTGCCGTGGCAGACCGCATCCGCACCCTCGGCACGGGCAATCTCCACGACGCGCTTTGCCAAAATCGGGCGGGCAAAGCTGGTGCCCAGCAGATAGCCCTCATAATCGGCTCCGGCCTGCATGGTAGGGATGACGTAGTCCTCCACGAACTCGTCGGTCAGGTCTTCGATGTACAGCTTGGATGCGCCACTTGCCTTCGCACGCTCCTCCAAACCGTCCAGCTCACCCTTCTGTCCCACATTGCCGCACACGGCAATGACTTCGCAGTTGTTATAGTGCTCTTTCAGCCACGGGATGATGATGGACGTATCCAGACCGCCGGAATATGCCAGCACGACCTTTTTGACCTCAGACATAGGAACTGCCTCCGTTCAAACCAACTTTATATTCTTTTCTATTTCCCTCGTGCAATTTCAAGATTGCAGTGTCATTATACAGGCACTTAGAAAATGTGTAAAAAGTATTCTGCATATAGCGGCGATATAAAAGCAGTATTTCACAGCAGGACTTTCTGAACCTATAATAACAGTTGGAAATAAACAGAAAGAGGGTCTTTTTGATGGCAACGATATTTCCAAGAGAAGAAAAGGCAGAGGCACTGTTCGGGGAGATTCTGAAAAATCCAGAAGCCTGCCGCCGCCTGATGGATACCTTCAACGACTCGCTGGACATGGCAGACGTACTGGATGCGCCGGCCGTGAGTGCACAGCAGTTTGCCGCGGCGCTGTTCAATGCCTACGAGAACAAGGATCTGTCTGCCTTTCTGATGGCGATCTGCCAGCACAGTATGTTTGACCTGCTACGGAACGCTGCCCTGATCCCGTTCAAATTCAACGCCGATGGTCAGCCGAACCCGGTGATCCTGACGGATGATGCCGGCGTTCTTTTGCCGAACAACAAATTTGCCGTGAGCAGCAAAGTATACGACCGGTTCATCCGGGTGTTCCAGAAGCAGGAAAAGGTGAAAATGTACCTTGCCAGCGGCTACTGCAAGTATCACGGCTACGACGAAGGCTCGATGGATGTGGTGGAGTACCACTACAACCAGCATTTGGGGCTGCTGCTGATCTACGAACTGCCGGACACCGTGAAGCAAAAGGTAACGGAAGCGGAGGCCTACTCCACCGTCTGGGATATCCAGATGAAGCTGCAGCACGCACTGCCCCGTTCCGTGGTCTACTATGGACAGGACACGCTGAAGGACGGCGGCACCCGCTACGATGAACTGGGCGTTTTTCTGCCGCTGGAGCACTTTGCTGACCGGCTGGAACGCCATGTAGAAACGGCTACCAAGATCGTTTACGGGGAGTAAGCTCTCCTACAAACGAACTCCCTTTATAAGTGCATCACACAGCAAAACAAAACGCAGCGAACCTTCTGACGGCTCGCTGCGTTTTGCATTATAGAGGGGAGAATGGAAGGCATTGCACCTCAGGTGCAATAACGGAATGTCTTATCGGTGATGATGCGGGCAAAGATCAGACCCAGCGGCAGCGCCACGATGATGAGGATGGCGTTTGCAAACCATGTGGCAGAATCCGTCAGGGACAGGATGCCCAGATTATAGATGGCACGGTAGAAATACAGTCCCGGTACCATGATAACGATGGACGGCACGGTGACGGAGATGCGGGGATAACCGACGGCGCTCTTCAGGCAGGAGGCCAGCAATCCGGACAGCAGTGCGCCCAGAAACGCTGCAATAGCGGGCGGAAAGCCCGCAAGGCTCACCAGCTCCAGCCGGAACGTGTTCGTTACCGCACCGATAAGGGCGGCGCAGACTGCCAGGTTCCGGGGACTGTTGAACATGAGCGAAAAGCCGAACACACCGCCAAAGCTCGTCAGCAGCCGGAACAGGATCTCTTCCGGGAGCGCATATCCAGCTTGGCAAGGTCGATGCCGCTGGTGATGAACGGAAAGCCCGGAATGATGAAGAGCATGGAGCAGATATATCCCGCCTCGTGCTGCGCCGATACGGCAAACAGCACCTCGGCCAGCTTCAGCAGGACGGCATACACGAGGCTCGCCGAACAGACCGAAGCTGTGATGCCCAGAAACAGAGTGAAGTGGTGCTTTGTCAACTTGCACCGTACAAAGTTGCCGATGCCCGCGCCACAGAAGGCACATAGCATCTCAACGATGCCGCCGCCCAGCAGAAAGGTGAAGCAGCCGCAGGCCAGTGCAGCTGCAAAGCCCAGTGCGATGGGCGAATACAAGCCGTGGATGCGCTCGATCTCATCGAGGTGGCTGTGCAGCTCTTCGCCGGTCATAAATTTTCCTTCCCGGTCGAAGTCGTTGACGAAATGCTCCAGCCGGTTCAAGCGGGAGGTGTTCACGCCCGTGTTTGTCAGACAGAGCGACTGGGTATAACACTGGTCGCCATCAAAGCAGGTGAACTCAATGGACAACAGGCCGATATCTGCTGTCGTTGTGACACCCAGCTCCCGCGAAAGGGTGTTCATGGAGCTTCGGACACGCCATGCGCCGGTGCCGCATTCCAGCAGCATCAGCCCGGTGCGTCCAATGACGGAGGCTTTTTCCACAAGCCCCGCCTCGGTAATGGGAACGCCCTTGCTGGCCGACGCATAGTCGTGCCAGTAGACTTCCATGTGATTTTTGATGATCTCACTTTGCCGTTGTCCCATACCGGAAAGCCTCCTTTGTGATATGGGAATGTTGCAGCCGTTTCAAGACTGCGGTGCTATTATAAGGGAAATTGCAGGATGGGTAAAACGTATCTTGAATATGCCGACAATATTCGGTTGGTATTGCAAGCAAGAAAAGACATTGCGTTTTTGTCCGTTCTGCGATAGGATGATAAAAAAGCCATCGGGAGGAATCCGCTATGACCTTACAGCAGCTTCGTTACGCTACCGCTGTAGCCGACACCGGCACCATCAGCCGGGCGGCACAGCAGTTTTTCATCGCACAGCCCAGCCTGACCAATGCCATCCGGGAGTTGGAACAGGAAGTTGGACTGACTATTTTTCACCGCACCAATCGGGGTGTGGCTCTGACCCCGGAGGGAGAGGAGTTTCTGGGATATGCCCGGCAGGTGCTGGCCCAGATGGAACTCATCGAGGAAAAATATCTCGGCTCAGCTCCGGTCAAGCATCAGTTCTGCGTGTCGGCCCAACACTATTCCTTTGCCGTGGAAGCCTTTGTGGAGTTGCTGAAAGAATACGGCGGAGAGGAATATGATTTCCGCATTCGGGAGACGCAGACCTATGAGATCATTGAGGATGTTGCAAAGCTGCGCAGTGAGGTGGGCGTACTCTATTTGAACAACGACAATGAAACCGTTCTGCGCAAGGTCATCCGGGAACACGATTTGACTTTCACGCCGCTCTTCACCGCAAAGCCCCATGTGTTCGTCAGTGCATCTAGCCCGTTGGCGCAGAAAAAGGCTTTGACACTGGACGATTTGAAGCCCTACCCACGCCTTTCCTATGAGCAGGGGGAGCACAATGCGTTCTATTTTTCGGAGGAGATTTTGAGCACTCTGGACAGCAAAAAGGACATTCTGGTGCGTGACCGCGCAACACTGTTCAATCTGCTGATCGGTCTGGATGGTTATACCATTTGCAGCGGCGTCATCAGCGAAACACTCAACGGTCCGAACATCCGTGCCGTGCCGCTGTTGGTAGATGATTCCATGCAAATCGGCTATCTGACCCACAAACAGGTGCAGCCCGGACGATTCGGAAAACAGTATATTGAGATTCTGAAAAAGTATACGGAGCAAGTATAGCTTCAAGCTATGTCAAACCGTCTGCATTTCGTATTTTACACAAATCAACTCCTGCGGTATACTGTTGCCATCAAGCAACGAGTACTGAAAATTGACGTATAGAGAGGGTTTTACGATATGGCAGAGTTGAAATCACCGTTCCGTTATGACTTTGTGGGCAGCTTCCTGCGCCCCCAGCACTTGAAAGAGGCACGTGCCCAGTTCAAGGCTGGCGAGATCGACCATGCTGCGCTGACCGCGGTGGAAAATGAGGAAATCACCCGCCTCATCGAGAAGCAGAAGCGTGCTGGTTATCACGCCATCACCGATGGCGAGTTCCGCCGCAGCTACTGGCATCTGGACTTCATGTGGGGCTTCCACGGCATTGAGGAAGTGGAACTGGATCACGGCTACTTCTTCCACGGTGAGGAGACTACCCACGGTTCCATTAAAGTGAGTGGTAAGATCAGCGGTGAGAACCACCCTTTTGTAGAGCACTACAAATTTGTTAAGCAGTTTGAGGATGAGAATTGCATCGCCCGCCAAACTATGCCTGCCCCGGCGCAGCTGCTGGCCGAACTGTACCGCGAGGACAACGGTAAAAACACGGATACTGTTTACCCTGACCACGAACAGCTGATTCAGGATATTGCTGTCGCCTACCGCACCGTCATTCAGGAGTTGTATGCCGCTGGCTGCCGCAATATCCAGTTTGACGACTGCACATGGGGCATGATCGGAGACCCGAATTACCAGAACTTCCTCAAGGAGAGCAATACCAAAGTGGAGGATGTAGCCGCAGAGTACCTGCGTCTGAACAATTTGGCACTGGAAAACCGCCCGGAGGGTCTGACGATCACCACTCATGTCTGCCGTGGCAACTATCATTCCACTTGGGCCAGCGAGGGCGATTACTTCACCGTTGCTCCCTTCCTGCTGGCACAGGAAAATGTGGATGCGTTCTATCTGGAATTTGACGATGCCCGCAGCGGCGGCTTCGAGCCCTTGGCCGCTGTCAGCGGTGAGAAAAAGGTGGTGCTGGGCCTCGTCACCACCAAGCGTCCTGAGTTGGAGGATAAGGCGGCGGTGATCGCCCGTATCCCCGACTGGAAAATAAGGATACCGTCATCGCCCGCATTCATGAGGCAGAGAAGTACATTCCTCTCGACCGTCTCTGCCTCAGCCCGCAGTGCGGCTTTGCATCCTGTGAGATCGGCAATAAGCTGACCGAGCTGGAACAGTGGAACAAGCTCAAACTGGTCAAGGAAATCGCCGAGACCGTCTGGGGTAAATAAGAAGTATGACCGGCAGTTCTTAGAAAACAGAGAACTGCCGGTTTTCAATATAAATTTATCTACCAAGCCCCGTCCTACGGACGGGGCTTGGTATGCTGCGGATTTTTAATGTGTAGTACGGCAGTAGGGCGGCCAGGGGGCTGGCCGCCTTACTGCGGAATATTGTGGTGTTGATTCGCAATGAACCTGTATATTTGTGGCATGCCAGGGCTGGCCTGATCTGGCAGCCCCGACCGACAAAACGCTTTGAGGGCAAACAAACTGCTCCACTCCGCATTTGCTGTGTATGGTTGTATGTGCTATACTAAAAACAATCGATGGTGCAGCTGAAAAGTCGAAAATATCGTCTATTTCTACAAACACAGCCGGATTATGCGTTAAAAAGCCTTGGAATCCACAAAGGATTCCCGCGGCTCTTTGCCTTAAATCCGCCTTGCGCTTGTGAAATATCCGTCATTTTCTTTGTTTTCAGATACACTTTAAGAAACCACACCAGATGTGGACTGTGCGGGGCCGCAGTGTGGTGTTGAGAAAGGGGAGCAGCAGATGACCCGGATTGCGATTGTGGAGGACGAGGCGGCGGTGCGGGAACAGCTGGCGGGGTATGTGCAGCGGTACACCCGGCAGTACGGCACGCCGTTTGAGGTAACGGAGTTTGCGGATGGGATGGAGATTCTGGAAGATTACCGCCCGCAGTTCGACATCATCTTTCTGGATGTGGAGATGAAGCACCTGGACGGCATGGAGACCGCCCGCCGCATTCGGGAGCGGGACGGCGGGGTGCTGATCGTGTTCATTACCAACATGGCGCAGTATGCCATCCGCGGATATGCCGTTGGGGCGCTGGATTATGTGCTGAAACCGGTGCCCTACTTTGCGTTTTCGCAGCAGCTGCAAAAGGCGCTGGGGCAGCTGGAAAAGCGGGAGCGGCATTATCTGGCTGTGGTGGTGGACGGCGGCATGCGGCGGCTGGACGCGGCGGAAATCTATTACCTGGAAAGCGAAGGCCACAAGGTGCATTTTTACACCGAAAAAGAAGATTTTATAGTGCCGGGCACCCTGAAAAACTATGAGGAAAAGCTGGTGGGCCGGGCGTTTGCACGGTGCAACAGCGGGTATCTGGTCAATCTGGCGCAGGTTTCCGGCGTGCAGCAGGATATGGTGCAGGTTGGCCCGTATGCGCTGCAGATCAGCCGCCCGCGGCGCAAGGCGTTTATGGCGGAGCTGGCGGATTATATTGGGGGTGCGGGACAGTGACGACATTGCCGGATATTCCCCGCCTGTACACCGCTTTGGCGGAAGTGCTGGCGGCGCTGTTGTATGCGCACAGGCTGCCGCCGCGGATGGACCAGCGCGTGATCTGGGGCGTGGAAGCCGGTTGGGCGGTGCTGCTGGGGGCGTTTTTGCAGGCCACGGGGGAAGTTCCGCTGGCGTGGTGGATCCCCTGCATGGCAATGGCGATTCTTTCCATGCTGCTGTTTTTGTGGGTCACACGCAGCATTACGCTGCTGGAAGCGGGCTATGTGTGCGCGCGGGCCTTTATTTTGGCGGAGCTGGCGGCCAGCGTGGAATGGCAGCTGCACTGCGTGCTGTGGCCGCAGCGCGGCGGGGCGGAGCCGCTTTCGCTGCTGCTGTTGGCGGCGGTGTACGGCGGCATTTTTGCCGCGATGCTTTTTGTGGAAAAACGCCGCCCCGGCCCGGCCGGGAAGCTGAAAATAACGCCCGCAGGAACTTTTGTGGCGGTGGTCATGGCGCTGACCGCATTTGCCGTGAGCAATTTGAGCTTTGCCAACGGCAGCGAAGCCAACATGAACATGTTTTACATCCGCACGCTGGTGGACCTGGCCGGGGTGCTGATTTTGACGGTGCAGCACGAGCAGCTGCGCGAAGCCGCCCTGCACAGCGAGCTGGCGGAGCTGGACGGCGTTTTGCACCGCCAGTACGAGCAGTACAAGCAGAGCAAGGAGAACATCCGCCTGATAAACCGGCGCTACCACGAGCTGAAAATGCAGATTGCGGCCATCCGGGCGGAGCGGGACCACGCCAAGCAGGATGTGGCGCTGGCGGCCATGGAAAGCGGCATCCGCCAGTACGAGGCGGAGAACAAGACCGGCAACCCGGTGCTGGACACCCTGCTGACGGCCAAAAGCCTGTACTGCCAGCAGCACCACATCACGATGACCTGCGTGGCGGACGGGCATTTGCTGGACTTTTTGGAAACAGGGGAGATCTGCACGATTGTGGGCACGGCGCTGGACAACGCAACCGAGAGCGTGGAGACCGAGCCCGACCACGAAAAGCGGCTGATCCGGGTGGCGGTGTACGCCCAGAACGGCTTTGTGATGCTGCGGTTTGAAAACTACTGCGCGCAGGAAGTGGAGCTGGGCGCGGACGGCCTGCCGCGCCGCAACACCCATGGCGGCAGCGACCTGCGCAGTGTGCGCGCCGCAGCCGAAAAGCGCGGCGGCACCATGACCCTGCACTGGGAAAATGGGTGGTTTACACTAAGGGTATTGCTGCCGCAGAAAAAGTAACGGGAACGGCTGGGGCCAAATACAGGCTCTGGCCGCTTTTTCGTACTGTTTGGCAGGGTGCACAAAGCAGACTGAATTTTGATTGTAAGAAATGCACAATGAATTTTGAGAGAAAAATGATTTTTTGGCAAAATGTGCGGCAGAAATAACAGTTTATGCAAAAAATAATTCAAAGAAAAAGCTGTTTGCTACAATATACTTAAACAAGCGGGGAGTAAAATCCACGCTGGCTGCCATCCGGAGGGCGGCATAATCAAAGGAGAAAACATTTGTTTTGCTGGTGAAGAACCTGCTGCCAAATAGCAAAGCAGAAAACTCCATGCGGCAAACAGGAGGTAACTATGAAAAAATCGAAACATATTGTAGGGGGAGCATCCATTGCGGTTTTGCTTGCTGCGGGAATCGTAGGAAACAGCCTGTGTTCCATCTATTATTCGCAGATTCAGGCGTACATGCAACGGTTTGTGACATCTTCCGAAAGTGCAAACAGCATGACGGACCTTTCAAAAGATGATGCCTACACGCAGGCATTACAGCTTTGCGAGGAAGTAGAGAGCGAAGGTCTTGTGCTGCTGAAAAACGATAATGATACCCTGCCGTTGGGAACGGACAAAATCAATTTGTTCGGCTATAACAGCTACAAGACGGTTTACACCGATTATGGCTCCGGCGGCCACCATAATGAAGATCAGAATTTTAACTTTATTGATGGTTTTGAATTTGCTGGTTTGCAGCTGAACCCGGATCTGACGAAGTTCTACCAGACGACTGCGCAGAAGCGCGCTTCGATGACAGGCATGACGGTCAGTGATGCAGACTTTAACATTTATGAAGAAACACTGGCCGAATATGATGAGTACAGCGCAACGTTCTGGCAGGATGCAAAGGCTTACTCGGATGTGGCGGTTTATGTAATCGGACGTATGGCAGGCGAAGGCGGTGACTGCCCGCTGGATATGGCCGGTTATTACGGTGGTGAAGCCGGGCGGCATTACCTGCAGCTGCAGCCGGCAGAAGAAGAACTGTTGGCAAAGCTGGAAGCAACGTTTGATAAGGTCATCATTGTCATTAACGCAAGCAATCCTATGGACCTTGGCTTTATTGAGGACAACAAGGTGGATGCTGCAATTTGGGCAGGCGGCCCTGGCACCACTGGTACGATTGCTGTAGCGAAAGCAATGATGGGTGAATACAACCCGTCCGGCCATTTGGTTGATACCTATGCTTATGATGTGACCAGTTCGCCAGCTTATGAAAACTTTGGCGATTTTACTTATGCAAACAGTGGTCTTACGATCGACGGCAATGGCGATGCCAACAACGGCAAGTACATGTACTACCAGGAAGGCATCTATGTAGGTTATCGCTATTACGAGACCCGTTACATTGGGGATGACAATGTTTATACCCCGGAGGAAGAAGCAGAGTATCAGAAAGCTGTTCAGTATCCCTTTGGCTATGGCCTGAGCTATACCACGTTTGATTGGAGCGACCCGCAGTGGGAAGTAGGCAGCCAGGGCGGCCAGGTAAAGGTAAGTGTTAAGGTAACCAATACCGGTAATGTGGCAGGCAAAGATGTGGTACAGCTGTATTACACCGCACCCTATACCCCCGGTGGAATTGAAAAATCTGCGGTTGTTCTGGGCGCTTTTGCAAAAACTGATCTGCTCCAGCCGGGCGAGAGCCAGACCGTGAGCATGACCATGAATTATGATGACATGGCATCTTACGATTATAAGACGGACAAGTGCTATGTGCTGGATGCCGGTACTTATACCCTTAGCCTGCGCAGCGATGCCCATACAGTGAAGAATGACCTGACATATGATTTTACTGTGGATCAGACCATCAAGTATGATACGACCGCCCGCAGCACGGATGAAACTGTGGCGACGAACCAGTTTGATGATGTGACTGCTGGCGATGGTAATATCGGCACGACCTTGCCGTATCTTTCCCGTGCAGATTGGGAAGGAACCTATCCTAGCCGTGAAGCAAGCGAAAACGCAACTGCCAACGCGGCAACGATTGCTTTGCTGACCAACGGCAATGGCGGAAGCACCATTGATCTGAATGATGACCCTGCACAGGGAACTACCTATACAAATGGTGAGAAAAACGGTGTAATGCTGGCAGATGCAGCTGGCATTGTTGACCCGGACAATGCAGTGTGGGAACAGTTGATGAACCACATGAGCGTTGATGAAATGAACAACCTGTATGGTAACTGCGGCTGGTGTTCGCCTGCTGTGGATTCTATTGGCAAACCGCAGGCAACCGAATGTGATGGCCCGAACGGCATCCATGACCTGGCAAGCGGCTTGGAAGCTGCTGAATATGCCACCGAAACTGTGCTGGCAGCAACCTGGAATGTAGACCTTGCTTTGAAGGAAGGCGAAGTTTACGGTGATGAAGATCTGGTCAACGGTGTCAGTGGTACTTACGGCCCTGGTATGAACATTCACCGCTCCGCTTTCGGCGGCCGTGCAGCTGAATATTATTCCGAAGACCCGCTGCTGAGCGGTATGATGGCAGCTAATATGGTGACCGGCCTGCAGAGCCGCGGCATTTATGTGTTTGCCAAACATTTTGCACTGAATGATCAGGATACCAACCGCAACGGCGCTTGCATCTGGTCCAACGAGCAGGCAATGCGTGAAATTTATCTGCGCGCTTTTGAAGTGGCAATTCACAACGTAACGGGCGATGGCCTGAACCAGCTTGGTCTGACCGGCATCATGGAATCTTATAACCGCATTGGTACCAGTATGGTTGGCTACAGCTATGCAATGCTTACCCAGGTGCTGCGCAATGAATGGGGCTTCCAGGGCGTTGTAAACACAGACGCATTTGCTGTCAGCAATGGTGACTTGGCCCTGCGCGCAGGCGTGGATATGCAGCTGGCCATGGGTGTGAATGTTACCGATACGACCCTGAAGAGTGGCTATGGCATGCAGCTTCTGCGCCAGGCAACCAAGCGCCATCTGATGGTTTTGGCGAATTCTTCCCTGATGACGACGACCCGCAACTGGACTCCGTACTGGCTGATCGCACTGGGTGTGGTGGATGTTATCTTGGTTGTTGCAATCGTGCTGATTGCACTGCATATGTTCAAGCCGGAGCTGTTTGCCAAAAAGAAGAACAAGAAAAAGGCTGCAAAAGCATAAGAGAGAGGCGATTTGACGATGAAAAACAAGTGGAATCATTATGGCGTTGCAGCGATGTTTACGCTTGCTGTGGGGGCCAGCCTTGTTCTGGCTGGCTGCGGCGGAGCCAAAACGGATACGAAAGCAGCGGCCGCAGTGGCAACGAACCTGAGCTTTAATTTTGAAACCGGTGAGTATTCCTTTACCGGTGTTGACAAAGGCCGTACCTATGCAATCCGTCTGTATGGCTTTGATGCAGAAGGCAAGCAGGAAGATTATTATACCTTTACATCTTCCAACATTCTGGCGGATGACAGCAACGCAAATTATGCGGGAACGGTGGACCTAAGCGCAGACTGTACCCCCGGCGCAAAGTATAACGCTTATGTGATGACAACAACATCGGACTATAAGCGCGGCCTGTCGGACAGTGTAACAGGAACTTATGTGGGTGTTTATGCAGCGCCAGGTGCTGTAAGCGAAGCGGTGCAAAGTGGAGATACTGTAACGGTTACCATGGATCAGGATGTGTTTGAAGCATATTCTGAGTTGGAATATCCGCCGCAGACCTTTACCTTGACGCTGTACAGCGGAGCGGATGTTGTGCAGACGACCAAAATCAAACTGGAAGATTTGGCGCAGGAAGACGAGGAATATGTTGATGGCTTTGGCCCGATGGCAAAAACGGGCACATACCACCACCGCAGCGGTGCAACAGCATTTACGGGTGTAAGCGATGGCAGCTATACCGTAACAATTCAGGCTGATGCACAGGAAGGAATGTATTTTGCATCTGTGGAATCGGAAGCGACTGCGGTAACAAAATAAAAATTTAAGATGATTATGAATACACAGGAAATCATCAAAAAACTGAATTTAGAGCAAAAATGTGCGCTGCTTTCGGGCGCTACTACCTTTGGGACCCGTGCACTGCCGAAAAATAATATTCCGTCCATCACCCTTTCTGATGGTCCGAACGGCGTGCGCAAGCAGGCGGGCGCGGCGGACCACCTGGGGCTGAACCCCAGTGTTCCGGCCACCTGCTTCCCCACGGCGGCCACTGTGGCGTGCAGCTGGGACCCTGCCCTGGGCGAACAAATCGGCCAGGCAATGGGCGAAGAAGCCGCCGCACAGGAAGTTGCCGTGCTGCTGGGGCCAGGCCTGAATACCAAGCGCAGCCCCCTCTGCGGCCGCAACTTTGAGTATTTCTCCGAGGATCCGTATCTTTCTGGCAAAATGGCAGCGGGCTATGTGCGGGGCATCCAGTCCAACGGCATCTCCGCCTGCCCCAAGCACTTTGCCGTCAACAGCCAGGAGCTGCGCCGCATGGCGTCGGATTCCGTGGTGGATGAACGCACCCTGCGGGAGCTGTACCTGACCGGGTTCGAGATCGTGGTCAAGGAAGCAAAGCCCAAGACCATCATGAGCAGCTATAACCTCATCAACGGCACTTATGCCAACGAGAACCGCCACCTGTTAATGGACATCCTGCGCGGGGAGTGGGGCTTTGACGGCGCTGTGGTAACGGACTGGGGCGGCAGCAATGACCATGCCCTGGGCGTGCAGAACGGCTCCACGCTGGAAATGCCCGCCCCCGGCGGGGACGCCATCCGGGAGCTGATGAAGGCGGTGCAGACCGGCAAGATCACCGAGGCAGACGTGGACGCCCGGCTGGAGGAGCTGCTGGAACTGGTGTTTACCACCAAGGCGGCGGTGGACGCCGCACCCGGCAAGTTCGATGCCGACGCCCACCACGCACTGGCACGCCGGGCTGCTGCCCAGAGCATCGTGCTGCTGAAGAACGAAAACAGCCTGCTGCCCCTTGCAAAGGGGGAGAAGGTGGCGGTCATCGGCGACTTTGCCGAGACGCCGCGCTACCAGGGTGCAGGGTCCAGCGCCGTCAACTCCATCAAGGTGGATTCCTTCTTGGATTGCCTTGCCGAAAGCGGCCTGAACAGCGTCGGCTACGCCAAGGGCTTTGACCGGCATGGCAAGCCCGATGAGGCACTGAAGGCCGAGGCGGTGCTGCTGGCAAAGAACGCCGATGTGGTGCTGCTGTGCATGGGTCTGGACGAGATCAAGGAGAGCGAGGGCATCGACCGCGCCGACATGAAGCTGGCAGAGAACCAGCTGGAACTGCTGGCCGCTGTGGCGGCGGCAAACCCCAACGTGGTGGTGCTGCTGAGTGCAGGCTCCTCGCTGGAAAGCGATTGGGTCAAGGACTGCAAGGCGCTGGTCTACGGCTGTCTGGGCGGTCAGGCCGGTGCGGGCGCACTGGTCGAGGTGCTCACCGGCGCGCAGAACCCCTGCGGTAAGCTGGCTGAGACTTGGGCGCGCAGCTACGCCGACACCCCCGCAAAAGCGCATTTCGGCGGCGACGGCCCCACTGTGGAGTACCGCGAGGGTCTGTATGTGGGCTACCGCTATTACCAGACCGCCGGTGTGCCGGTGGCATTCCCCTTTGGCTATGGGTTAAGCTACACCAGCTTTGCCTACAGCAATTTGCAGGCCGCGTCCAATGGCGTGACCCTGACCGTAACCAACACCGGCAAGCGCGCCGGAGCAGAGATCGTGCAGCTGTATGTGGCAAAACCCGGGGCAGAAGTGTTCCGCCCCGCACAGGAGCTGAAAGGTTTTGCCAAGGTGCAGCTGCAGCCCGGCGAAAGCAAGACCGTGACCATCCCGCTGGACGACAAGGCGTTCCGCTACTGGAATACCAAGACCGACAGCTGGGAAGTGGAAGGCGGCAGCTATGAGCTGCGGGTCGGCGCGTCCAGTGCGGACATCCGCCTGACCGCCGTGGTGGAAGTGGCCGGTACCGGCGCACCCAACCCCTATGCGGGCAAGCAACTGCCGCACTATACCAGCGGCAAGGTGCAGAGCGTGCCGGATGACGAATGGGCCACCCTGCTGGGCCGCCCGGTGCAGCAGGGAAAAGTTAAAATTGACCGCAACATGACCCTGGGCGAGCTGAACCACAGCCGCAGCCCGCTGGGCTGGCTGATCTGGCTGGTGCTTACCGCACTGCTGAACGCCAGCTACAAGCGCGGCAAGCCGGACCTGAATGTGCTGTTCCAGTACAACATGCCGCTGCGTGCCCTGGCCAAAATGACCAGCGGTGCCATCAGCATGGGCATGGTGGATGGCATTGTGATGGAATTACAGGGATTCTGGATCATCGGCCTTGTGCGGGTGATCATAGAAGCCGTGAAAAACCTGGTACTGAACGCACAGCTGGAACAACGCCTGCGCAACAGCTGAGGAAAGAGAGGGGCTATTTATGCAGCTATGGAATAATTTTGCGGCAAGACACCCCGCCGCAGCCAAGTGGGTGCGCGAAGGCGGACTGTTTGTGATCGTATCCAACCTGGTTACGGTGTTCAAATACCTGCTGCTGCAATTTTTGCCGGCGGCGTTCAGCAGCCTGCCGGTGGTGGATTTTGGCTGGCCGGGCATCCCGGTCACGCTGTTTGGCGAAACCTTCCAGTGGAACATCCTGGGGTATGATTCCGCCCATGGCGGTCTGCCGTACTTTTGCGCCTACATGGTTGCCATGGTGCTGGGAGAATGCATAAACTTTCCCATCCAGCGCAACTTTGTGTTCCGCAGCAAGGGCAACCTGGCCAAGCAAATCGCCTGGTATGTGGTGGCGTTCTGCTTGATCACCTGCATCGTCAACTCCATCAACTGCGTGTGGGTGGCGGTTGCGGGCCTGCTGGTGCCGGATTTCATCTACAACATTGGCACCACCGTGCTCAATGGCCCGATCTCCACACCGTCATGCTTCGTGCTAAGGTTTGAGGACGTGGTGTTGAGGGGGATAGAGTACGTGGGCATATAATCAAAACAACCTCCGAAATATACCCGGAGGTTGTTTCTTTTTATATCATGCTATTTTTCCAGCGCGTCGCGGTGGCGAACTTGTTCAAAACCATGTACCCAGTTGGAGAAATGATAGTACAGGAAGTATATTACCGAGCTTATTGACCAGGTGAGCGGATAAGCGAAGTACACAAGCTGTATATCGTGCGATATGCGCATGGCTATGGTTATATAGGTTATGCGCAGCACGCACCAAACGACGAGCATTATAGTCATTGGCACAAATGCCTTGCCGGCGCCACGGCATACGGACGCCACCGCGTGAGAATACGCCAGCAGGCAGAAGAACAGTGCAATTGTGCGCGCCTGCTTGGTAGCGTATGCTATTACCTCCGGCGTACTGCTGAACAGTGCGGCAAGTTTGGGCATGAATATATACATTGCAACGCCTATCAGCTCCGCCAATATCATTGCGCAGATTATGCCGAAGCGCGCGCCCTTCTT
>OMAG01000486.1_pt1 | contig 15768 bp, 5 predicted proteins | sample 1673781 | NCBI WGS metagenome assembly OMAG01 (sample SAMEA103958127, study PRJEB25191) | human gut metagenome | biome: human-associated habitat [ENVO:00009003]; feature: intestine environment [ENVO:2100002]; material: feces | place: Germany | collected 2013/2015 | reverse complement strand
TTGCTCTTGCAAGCCGTTCAACAGCACCGCAAGATGCAAATTGAATGCTCTCTGCAACTCCTCTATGTAATTCATTAACACATCTTTTACCTCCCATATAACCAAAACCGTTGGATGCATTTACAATAGCATCTACATCAAATTTTGTTATATCGCCTTGTGCGTAAACTATCATAATTCAGGTTCACTCCTTTTAGGCTCTGATTTCATAACTGTTTTATTCTGAACTTGCTTTGAAGATTTGTTCCTGCCGAGGATTTTATCCTTACCAAAGTAATGTGTTTTGGACTTTGATTCTGTTTTTTGGTGAGCAAGCTCAATGTTCAAAATCTTTGTTAATTCAGACAGGCGTGCTGACTTTTCCTGCAATTCCGCTTCATATTCAAAAGGCTTTTCAAGCAGGGCAACACTTGTTTTGTAATCAAGGTCAAGCTTGTTAAGAGAATTCTGACTGTAATCAAGAACACTTTCGGTTTTGTACAGCAACCCCTCTATTTTACTGAGGTTATGCACAGCAGAAACACCGAGCTGAGCAGAATATGAATATTTACCCTTGATTGTAACTAAAATGTCATCATACACATTTCCGTTGTTTATAACGCTTATATCGAATCCGCAAATGTTGCCAACGCTAACCTGCTTCTTTCTGTTGTCGGCTATTCTTACCTGAGCAACAGCAGTTGTAAGAGCTTTGGCAGCATTTTTTCGTTCCTCATCGTTCTTCAGGTTAAAAGTCTGAGAACCTAAAGTTAATTTGCAAATAAGTTTACCGTCCTTATCGACAAATGACTTAACATTATCGATATCGGATTTTATGTTGCCGATAGTACAAAGGAGTTGCTTGCGTTTTTCGGGATAAGCCGCAACAGCATCTTCAAGCTCATATTTTGTATTGTTGTAATCAGCTTTGAGAGAGTTAAGCTCCTTTACTCTGTTATCAAGCGTGAGCTTCTCACGGATACGGTCATCGCCGGTACAGAGAGCCTTAATTTCGCCATATGAAAGAGCCGCTTGGTCAACATCGGCACACTTGCGTGCAGGAGCTTTGTCAGTCATAACCTGACTTATAAATTTTTGCTTGGTTTCGAGGAGCTGATAGCTGTACGCATCAAAAGTGCCTTTGGTAACATATCTGTACAAATGCACTTTTTCGTTAATATTGCCCTGCCTGACCATTCTGCCACGCCTCTGCTCGAGGTCTGCCGGTCGCCACGGAACATCTAAATCGTGCAGAGCAATGATTCTGTCCTGCACATTTGTGCCTGTTCCCATTTTGCCCGTTGAACCGAGTAAAATTCTCACTTCACCGCTTCTGACCTTTGAAAACAATTCAGACTTTTGAGCTTCGGTTTTTGCATTGTGTATATATGCTATTTCAGTCGCAGGGATGCCCTTTGCAATGAGCTTGTCCCTTATGTCATCATACACGCAAAACTTGCCTGTTTCCTCAAGAGAGTCGATTTCCGCCACACTCTTGTTATCGTTTTGCTCTTTGGAGGAGTCATTACCTGTGTTTTTTGACGGCACACCGAGGTCACAAAAAACAATTTGAGTAAGCTTGTCTTTTGCTGTGTCTGTATAAATGTCAAATACATTGTTTACACACACATTCAGCTTTGTATTTGGATTATCCTCAAAATCGGGACTAATAAGTCGGGGGTCAAGACCGAGCTTTCTGCCGTCACCGGTAATTTTGAGCATATTATCCTGTGACGGATCTACGGAGCCTGAATTAACCTCATCTGCTCTGTCGGATAATTCATCGACAAGCTCCTTTTGAAGCTCTGTAGGCTCTACATCAACAATGTGAAGCTCACAATCAGGCACTTTAAGTTTAAGAGTTTCAGCTGTCTTTACATCGGCTACCATCTTAAACATAGACATAAGCTCAGGCAGATTGGAATATTCCGCAATCCTTGTGCGTTCCTTAAACTTGTTTCCTGCCGGAGCTAACTCGTATTCTTTCTTTTGCACACCGAATGCAGAAATCCAATTATCAAAATTCTGCATATTGTTGTGACTTGCAAGAAAATCATAATTAAGGTATCTCATCATTGTGTGAAGCTCTGTAACGCTGTTTGACAACGGTGTACCTGTGGCAAATACAACACCCTTGCCGCCTGTCTTTTCGTCAAGATAACGGCATTTTGCAAACAGCTCTGTTGCCCTCTGAGAAGCTCTTGAAGATATACCCGAAACATTTTGCAGCTTTGTTGCACAGTACAGATTCTTAAATTCGTGAGCTTCGTCAACAAACAATTTGTCAATTCCAAGCTCCTCGAAATATACGGTATTGTCTTTCTTACTTGATTGAAGCTTCTCAAGCTGATTTTCGAGATTCTTTTTTGTACGCTCCATTTCCTTAACGGTAAATTTATTACCGTCCTGAGCTTTCATCTCAGCAAGACCGGCAACAATATCATCAATTTGAGATTGTAAAAAGGCTTCCTGCCTTTCAGGAGATAGGGGCAGCATCTTTAATTGCGTATGTCCGATAATAACGGCATCATAATTGCCAGTTGCAATTTTTGACATTAACATCTTGCGGTTTGATGATTTAAAATCATCCTTTGTTGCAACCAATATGTTTGCGTTGGGATAGAGATTCAAAAAGTCTGCTCCCACCTGTTCTGTCAGATGATTCGGTACAGCAAACAAGGATTTGTGACACAACCCAAGCCGTTTACATTCCATAGCAGTAGCTATCATTTCAAAGGTTTTTCCTGCACCTACCGAATGAGCAAACAGTGTGTTGCCTCCGTAAATAGCGTGAGCAATGGCATTTTTTTGATGTTCGTGAAGCTGAATGTTTGAATTCATTCCCGGAAAATTAAGGTGTGAACCGTCATACTCTCGTGCGTGGACGCAATTGAATGTGCGATTGTATGTGTCAACAATATCTCTGCGGCGGTTAGCATCTTTAAAAATCCAATTCTTAAATTCACGGCGAATGGCATTGGCTTTTTGCTGTACAACCTGAGTCGCTTCTACATCAAGCACTCTTACAGGCTTATTGTTTTTATCACGCTCAACAACACCGTATTCGTCAACCTTGTCTTTATACACTTTCGGTTCGGATAAATTGAGAACGGATTCAAATATCTGATATGCAGATAATCCGCTTGCACCGTAGGTCTTTACAGTAGTTACCGACAAATCCGCTCTCTTATTCGTGATATTCCATCTGCCGGAATACTCTGAATAGTCAAGCTCTATTCTGTCGGATTTAAAAAATCTTGACACATAATCCGATTTAAGGCTTTGCGGTGTTTCAAAAACCTCATACATAAATTGCTCATAGTATTTTTTATCAATCCAAGTAGCTCCGAGGTTAATATCAATATCGCCGGCTTTCAGAGGAGTAGGCAATACTTCCTTTAAGGCGACAACATTTGATTCATATATGCCGTTGACCGAAGCGTATGCTTTTGCCATGTCAAGCTTTGCATATATATCTCCCGACAAATATTCGGAAGCAGTTTGATATTCGTAGTCCTCATCGCCTGTATATGACGGTACGGCAAATATTTCACCTTTTTCTCTCAGCCCGATTTTCAAATCCTCGGGCGGCACATCCGTAATTTGGCTCATATACTCGAAGTCGATAACACCTTTTTCTGCAACGCAGACAGCAAGAGCTTCTTCAGCCGTATCAACATGACTTATTGTTGCTGTCGGCTTATTTACACGCTCTGTAAATATATCGGACTTCTTAACAAGTAAATTATTATCTTTGGCAAAATCGGCTTCGAGAGAAGCAACAAGCGGATATGCTCCGTCAGAGTTTAACAAGCTGTGATTGTAACTGCTGTGAAGCAAGCCGTACTTACTGTAGAAGCTGTCATAACAGTTGTTGAGCTTTTCCTGCAATTGAGCTATCTCTGAATCCTTGTTATCGTACTGCTGAACATCAAGCAATTCACGCAAAGTGTCACGAATATCAATAAAGGAATTGATGCGTTCGTGATTTAATTTTTTCCCAAGTGCTTTGTCTGCGGAAACATTAACTATTTTACCGCTCTTATCAGAGCCGTAAAAATATATTTCGCCGTTTCGGCGATAAAAGCTTTGTAAACGCAGTTTTAAAGGTTCGGCTGTTAAATGTTCGGAAACCGGAATCAGCTTTTCTGCAGAAGCGGAATATTCAAAATTGATATTCTTTACCGCCGAGGAAAGAAGCTCCGACAATGTTCTGCCGTCATTAAACGGCACGCACATCGTATCGTCTGTTCTGCCGAACATTTTATTGCCTTCAACAACTTCGCCGAGTATCATTTCGGGATGCTCAACAAAATAATTGTTGACGGTTAATCCGTTTTCAAGCTGTCCTGTATGTACCCAAGACGGTTCAATTTCTGACTTTTTTTCTCTTTTTTGGAGGAATATAATGTCAGCTGTAACCTCCGTTCCTGCCGATTTAAAGGCGTTATTCGGCAATCTCACAGCACCTACCAAATCCGCTCTTTCGGCCAAGGTCTTGCGGAAAGAGCTGTCCTTTTTGTCAAGCGTACCTTTGGAAGTTACAAAAGCCACAATGCCGCCGTCACGCACTTTATCAAGTGATTTCAAAAAGAAATAGTCGTGAATTTTCAGATGTTTTGAGTTGTATTTAGAATCATTAACACTGAAATCGCCGAAAGGAATGTTTCCGATTGCAACATCGAAGCTGTTGTCATTGAAACGAGTATTCTCAAAGCCGTCAATCGTAATGTCAGCTTGCGGATACAGCTTTTGAGCTATTCTGCCCGATAAGCTGTCTTTTTCGACACCGTACAAATTCACCTTATCACGAAGTTCTTCGGGAAGTCTGCCGAAAAAGTTTCCTACGCCCATTGCAGGCTCAAGTATGTTGCCGTCCTCAAATCCTGCGTTACGAATGACCTCATATATACTGTCAACGATTGCTGTATCTGTGTAGAATGAATCAAGCACAGTTGACCGAGCTGCGGTATATTCTTCATCCGTAAGCAAACCCTTGAGTTCAGAATACTCATTTTTCCATTTATCATTATCAGACTCAAAAGCATTGGCAAGACCTCCCCAACCGCTGTAAAGGAACAACTGACCTTGTTCTTCAGGTGTAGCCGCTCTGTTTTCTGCTTCCGTTTGCTTTAAAATCTTAATGGCAGCAATGTTATTTTGAAACTTTGTTTTTGCTTCCGTGACAGCTTCTCTGTCCTCAATTACATAGTTTTTGGCTTTTTCATCATTTACGCTTGTTTCGGTCTGCTCTGAGCTTTCGACCATATCAAACAATGTAGGCGGTTCAGCTTTTTCTGCTCTTGACGGTGCGGCATTTTCAACCTCCACGGTAAGCTCGTCAACGCTCTGTAATTTTTCATCGCTCCTGACATCTCTTTCTTTGCTTTCCGTTATCGGTAAATCTGCGGCTTTCTCATTTTCACCTTTATCAAGCTTTATATCGGCTTCGAGTATTTTTACAACACCTGAATACTGCGGATATTGATTTAAAAAATCAATAATTCCACCGTTGCCGTCCCCGATGTTCTGCCGTTCGGTGTATTTCGTACCGTTCGGCATATTAATAATAAATTTCGTTTTTTCATAACCAAGATGAATATTGTCAAGTTCACCGTTTCTGTATGCTTCTGTAACCGCATTTTCACTGCCGTATTCCTCAATTTCAAGCTGTCTTTGCTCAACCCATTCGTCATCGGCATTTTTCATAAGTTTGTCAAATTCAGAAACAGAGTATGTTTTGCCGTTCTCAAATACCGGACTTTCACTCCAATCACAAGTAATTGTCGGACGAATTATTTCCTGTACAGGCTCAGTTTGTTCAGGCTCGTTTATCGGGACGATTTCATTTTCTGAATTAAATTGATTAACGATTTCTTCTGAGCTGACATTCAGAGCACCGGCATCGGATTCTGCGTCAGCCATAACCTGTTGAATAAATGGATCACTGTTCAGCTTATCTTCATCGACAAGCTCACCGTTGACTATCCCTGCGTCCTCAAGCTGCTGACGAATAACTGCGGGATCTATGTCGTCAAGCTCGTCGTGTTCCTCATAAAACGGTGCAAGCTCCTCATATTTGATATTCACAGTAAATCCTTGTGTTTTAAGAAGTTCAGTATTATCATTCAGTTTAAAATCAGGGAATCCGACTGTATCAACTGAAGAACCGTTAATGTTTCTTGTTGTAGAAACAAGGTCGAGAATATCTGCAACGGTTTTTGCGTTCTCACCTCTGACTTCATAAAAATCACCGACCTTTATAAGTTCTATTTTCCGTACTTCAGGTAATTTGATTTTGGGAACTACTGCAAGCTCAACGAGCTTGTGCTGAATATCTGCATTAAGACCTTCGGCAAACTCCGTACCGCTGTAAAACTTTTTAACAGCGGTTCTGAAACTTTCGCTACCGATATCAATTAACCTTTGTTCGCCTGTTGTATCAAGAAAATCAAAGAATCCTGAAAAATCATCTCCGTATTTTTTGTTAGCTTCCGCTATCTGTTTGTAAGATACCTCGGTAATTACAAACTGACCGCCGGAGTATGCGTCAGGATTATAGTACATATATGTAATACTTTCGACTTCGGACTCTTGAAAATAAAGGGTTTTCTCAAGAGTGTTAAAGTCGGGTAAAGCAGGGGTATATGTACCGTCAGAAATCATGCCTTCCACTTCACTTCGTGTAACACCTTTGACCTTAGTTACAAGATTTATAAGAGAATCATAATCACTGCGACTGTATGCACCTATGAAAGTTTGCATTTCCGTAAGCGAAAAAGTATAATCAAGCAAATTGATTGTGTCGTAATCTATACCCATATCAACCATATCTCTTATAAGTTCTGACTGGGCATATGAATACCCATGATTTTCAATGAGCTTATCGGCAAGATTTGTGTTGATGAACGACTGTTTAATTTCGTTGAAATCAGCAGTATTCGCAAGAATCAATTCAGAATCCGAAAGACCTGAGTATGTCTTGACAAAATTCATAGATAACATATTTAACTGTTCAGGCTTAAAGTCAGAAGTATCTTCAAACATCGTACTGAATGTGTCAATCAGCTCCGGTTGGTCGTTGAGCAGTTCAACCGTAGAATTCAAAGACTCCAACTGATGTGCTTTATAGTGCAGTACCGAAAGAGCATTAAAAAGATTTTCCGTGTTATCTTCTTTGGAAACTGTCACGCTGTTTTTAACCGTTGCAGACGGTTGGTTTTTTTCGACTGCTTTATCATTGTACAAAAGCTCTCTTTGCTCACGAATTTCGTGAGCAATTGCGTTGATGGCATCTTTGTATATATTGTCAACCGTAATAGTTGTATTTTTACCAAATATTCTGCCCGAAAACGGAATATCCTGCTCTGACAGTCTTTGAGCAACCTTGTAAGCGAAATCAGTATTATATTTGCGATACATCTTATCACCAATATCATTGTATTTGGTTGTTCCGATGATATTGTTTGTTACATATTTCCTGTTGTTGGAATCGACTATTGAATCATAACTGATATTTAACTTTTCAAGATTCGGAACAGTAGCTCTGCCAACCGCAATATATGATTTGTTCTTGTTAATATAGCCACAGTAATTAAGTCCTGCGTTTTCGAGAGCATCGGTTATGCTCTCAAACCGGCTTTCAGAAGCTATAATAACCTTTTTATACTGATTCGGAGTGTTGCTGTTCCATATCTCATTTCCATATAATTTAATCATTTCATTCACCTCTTAAAGAAGGAACCGTTACACTAAATGCAACAGTCCCTAAATAATATTCATAATTCCTGTTCTTTCGATTTAGTGTTGTTACGCTGTTCGTTATGTGTATGTGCAATTTTGTCCGCATTCTGTTTTATCTTACTGCGAGATATTAACGGCTTAACCTGAGCTTTCGACCTGGGTTCTTCAATCTTCTCAACCCGATTGCCTCTTTTGTCAAGCTCATATCCTGCGGCAAGGTCGTTATAAATATCAATTATCCGTGTCTTACTTGCTGTTATGTACACGGTATCTTCTTCTCTTCCGTCAGGATGATATAAATCACGCTTTTTTTCGCCTGTAACAGCATCGTATGCTTTTGCATTACTTGCTTCAATCGTGTGATTGCTTACACGATAATTCTTACCGTTCAGCATAAAATAATAGCTGTCATTGCGAACACTTCTGTCAATACCGTTTTTGTTGCAAAAATCTTCAATTTCAGTCATCTTGTTTTTAAACTCTGCCTTTGCGGATTTACTGGGATGCCACTTCCTTTTGTACATATGATCACCTTTCCTGTTTTGCTTCCCATCCCTGTTCACGATGTTCTGATTTTGCAATCTTGTCCGCATTCTGCTTTATCTGACTGCGAGAAATCAGGGACTTTTTCGGTTGCTTCGGTTGTTTCTCGGCATTATGTTCCTTATTTGGAGTTTTTGCCGCTTTGTCATACTCCTCTTGCTTATTGCCGTTGTTGATGATACCGTCAATGCTGTCATAATCATCTTCAATTGACATTTCGGCATTTTTTAGGTAGTTTTCTTCGAATACAGCTTTTGCGGCAGATGAAACGATTACATCAGCCTGCTTTTTTAAAGCCTGTGGGTTGTTTGTAAACTCATCAACAATGTTCTGACAGCTCTTGCTGATAATATTGTCAGCTTCCTTATCGGGCATAGTTTTAACCGATTCAAACTTATCTGACCACTCATTAAGAGCCTTGAGCTTGTTTATCAGCTTTTCTTTTTTGTTGGTGAGCTTGTCGATTTGTTTTCGCAGTTTGAGTTTTTCGGACATATAATGAGTTTGACCGTATGCTTTTATTGCAGCATCGAGTTTGCTCTGAGTAGTATCAAACTTTTCAGAGGTTGTCCTCATTGCCATTGTCCCGTATTCCTGCATACCTTTGACAAAGTTTTCTTTCCTGCCGTCAGGGGATTTCATATTGTCAAGAAATTTATTGATTTTTTTGCAGTTCTCAGCACGGCTTTGTTGCTTCAAAATCTTCTGCTCATTCGATTTGATGTTCAGCTTATGAGAATGGATTTTCTCATTGATATTTACTATTTTCTGTCGCCTTTCAGCCGATAGAACAGACAATGCTTTATACACAGGCATTGGTACAACATTTCTCATTGATTCAACCGTTGAAACAAATTCAGCACTGCGAACCTTTTTTATGTTGAGTTTTTCGATTTTTGCATTGAGTTTATCGTTTTTTAGATTAAGCTCATCAATCTTAAGATTGCACCTGTCATACAGCTTTGCAAAAATCGGTATTGAAAATTCTTTGCTTTTCGTTTGTTCAAGCAATTCGGGTTCGGATTTTGTCTGTTCGGGTTGGAGATTGTCATTATTGACTTCTTCATCTCGCTGTTTTCTTTTATCGGTATTTGGATTATTATCAAAATCATTTGTAATATCAGGCATTTTACTTCCTCCTTCGTTTATTTTTTATGGAAACAACAATTACTAAAATTGCCAAAATTGCGGTTATAACAATTACTGCAATAATAAAATCAAAACTTCCGTTATTGTTGTTTTCGGTTTTTGTTGCCGTATCAGATGCAGCTGTATCCTTTACTCTTTCAGCAGTCACAATAAGTCTGTGACTGTTTACACCGTATGGATAACAAGTTATAAGACTTAATAGGTCTTTTTCTTCGTCAACTGACAGTAACGATATGTTGTCGGGCTTAACAATGTTTTTTGCTGTTACAGCATAGGTAAGCGTTTCATCAAGCACGGACACCTTGATTTCATCACCGATTTCAAGCTCGTTGAGATTGTCAAAAAACACCTGCGTAGGATAACCCGTGTGAGCTGAAAGCACCGAATGATTGCCTACACCGCCTATCGGAAACGCTGTATTTGGCAGATGAGCAACACCTTTTTCAAGCACTTTATCCGTATCCCCGTGGTAAATAGGCAGTTTTACATTTATTTTTGAAATATCAATGTAGCCTATAAGACCGTCACCAAAATTGAGAATATCGTCATATCCGTCAATCACGCTGTCTGTATCGTAAGAAAATCCATTGATAAGTTCTGATAAATTGTTGTTATATTCAGCAGCAGCCGACAAGTACTGTGACCTGTCGGCTGCTGAAATGCTGTCAAAATTTGCGGCATAATTGTTAATTGTGGATGCTGCGAAAAAACTATTGACAGCATTTGATACAGAAGGGTACAGCACAAAGCAGAGTGATGCAGTCATAAAAATTATTCCTATTATCAAGGTGCATTTGCTTCTGCATTTTTTCAATGTGCTGTACTCCTTTCTGTTTAATGTGAAATTACTTGTTTGTAGCTTTTACTCTTCTGCGAATGAACAATGTTGCAATACCGCCGAGTGCAAATGCTGTGCCGAGAATGTAGAACATTACTGTTCCGACACCGCCTGTCTGCGGAACAACAACCTTTGTATCCTTAACATCAACGCTTGCTGTGCCGTCTGTAGGGCAGTTTGTGATGTACGAACCGTCAACAAATGTTGCACCGTATGTAACATCAATTGTCACAGGAATAACCTTACCGTAGATGTTGTATCCCGTTGGGGCTTTTGTTTCGACAATATAATATTTACCGCTTGCAAGTTTGATTTCTTCTTTACTTGTGTTGTAGTAAGTAACCTTGCCGGTCTTGTCGGATACACCGCTTGCAAGGGCATTTGTAAGAGCAGTTGCGTCCTCTTCTGTCTTGAAAAGGCTGAATTCTGCACCTTCGAGAGCCTTTCCGTCTGTATCTGTCTTGTTTGTTGTTACAGCAAAGGTGTAAACATAAACTGTATTACCGTTTACTTCTGATTCAACACCGTTCTTGTTAGAATAAACGAGCTTTGTTTCTGTGTTAGGGTTGCCTGTCTTTCCTGTTATTGCGTACTTATTGAGCTTTGCTGAATAAGTTACAGATGTATAAGTAACACTCTCTGCATAAAAGTCATTTTTCTGAAGATAAGCGTTTGTGAGAGCTACATTAAATGTTGTAGCTTTACCATCAACTTCTGATGTTACATTGAGAGCATAATCAGTTGAAGCAAGGTCAGCAACCTTACCGCCCTGTGCGTTGAGAAGTGCAACCTTTACGCTGTCTTTATCAAGAGTAAGACCGGCTGACATTTCATCATATACGGTATATGATTTAAGTTTCATTTCGCTTGAACCGGCAGTCGATGACTTGATTTCAAAATTCACTGTGTCACCAAGGCTTACATCGGTAAAATTAACATTATCCTTTGTGCTGTTTGTGATAGTCTTGCCTGTTACAACATCACCGTCATTTACCTTTGTAGCAAGGTCGATAGCATTAATGCTGTAAACCCAACCGTTATTGTAATATGGAAGTGATACAACAGAGTTTGTAACGCTTTTAACACCGGCAGGAAAGTTAGTCGCTTTTATGTAGTACAACCCCTGAGCAAGGCTTGAAAAAGTCTTTTTTACCGATGTTGCCGATGTAGTAAATGTGCCAACGGTTGAAGCTGTTGACGGAATCGAAGAAAGACCATCAAGAGCTGAGAGAACATTCGATGTCTTACCGCTTAAAATCTCGTCAGAGATTGAAGGAATAAGTGAATCATAGCCTGTCTTGTATGGATTTTCGGTTGTTTTGAGTTCTGCAACCTTGTACACCGTAAAGGTGTAACCCGGCTTTGAACAATTGAGCGTGAATGAAACCTTCTTTGTTTCATCAAGAGCATTTGCGTTGGTTGCAGCACTTGCAAATGGGATTGCAGTTAATACCATCATTACTGCAAGCACCATAGCTGTCATAATTCGTGTGATTTTCTTTTTCATTTTTGATTGTCCTTTCGTGATTTTTTATATTTCTTGCTACCGTGTTTACGGTAGTCATAGATGAAAAATATAGCCAATGCTCCGAGTGCTACAGAAGCAAAATAAAACGGAGCAATACCACCGCCACCTGTTTGAGATAACACAGATTTGTTATCGGCAACGGTTAATGATATATTAAGTGTGTTTTCATTGTCGGCTGAAATTGTAAATTCAACCTTTTTACCGTATGGCATATAGCCTGACGGAGTTACAGATTCAATAAAATAGTAATCACCTACCGGCAGATTACTGATTGACAAACTACCATTCGTAGCCATATAATCGGTTGCAGTTTTTGCAACTGAATTATACATATAAGTTCCTGAGCCTGTCTGATAACAGCTGATGGGAGTGTCGTCTGACTTATAGAGTTGCCAACCTGATCCGCCAAGAGCTTTTGTGCCGTCTGTTTTTGTCAGCTTAACAGAGCCTGTTTTCAGCGTGTTTTTGATATTTGCAAAAACTACGGTATCTGAATTAAGCGTAACTGTTACGCTTTTTGGCTTGTTGTACTTATACGGTAAAGAATAAGTGCCGTCATCGTTCAGAACACCGAGTTCTGATACCTTATATTTGAGCAATTCGTCATTGCTGTTATAAATCGGTAAGTCTGAAATTTCAGGACTTAAACCTTCAAGGTTTGTGCTTACTTTTTCGTTAAACCCTGTGTCAGCACAGCTTATTTCAAAATACAAACCGTCCACAACATCATCTTCAGATGTTTTTTGTACCTGTAACAAACCTGTTTTTACGGTGTTAACACAATCATATGTATAGTTGTATTCATCGGTATCATAGATTGTAAATTCGACTGCATCTTTCAGTTCATAACGGCTCGGAAACTTGTATGTTCCGTCTGACTGTTTGATGCCGATTTCGGTCAGTCTGTAGGTAATTTGAAAACCGTTTTGATTGAATACATATGGCAGAATTCCGTCAATTTTATTACCGTTTATGTCATAAAATTGCATATTATCTGTACTTGCTTTACCGTTTTTGTCGGTAGTCAAAACGATACTTGTAATCTCGTTTCCGTCTGCATCATAAGCCATAGGGGTAGGGATAAGGTCGTCACCGTATTCTCGTTCATCGTCAAAAGACTCAAGCTTAAAACTCAAACCCTCGATAACTCCGTCCTCGGAAGTCTTATTGATGTTAATACTGCCGGTTGCAGGAGCGTTGTACATGGAATAATTAAGCGTTGATGTTGTTCCGTATTTGTTGGCAGTCTTAAACTCTGATTCAGCCTTTTCAAGGTAATTTTCGGGGAAGTAGTAACTGCCTCCGCCGAGAAAACCTTTTTCAACAACCTTATATTTTATAGGAATACAAATTGCTGAGTTTGGAACGGTTAAACAGCTTGTGAGCTTGTAACCGTATCGGTTGTAATAGTTAGCTTTACCGCTTGAATCCGTGACAATATCCCCATAGTATTTACCGTTTTCATCCCGTACCTCGAACCACACCCCCGATACATTACCGTTGTATGAGGTCTTTTTAACAGTTAAATCTGTTTCAGAAACTGTATTCTGAAAATTAAATGTAACCGTTTTGCTCTCGTCAAGCGTTAATGACTTACCGTTAGCGTTGGATTTTGCTTCTGATGATTTGCCATAGTAGTATCTTGAATAAGCATTCTCACAATTGCTGAATACGGCATTTGAAACACCTTCATAATATGAGCCTTTGTAGCTGATTGCATTTTCTTTCTTTATTGTCCAAGTGTAACCGCCATAGCTGTGAGAACCTAAAGTAGTCTTAAAACCAAGCTCCTTGACGGTATAGGTTATCTTGTTGCCTTTATCGTCATATACCCTCAAACCTTTAACAGTCGCTTCGCCGTTTTTATCGGTTGAAACTGCGTTGTACTCGTTGCCAAGGTTATCTGATATTGCAAACCAAAGATTTGAAACTATACCGTCTGTTGATGACTTCTTGATTTTGAGGTCAGCTTTTACGGCATCTTCATAAATCGTCTGAATAACGGCTGTTTCAATGGTTGAGTTTTCCTCATTTGTAATGACGGGATAAACAGTATCGTCAAGCTCATAGCCTGTCGGAGCGGTTATTTCTTTGATGTAATATGTTTTGCCGACATCTACCGATTTTGCAAAAGTCCCCTTGCCGTCAGCACTTGTTGTGAGCTTGTCATACAAGCTTGCACAAGCTGAATCAGAGTACAAGCCATATACTGCTCCGCCGACACCTATACCTGACTGATTAAGCTTGTTAATGCCCACATATGCCTTTGCAGGCATTTCATCAATCGGCACATTGATAGGGGTGTTTGTGTCCTGTGCAATACCGGCAGTCTCTTCATTGATTACTCTGTAGAACACGACATTACTTAACGAGTATCCGTCAGGTGCTTTTACTTCTCGAATGACAACTGTACCAATTGGAATGGTTGGAACAGTTAAAAGATTGTAGCTAAAATAAAAATCGTCCGAATTATAGCCTTCAGCAAGATACTTAGAAGCAAGCAATGCTTTGCCATCTTCATCAGTCTGAATATACCAAGTCCTTTTAAGGTTTTTGCTGTCAAGTGCAGGAGCGGTTTCATCTGCTTTGACATCGTAGTCCTTGTCAATTTCCTGTGCGTAGTATTCAATGCTGAAAACCGCACCGCCAAGACCTTGACTTGTCGTTTCGCCTGTAATTGCATTTTTCTTTTGCAAAACAATACCGACAGGGTCATTAACCGGATTATCTTGTGGCTCGGTTTTTTTATCAGACAGCCTAACTGCTTTAAATATTGCATAGCCGTTGCTGTCTTTTTTTCCCGAACTCACAAATGTATATACAGTTTTATCAAGCTCATAGCCTTTTGGTGCTTTTGTTTCTTTTGCATAGTAAGAAGCTGATGCGTCAACATATTTACTGTAACTGCCGTAACCGCTTGCATTTGTCGTTATACTGCCGATTTTTTGGGTACAAGCCTTGTTTGTGTATATGCCGTACTCGGCACCGTTAAGGCTATAACAATCATTGCCGGCGGTAAGCTCTGTGTTTGATGATAATTTTTGAAGTTGCAGCTTGACAACATCCGGAAATGTCAGCTTAACATAGCCGTCTTTAACTGTATAATTAGAACCCTGAGCAAAAGTCTGATATGATGCATAGTCATTACTTGTAATTAAATACAAACTGTTTTTGCTCTTGATTCCATGTTCCTTCAAAAAAGAATTTTTCATTGTCACATTAACTGTCGTACCAAGATTTTTAGAACAGGTAAATGTTATCTTTTTACCGCTTACGCTGACCTTAACATTTGAATTGCTGACGATTACATCGGATGCTTTAGTTACTGAAGCGGTACCGTTCTTATCAGTCAAAGTGATTGAATACTGTCCGTTTGATTGATTATATGACATTTGATACGACTTCGCAGAACTGAGCGATGATGCAGTATATGACGGATTTCTCACGGATTTTTTGCACCAAGAAACCATATTGTTGTATGCCGTTGTGACATTCGCAAGCGTAGTTTCTGCCGAACTCGTAGCCGTCATTGTATTTGCAGGTGTAAGTAACGGCTTACCGGTAACCGCTTCAAAAGTTGATGCGTTACGCTTGCCTGCAACAATCTCAAAAATCAAGAGCTGCGTTGCATAGTAGTAATGAACCTTCTCTTCCTTTGCAGCTTCAAATCCGCCAAAGCCCCAAGCAAGTATCAGATTAACTGCATTTTGCTGTGCAGTAGTTAGCTGTTTCCAAGCTGCTGATTGAGATGTACTTTTTACAGTAGCAGAACTTGTTAATTCAGATGCTTTATCCGGTTCAATACAGTACGCTCTTTGTGTGTAGTCTAAAAAATTCAAGGTTTTTCCGGATGGAGCAAAAAAGTGCACCTTGAAATTTTCCCAACCTTCATAATGCTGACTGTGCTTTTTTCCGTTTGCGTCTGTATTATAGCTTGTTTCTTCTTTCCATTCCTTAATCTGTCCGTCACCACCTATTTCCACAGGTG
>OMAG01000478.1_pt1 | contig 15925 bp, 19 predicted proteins | sample 1673781 | NCBI WGS metagenome assembly OMAG01 (sample SAMEA103958127, study PRJEB25191) | human gut metagenome | biome: human-associated habitat [ENVO:00009003]; feature: intestine environment [ENVO:2100002]; material: feces | place: Germany | collected 2013/2015 | reverse complement strand
TCTCTGCCCCTGGCTTTCTCACTGACCCTATCATCCGGCAGGCATACCTGGGAAGTGAGTGGATCGGGCCGTCTCAGGGACAGCTCGACCCGACGAAGGAAGTCTCCGCTGCCGTGACCGCTGTCGAGAATGGATTCTCCACCCGCGAGGCTGAGTCCATCAAGCTGAACGGCAGCGAGTATAGCCGGAACGTGGACAAGCTGACCACGGAAAATGAGCAGCTGCGGGCGGCGACCGGCGGGAACGCCCAGCCGACACAGGCTGTACCTGTGGAACCCACAGAACCGCCCGACGATAACGAAGGAACGGAGGGACAAACCAATGGGCAAAACGATCCCGTTTAGACCCTACACCATCAACATGGTGGGCGAGAATGACGCAGAAATCAACATGTATGGTGAGATCGTAGAGGAACACCCCACGGACTGGTGGACAGGTGAGCCTATCCCCGGCAATTTCATTGCCCTGGACGACTTTCTTGCAGACCTGGACGGCCTGCGGACCAAGGACAACATCACCGTCCACATCAACAGCGTGGGCGGCAGTCTGTACGCTGGTGTCTCAATCTATAACCGGCTGAAAGAGCTTCCGGCCAACGTCGTGACCATCAACGACGGCCTTGCTGCCTCTGCTGCCAGCGTCATCTTCCAGGCTGGCAATCCCAGAAAGGTAAATGCCGGTAGCTGCTTGATGATCCACGAGGCCGCAGCGCTGCTGATTGGCTACTTTCAGACGAAGGACCTCAAAACTGAGATGAAACGGCTGGATGCCCACAATCGGACAGCTATCGCCGCCTATGCCGAGGCTACCGGCATTGATTCGGACACCATCAAGAGCGCTCTGGCAAAAGAGACTTGGATGACTGGTCAGGAGGCTGTCGATGCTGGCTATGCTGATGAAGTCATTGACAGTGGGGGCAAGGTCAGCATGAGCCTGTCCCCAGATAAAAGATTCATCGTGTCAAACGGCGTGGCTATGTCCGCCCGTGGCATGGGTGCCTATCCTACTGGCATCAAAACTATGACGGCGGCGCAGGCCGCTATTTTTGTGGGCAAAAACGCCCAGGAACCCAGTGTACCGCCTGCCCAGCAGGTTAGTGCAAAAACAAAAACAGGAGGCAAGAACATGGACAAGATCACCACTATGGAAGCCCTGCGAGAGGCTTATCCCGACCTGGTATCTCAGGTCGAGGCTGCTGCCAAGGCGTCCGAAAAGGCCGACGGCATCCAGGCCGAACGCGCCCGCATCCAGGGCATCGAAGCTATCGAGGCCGCCATTGGCGACAAAGAGCTGGTCAAGGCCGCCAAGTACGGCGAGAATCCCTTGACCGCCGAGCAGCTGGCTTTCAAGGCAATGCAGGCTCAGGCGGCTATCGGCGCAACGGTTCTCAAGGACCTGGAGAATGACGCCGCCAAGTCCGGTGCTGCTGCTGTGGCCGCTGATCCTACCGGCGGCGACCCCAAAGCAAAAGAAGGGGATGACGAGGCCCAGGCAGTCAGCATGATTGCCGGTTTCCGTCCCAAGAACAAGAAGGAGGGCTAAACAATGGCTAACTACTACGAAACCATGGGCGAACAGAAATACGCCAACATCTGGAACAGCGTTGATGTTCCCGTCATCACTGGCCTGCGTACCATCCGCAAGCTGTCTGCTGCCGCTACCTACAAGGCTGGCACTGCTCTGGCACTGTCCGGCGGCACCGCAGGCGACGGCAAACTGGTGATCCTGGGCACTGCTGCCGCATCCAACGAGACCCTGACCGCCAACTGCATCCTGGCTGAGGATGTGGAAGTTGGCACCAGTGCTGACGTGCAGGCGCTTGTCTACCTGTCCGGCCACGCCAACGCCAACAAGCTGGCTGTCGCATCCAGCCACACTATCACCGCCGCAGAGATCGAGGCTTTCCGCACTGCCGGAATTTACCTCGAAAACGCAATGTAAGGGAGGGCTACAAAATGGCATTTGACCTGTATAAAACCAAAACTATGCTGGCTGCCGTCGAACAGATGGAGCCGATTCACTCTTTTCTCCGTGACCGCTATTTTCCCACCGGTGCGGGCGACCTGTTCCCCACCGACGAGGTCCTGATCGAGTACCGCGACGGTACCAACAGAGCCATGGCCCCTGTGGTCATTGACGGCCACGACGGTATCACCGTTGGCCGCAACGGTTACAAGACCTTCCGCATGGAGCCGCCCCTTGTGGCACCCAAGCGCCACCTGTCCGAGGATGACCTGCGGAAGAAGGGCTTCGGCGAGGATCTGTTCAGCAATATCACCCCTGAGCAGCGGCAGGCACAGCTGCTGGCCCAGGACCTCACCGAGCTGGACGAGCTGCACACCAACCGCGAGGAGTACATTGCTTCCAAGTGCATCTTCGAGAACGGCTACACCCTGAACCAGTGGGCAGACGAGTACGGCACCACCGGCAAGTCCAAGGCGTATGTGATGAAGTTCTACACCGAGGGTTCCAACCCCGCCACTTACACCCCTGGTACCAAGTGGGGCGCGACCGGCTCCGATAAGATGGCCGACTTGCTGGTCATGGCCCGCCAGCTGACCACCGCCGGGAACGCTGCCACCGACGTACTGCTGGGCTTTGATGCCGCCGACGCGCTGATGAACGACGAGACCATCAAGAAGCTGATGGACCTGAACCGTTACGATGCTGGTCAGATCGCGCCCCAGCTCATGCAGGACGGTGCTGCCCTGCTGGGTATCCTGAACGTCCGTGGTCATCGCCTGAACCTCATCACCTATGACGGCACCTACAAGGACGAGACTACCGGCACCATCACCGCCTATGTTCCCGCAAAGGCAATTTGCGTGACTGCCCCCGGCGCTGGCCGTGCCCTCTATGGCTGCGTGACCCAGACCGAGCAGGCCGACGGTGCTTTCCACAGCTACATGGGCCGCCGTGTGCCTCGCTACTGGTCCGACAAGAAGGGCCGAGAGCTGCGTCTGGCCTCCAAGCCCCTGCTGGTACCCCGTACCAAGAACCCCTTCATTTCCGCCACCGTGCTGGACTGAGGGACGAGAGGAGCGAAAACACATGATTAAGATCGTCTGTGGTGTATACGGCCACTACATCGACGGCAGAGTCGTTGCCAAGAACAGCGATTCCGAGCCGTTCTCTCTGACTCCCCGGCAAGAGGCAGAGCTTGTGGCAAAGGGCGTCGCAGCGTTCGTGGACGAGGTGGCAGAGGTCTCCCATGCGGGGGCCTCTGTACCTATCGGCTTCGACGAAAGCCCTGAGCCTGACATCGAGATTCCTGAGTACAGCGTTGACATGAAAGCCGACGAGCTACGGGAGATTGGGAAAGACTGCGGCCTGCATTTCAAGGTCGGTACTACCAAGGCCGATATGGTGGCCGCCCTGGATGCTTTTTTTGCTGAGAAGATCGACGAGGACGACGCTGGCGAGGCAGAGGACGACGACCTGGGCCTGCCTGACTTCGACCCCACCGAGGCGGTGGAGTGATGGGATTCAAGGATTCTGTCTCCGCTGACAGAGGTATCTTTCTCGACCTTGAATTTTTCGGCGAGACCGCAACCGTAGAGGGCAAAGAGATCCCCATTGTCATCGACAACGACCAGTTGAAAACCCGCCAAGGGAGCCAGGAGCTTGCCATTGCAGAGAGCGCCACGCAGTTTTATGCGCGGACCGAGGACCTTCCCCGGAACCTGGCCCCCGGCAGCAACCTGAACATCAACGGGCGGGAGTGCCTGGTCGATGATTACAGCGAGGCCATGGGCGTCTCTACGGTTGTCCTGCGGGAGACCATCGTCGTGTAAGGGAGGCGAGCAGAATGTCCGTTGTGAACATCCTGGATAGCGTCACGGATTGGGTCCGAGAGAACATCTGTGCTCAAATCAAGCTCAAAGCGCCGCCAGAGAATGATACCGACCCGACCGACTCCGGGTATGAGTACAAGCTCGTCACCCCTGCGGCTTTTCCGCTGTTCGTCCCGGCGAAGGACAAGGCCCCGCCTGGTATCCTGTCCCCGATACCGTCCGTTTGTGTCCGATTTCTGGAGGGGGCCGAAAGCCCGGCAGGCAGCAAGGGCAGTATCGGGATGCAGCTCTGTTTTTCAACCTGGGACCCTGGCGTACATGGGGCGGACATGCTGCTGCCCGACGGAAACGGAGGGGCCAAGAAATGGACAGGGCCAGAGGCAGATGCCTATTTCCAGCGCAGTGCTGGAGGTTGGCGGGATGCCTGGAATTTCGTTGACATTGCTCTTCGGGCACTTGGTAGCACGACTATCGTCGGCGGCTATGCTATCGACCGCAGCGTCCCGATGAAGTTCGGTCCCTTGACCGAGGAAGGGGCTATTATCGACGCCTATCCGCTGTGGTTTGCCTGGTGCTCTTTTTCCGTCAACTACGATTTGCGCCGGAACATGGCGGATATTTCAAAATTCCTGTAAGGAGGAAAACCAATGGCAGTATACAAACACGGTACCTACGGCGAGTTTTCGGCAAGCATCGGGAAGCCTGCGTCTTCCGCTGGCACTGTCGCCGTCTACGTTGGTACCGCCCCGGTAAACCTTGTCCGGGGCTATGCGACCGCCGGTGTCGTAAATGAACCGGTGTATCTGTCCAGCCTGTCCGCAGTAAAGCGGCTGATGGGCTACGCGGCAGACTGGGCGAAGTTCACGCTTTGCGAAGCCTTTGCCCTGCACTTCGACAGCGAGGAGAACGTCGGCCCCATCGTGGCTATCAATGTTCTCGATCCTGCCACCCACAAGAAGAGCGCTGAGACCACGAAGCAGCTCACCTTTGCCAATGGCCGGGCTACCATCGACAGCACCACCATCATTCTGGATACCCTGGTATTGGCTGAGAAGGTCGAGGGCGTGGATTTCTCCATCGACTACGACTTCACCAAGGGCCAGGTCATTATCGAGAGCCTGGGCGATACTGAGATCACTGGCTCTGTCAGCTGTACTTTCAGCGAGATCGACACTACCAACATCGACAAGGACGCTATTGTCGGCGGCGTGACTGCCGCAGGCGTGTACACCGGCCTGGGCTGTGTGTCCCTGGTGTACCAGGACCTCAACATCATCCCCAACCTGATTGCCGCACCTGGCTGGAGCGACAAGAAGGACGTTTACTCCGCCATGGTCAAGGCAGCGGCCAAAATCAATGGGCACTGGGATGCTATGGCCGTCGTAGACATTCCCCTCATGGATTCCAGCACCGCCGTTGATACCATCGAAAAGGCGAATACCTGGAAGGACACCAACGGCTACACCAGCGAACGGGCAAAGGTATGCTGGCCCCAGGGCAAGGACAGCTCTGGCCGCATCATTCACGCATCTACCCTGTGGGCGTGGCGTCAGATGCTCGTGGATGCCGAACACGACGGGGTGCCCATGGAGTCCGCCTCCAACAAGGCTGTCCCCGTTGTCAAGCAGTATTTCGGTGCGGCGGCCACGAATCGCGGCTTTGACCAGCAGCGGGCCAACGACCTGAACCAGAATGGTATCTCCACCATCGTTTTCTTCGGCGGCCAGTGGGTACTCTGGGGTCCCCATACTGCGGCGTTCAAGCACGGCGCGATTACTGACAATCGCGTGATCTTTGACGTGTCCATCCGCATGATGATGCACCAGTCCAATTCGTTCCAGAAGGACTGGGCGCTGACCATTGACAGCCCGATGACTCGCGCCATGGCTGACACCATCAAAAACCAGGAGCAGGAGAAAGCCGACGCCCTGGCCTCTATGGGTGCCCTGATCGGTACCCCTGTTGTCCGGTTCGACGAAGACAACAATTCCACTGACGAGCTGGTCCAGGGCAATTTTGTCTGGAGCTACGAGTCTACCCCGACGCCGCCCTTCAAGTCCGGCACCATGAAGGTGGCCTATTCGTCCGAGGGATTCAGCAGCTTTATCGGAGAGGAGGGTTAAACAATGGCATTTGTAAATGTTACCGGCCCCGTAGTGGCCGAGACCGTCTACGCGAACAACAAGCTCGTTGCAAAGGACGTAGAGCTTACGCTGCCTGCTGTGACGCCCACCACCGCAGACGTGCAGGCCATGGGCACCATGAGCGTCCCTATCCCTCAGCTGCTGGAGAATATGGAGCTTTCCATTACCAAGATCGGCACCGACCTGGGCCTGTCCTCCATGCTGAGTTTCGACGCTTTTCCCATCGAGGTCCGTTGGGTGCAGAGCGTGACCGACGCCAACGGCAAGGTATCCCACATCGGCTGCAAGGCGTTCCTGCGGTGTATGTCTACCGTGCTGCCAGAGGTGGGGCTTGCCCCCGGTGAGGCCAGCGAGAACGAGCTGACTTACACCGTGACCAGATACCAGCTCGTGCAAGACGGCCAGGAGGCATGGCTGATTGACCGGCTGGCCGGTATCTGCCGCGTATATGGCAAAGACTACATGGGCAATATCAGCTCCATGCTCTAAGTAAAGAAGCCCTGCCGATGGAAACACCGGCGGGGCTTTCTACATACCGACGAAAGGATGGAACCGAACCAATGAACGGAACTTTTAAGCTGCACAACCCTATTGTTATCAACGGCAAGAGCCATGAGTCCCTTGCCTACGACACCAACGAGATCACCGCCCTGCTGTTCACCGAGGCTGAGGCCAAGCGGAAATCTGCCGCAGGGCTGAAAAATGTGACCATCACCCCGGCGGTGGAGTTTGACTTTGGCCTGCATCTGTACCTTGGCTTTGCAAGCATCATTGCCAAGACCCCTGAGTGCGATTTCGCTGACCTGGAGCGTCTTCACGGCACCGACCTCATTGACATCATGGCGGTGGGCCGAAATTTTTTGCTGAAATCGGAGGATGCAACGACAAGCAACTCCGACGAGCCATCCGAGACTACTCCCAAGCCTACCACACCCCAGTCACAGACCTTGAGCGAAAGCGAGTGACCGACTTCATCGCCGAGTACATCGAGGCGGTAGAGGACGAAAAGGAACGGAAGAAGCGGATGCCAAAGGTAAAGCCGGTAAAGAAACCGCATAGAAGAAGGTGATCCCGTGTCAAAAGAGCTTGAAGCTACAATACGAATAAGCGGCAATATTGACGCGAGACTGAGAAGTGCCATCGAATCTGCTGTCAAACGGCTGGACCAACTGGACGCGGCGGCAAAAGAATCCGGCGGCGCTATTGGCGAACTTGCGGACAAGATCAAGGACCAAAGCTCAGAGCTAAAGGCAGCTCAAAAGCAATATGCGTCCTATGTTCTGGCCGGAGAAGAGGGGTCGGACCAGGCCCGCGAACTGGCTGACAAGATCAAGGAGCTGTCCAGTGACCTGAACCGGAACAAAAGCTCTTTGGAAGCAGCGGAACGGGCTGCCCGCGACCTTGCGGATGGATTTAACGACGCCGACGACTCGACCGGAGACCTTGACGACAATCTGGACGACGTTGACGATGCTGCCCGAAACTCAAAAGAGGGCTTTACTGTCCTCAAAGGTGCAATGGCGAACCTGGTTTCAGCCGGGTTTCAAAAGCTGATCGGCGCGGCTGTCGATGCTGGGAAAGCCTTGCTCGACCTGTCTGAGCAAACCAGGGAGTTCCGGCAGGATATGTCTACGCTCGAAACCGCCTACGACAGGGCAGGATTTTCCACAGAGACAGCAACGAACACATGGCGGAACCTATACGCTGTATTCGGTGAGGATGACCGCGCAGTTGAGGCCGCAAACAACATTTCGCGGATGTCCAAAAGCGAAGAAGAACTCAACAAATGGGTAAAAATCACGACCGGCGTCTGGGGTACCTATCAGGACGCCCTTCCGGTCGAATCCCTCGCGGAGGCGGCGGGCGAGTCGGCCAAGACGGGCACCACGACCGGGGCTCTCGCCGATGCATTGAATTGGTCAAGTGAGGCGGCGTCTATGTTCTCGAAGTACATGTCTGAGGATGTAACGACCGCCGAGGACGCATTTAACGTGGCCTTGTCGAAATGCTCCAATGAGCAGGAACGACAGGCCCTTATTACTGAAACCATGACCGCATTGTATGGTGATGCAGCCACCAAGTACGAGGAGAGCGCCGGAAGCCTGATGGACGCGAACAGGGCGGCAGCAGACGCTCAGCTTGCTCAGGCACAGCTTGGCGCGGCGATTGAACCTGTGACAACGGCGTGGACGAACTTGAAGACGCAGCTGCTCAATGCTGTTGCCCCTGCTATCCAAGCGGTGAGCGAGAAGTTACAGCAAGCGATCCAGTGGATGCAAGAGCATCCTGCCGTGGTGCAGGCGCTTGTTGCCGCGCTGGCTGTCCTGGCTGCTGGAATTACGGCAATCACCATCGCTGTTGCAATCTATACCGGCATCCAGATGCTCGCCAATGCGGCGCTGCTGCCGGTCATCGGCATAGCGCTTGCGATTGTGGCGGTCATTGCCGTTGTCATCGCCATTGTGGTGGCCCTGTATACCCATTGGGACACCGTAAAACAAAAGGCAATGGAAGTCTGGCAGGCAGTCAAAGCCGCCTGGGAAAAAATCGCCACGGCAGTTACCAACGCGATTCAGACTGTCGCCAACGCTATCCGCACTGGATGGAGCAACCTCGTCGGAGTTGTGCGGGGTATCTGGAACAACATTCTGAACGCGATAGTAAGCGTCTGGAATAGCATAAAGGCGAAAGCAAGCGCGTTCGTCAATGGCGTCAAGTCCACCATCTCCAGAGGTTGGTCCGCGCTGACGAGCATCCTGACTGCACCGTTCAGGGCGTTGATGAATTTCATCGGTGGCGTACAGAGCAAAATCAGTGGCCTGTTCGGGAAAATCGGCAGCCTGAAAGACAAGATATCCGGCATCAAACTCCCAAAGTTTGCGTCTGGTGGTTTTACCAGCGGCCCGTCTATCGCCGGTGAGGCTGGCACAGAGGCAGTCATTTCGTTCAACAAGAAATACCGCGCCCAAAACCTGGCGTACTGGGCAAAGGCCGGTGAAATGCTCGGTGTTGACGATGCTTTCTCCCTGACCGGCGGAGCCTCTGGAACCTACGTTGACCTGGGCGGCGTAAATTTCGCCCCAAACATCGTGGTACAAGGGAACGCGAAAAAAGACGACATCGTGGCGGCCATTCGTGAGTCTTACCCTGAGTTCATGGATATGCTGGACGAGCTGATAAGCGAGAGGGAGGAAACAGTCTATGCCTGAGATCATTGGCTATCGGGAGCATAAGACCGTCGAGGGAGATACCTTCGACGGCCTTGCACTCTGGTATTACAACGACGAGCAGCTGGCCTCTCGCATTATCTCCGCCAACCTGGATTACTGCGACACGTTGATCTTCGACGCAGGCGTCACCCTGCGTATCCCCATCATGGATACCGTGGACACGCCGGAGACTCTGCCACCCTGGAGGCGAAACGCATGATAAAAGTCACCTATAAAGGGGTAGACGTAACGTCTGACGTATCCATCAACCGCTGTATTCACGACATGTACGCCGCCGGGCAGGCTGATACCCTGGACATCCGATTCAATGATGCCGCGAAATTGTGGGACGGCTGGGCACCGGCAGTGGGTGACGAGATCCGTATTGACTATGGCCCTGCATCTACCGGCACGATGTTTGTCCGGTCCTGCATTGCCGAAAATGGCCTGTATACCATCAAGGCCATGTCTGCACCGCCGTCTGCTATGGAGGTCACGAACAAGGCATGGTCACAAGTCCGATTGCTCCAGATTGGAAAAGAGATCGCGGGCCGCCATGGGCTGGCTTTCCAGTCCTACAACGTGACGGACCAGCTTTTTCCCTACCTGCTGCAAGCCAAAAGTGACTTCGCTTTCCTGCACCGCGTAGCCGTTCAGGAGGGCTGCGGCTTCCTGGTGTACGATAAGGCCCTAGTCCTTTATGGCGCGGCTGCCATGGAGGCCGTGGCCCCGGTCGAAAGCCTGGAGCTGCCCCTTGACGGTGATTACCGCTATAACGACGCACGGGCCAAACTGTACGGGTCCTGCATCGTAGAGTCCGGCGACTACTCCGGCAAATTTGATGCAGGGAATGGAGTAAGTAGAATCCTGCGCCCTGTCTGTGGCGAGATGACCATAGGCTCCAACGCAGAGGCGGAACGCTATGCCAAAAATCTGCTGAGAGACGCCAACAAGGACGGGCAAACCGGATACGTCCGAACCGCTGGGGTAGCTGCTGGCTATGCTGCTGCATCCACCGCGAAACTCGTCAACCAACGGGCACCGTCCTGGGACGGCCCTGTATTCCTCTACCACGTCCGGCACGACTACGGCGTAGGAGAGAGTAAGCTATTTTTCAGAAAGCCATTGGAGGGATACTGACCATGATCGACAAAGGCTATGTTTCGTCTATCCTGGACGGTGGGAAGAAGGTCACGGTTATCCCGGCCACATCCGGCGATGTCGTGACGCAGCCGTTGACCGTCCCGTTTTTCCTACTGGGGACTATGAAACCCCGGAAAGAGATCGTGTTCTGTTCTTTCCCGGACGGCACCGGCCTTGTCCTGGCGGCGCTGGACGGCTCTTGGAACCATGACCTTGCTGGTAGTGTCACCATCTCCGGGACACTCTCTGCGGCTGCTGTGGTGGCCTCTGGCGCGGTATCTGGTGGCAGCGTGTCCGCTGGCGGCGTGTCCCTGAGCAGTCATACACACACGGACTCTCGCGGCGGCTCCACGTCCGGGCCGCAGTAAGGGGGTGCATCATGGGATATACAGCACGATGGGGGCCGAAAGGTTTCATCATCTCTGCCTCTAAGGTCGTGGCCCTGGAAGACTTCAAAACAAGCTATGCGCTCAAGTCTGATACCAATTCAGACACTTCTGGGACGCCGCCGACCAACACGCAGGGCCTGGAGCTGCAACCGCTGGAGCTATCCACGCGGTATCTCCGCGCCCTGGGCACTGATCCCCTGGGCCAGATAGCCGAATGGAAAGCCCAGATCGGCAAAACCTGGCCCTTCCTGCTGAATGGCAAGCAGTTCGGGCCGAAATTTACCCTAAAATCTTTTGACGTGTCTGACACTATGTTCACCCCGGCGGGGGAAATGATCGGCTGCACGATTTCTTTGAAATTCGAGGAATACTCCACGGCGTCCACGACAAATGCGTCTGCCAGCAAAAAGACTACTACATCGACCAAGGCAGGTAAGAAGACGCAGGCCATAACGTCGAAGCCTACCACGTCGTCAAAGTCAACGAAGAAGAAGTAAAGGGGGCGAGGATATGCGAGGAAGCGGAAACGGGGACGTTGCCCTGTGCGCGGAGAACCTGCTGAGAATCTTCCGGGGGGAAAACCCCTACGAGCGAGTCAAGGGGATTGACGCCCGCAGCCTGGACAAGCCCGCCCTGGATGCAGAGGCGGAAATTTTGCAGGACGCTGAGTTCTGCATCGAAAACTACGAGCCACGGGCACAGATCGACAGCCTGGACGTTTACGGGCTGGATCGTGAGCGTGGGGACTTCCGGGTCGTCGCTGCCGTGACTGAAATCTGACAGAAGGGAGTGACGCGCATGGCGACAGACTATAATTTCGTGGAGACCGACAGCGCAAAGCTCTACACTGCTATTGTGGGGAACCTGATGGACTACTGCGACGAGCCTCTGTACCCCGGCGACGAGCGCCGGATCTTCGGCGAGGCCCTGGTTGCTGTCCTGGTATCCCTGTACAACGAGTTCAACGACAAAATGAAGCAGCGGACGCTCCAGAACGCCCGTGGCTATGTCCTGGATGCTATCGGGGACATGTTCTATCGGGTGGAACGTGCCGCCCCGGCACAGGCCCATGCGACCTTCCGGTTTGCTGTGGATGCTGCCTTGCAGGAAAATGTCATCATCCCGGCTGGAACCCGTGTGACGACCGACGGCAGCGTATACTTCGCCACCCAAGAAACTGCAGTTTTGCAGGCGGGGGAGACCTACGTTGACCTGCTGGGCGTCTGTACTACCGGCGGCAGTGATTATAACGGTTTTACCGCTGGGACCATTGGGACGCTGGTTGACCTGATCCCCTATATTGCGTCCGCGAAAAACACCACGATTTCCACCGGCGGTGATGATGGGGAGCCGTACACCGAAGAGGGCGACAACAGATTCCGGGAGCGTATCAGCCTGTCCTATGCCAAGCTGTCCACGGCTGGCCCAGAATCCGCATACCGGTATTTTGCCCTGTCTGCTGATCCTGACATTATCGACGTGTCCATTGACGTGCCCAGTGCAAACGTCGTGGATATTTACGCCTTGATGAAGGGCGGCGAGTTGCCCGACGAGGAAACCCTGGAAAAGATCGAGGCGGCTGTCTCCCAGGACGACGTGCGGCCCATGACGGACACCGTAACGGCGAAGGTCCCTGAGACCGTCGATTACACGGTGAACATCAAGTATTACGTCACCAAGGACAACGAAGCGGCCACCATTCAGTTGATCGAGGCCGACGGCGGGGCAATCGACCAGTACAACGAATGGCAGCAGTCCGCCCTTGACCGAGACGTAAACCCCGATAAGCTGCGGGAACTGATTCTCACGTCCCTGGCCGAGTACAAGCTGACCGGCGCTTTCCGCATGGATATTACTGGCCCGGTCTATACCGCTGTCGGTAAAAATGAGGTTGCGAAGCTGTCCGGGAGCGGGACCGTTACCCACGCCATTATCGTAGGGTGAGGGGGGCTGAACGGTGAAACTTTCAGATCTCGATTTTAGAAAGCTGCTACCTCAGTTCATGCGGGAGGACAGCGCCGTCATTGGCTTCTCGAACGGCTTTGACAGCATCGTTCCGAGTCTTGCCGAATCCATGAAGGTGCTGACCACCTGGGACCATATCGACGAGCTGGCCGAGGGTGAGCTTGACGAGCTGGCCGTAGAGCTTAACGTCCTGTGGTATGACATGGGCGCTACGTTGGACACCAAGCGCGACCTGATCAAAAACTCCATGGATGTTTACAGGCACTTGGGGACCAAGTGGGCCGTGGAGTCCGTCATCCATAGTTACTTTGGCGACGGCTACATTGCCGAGTGGTTTGACTACGACGGGGAGCCTGGGCACTTCCGGGTGTATTCGACCAACCCCAGTCTCACCAACGAGAAGCTGCTGGAGTTCCTGAACCTGCTGGAGAAAGTCAAACGTGCGTCGTCCATCCTGGACGGCGTTTTTATTTCCCTGACCGGGCAGATGAATCTATACACAGGCGTAGCGATTCACGAGTCCGGCAAGGACGTTTATGCCATCGGCGCAAAGCCGTTGGCCTGAAAGGAGCGTGAAACATGGGAAGTTTTGCGAACAACGTCATCACTGACGCTGGCCGCATCCTGCACGCGGACTGTCTGGCCGGGGCGGTTTTCACGCCGACCAGAATTGTGATCGGCAGCGGGTCCCTGCCCAGCGGCACGGCACCGGCGAGTCTGACCGCAGTCATAACGCCAGCGAAAAGCCTGACCATCAACAAGGCCCAGAGAACGCCTGACGGAAAGTGTGTCTTCGGCGGCGTCTACTCTAACAAGGACGTCACAAAGGATTTCTATTTCCGGGAGCTTGCCTTGTATGCAAAGGGCGTCTACCTGAACGACGACGGAAGCGTGAAGAGCGAGACAGCTGAGACCCTGTACTCCTACGGCAATGCTGGCAGCACGGCGGACCTCATGCGGGCGTACTCCACTGAGCACGTTGTGGAGCGTCAGATGGACCTCGTCTGTTGGGTTGGTAACACTGCGCAGGTCAACCTCACCATTGCCAGCGACGTGTATGTCACCAGGGAGCAAATCGCAGACCTGGGGGGCGGCCTGGTCGTCATCCCAATCGGCGAAGACATTCCTGTTGCCGAAAGAAAAGCCGGGTTTTTGTACTTCAAAGAGAAGAACAGCGTCACTCTCCAGGTGACACAAGAAATCGGCTTGAAATTTGAATGAAGGGAGGGGCCAGGATGGCTGATACTAGACCAATTACCAGACTCACAATCAAGGACACGGAGACCGGCGCTGAGACTGAGACTGACGTAAAAACCTGTGCCAGAGGCGTAACGTGCGACGAGGGCAAGACCGCCCAGGACCACATCTCTGATTTCGTGGCACATAAAAAGGACGTCAACCGTCACGTCCTGGTGCAGGTCGGCGGAGACGAACCGGCAACCGGGCCTGCCCTATGGTTTGACGAAGATAATTTACTGCACTACAAGGATAAGAGCGGGAGCAAGGACGACCTGTACCCCGCGACGAAAGCCGCCCTCGTTGAGGGCCTGAGCGCACTGCTGACGGGGGTAAAGCAGGCGGCATCCACCGACCTGAGTTCGCACACCAGCGACAAAAACAACCCCCACGGTGTAACAGCCGAGCAGGCAGGTGCCGACCAGAAAGGCGCGGCGGCAGCTGTGCAAGGAAAGCTGGATACCCACACGGGGAACCAGAATAACCCGCATAACGTCACCTGTGACCAGATTGGGGCTATCAAATCCTCTACGCTGGGCAAGCCAAACGGTCCGGCGAAGCTGGATGCCGACGGGAAACTGATCAAGGATCAACTGCCCCCCGTTGGAGGCAGCCGAATCACCATCACCTTCGAGGCTGCGTTCCAAGGCGCAACCTGGACGCTGACCGGCGGCGGGGAGAATTACAGTGGCGTGGTGGACAGCACTCTGAAAGCCGTTGTCCCTGTGATGGGCGTACAGACACTATATACTGTGTCGGCTTCTGTAAGCGGCACAAAATACAGCGCAGAAGTTATGACGCTGGACTACTTCACCGCCCTGTCTGTGGCGCTGACACAGTTCCAGGCAACCATCACCGTCACCGTGGACAGTGGTTCTACTGTTACCGCCGTATGCGGCAGCACCACCCTGACCAAAACCAGCACCGGCACAGCGGTCTTCACTGTGGACAAAGCCGGAACCTGGACCATCACCGCCACCAAGGATGACAACACCGCCACCGGCACCGTAGAGATCACCGCAAGCGGCCAAAGCAAAAGCCTGACCCTGGACTATGCGGCAGTGTTCGGCGTTTGCTGGGATACCTCTAATAGCTCCACCGCCCTGACCCGCCTAACCAAGGCTTCTGACCCCTACGGCTTCGTGACGAAGGACGTCGCCACTGAGCCAGTTCCGGCAGGTGGCACGGGGGCGGGTAGTTCGCCGTTTGACAACTATGCGCCGTGGAACGGGATGAAGGAGTGTAACCTCAATGCGTCTGGTACAGTGACGGCATGGAGTGGACAGAGCGGGTTTTCCAGGTCAAATAAATACACTATGGTCTACATCCCTTTGTTTTATATAGCACAGAAGCGTAGCGGCACGAAACAGTATTTCTACGTCTCGGACAAAGCAAAAACCGGCTTTGTAAAACATCCGGGAAGCGGGAAATATATCGGGAAATACACCACTGGTACCGATGGTATCATACTGGATAGTTACTCTGGGCATGGCGTAGCCGTGAACAAAACGCGCTCAACTTTTCGCTCGCTTGCCAAATCTACCGGCTCTAAATTCCACCTCTATGATTTTGCTACATACTGCGCCATCGTATGGCTTTATGTTGTGGAATTTGCGGATTGGAATTGCCAAACGAAAATTGCGATAGGAAATGTGGAAAGCTCTAGCGCCATGAGTACCGGCGATTCAGATGTTATGATTTATCACACCGGTTGCAGAGCCAATCTCGCAGGTATTCAGTACCGCTGGATTGAAAACCTGTGGGGCAACGTCTACCAGTGGATCGACGGATTCAACGCCAACGGCACGACGGCCTACTACTGTACCGACCCTTCCAAGTACGCTGACGACACCACGACTGGATACACGAAGATTGGGACGCTGCCCTCTTCTGGCTGGATTAAGGACTTGACCGTCACTGACAACGGCCTGCTGATTCCGAAAACCACCGGCGGCAGTGAAACCACGTTTATCCCAGATTACGCCGACTCGTCTTCCGGGTGGCGCGTGCTCGATGTGGGTGGCGGCTGGAGCAGCGGCTCGTAC